>Ga0310124_10000882_pt1 | contig 21272 bp, 18 predicted proteins | sample CB11b_AW_Bot5_MG_FD_203507 | JGI IMG/M metagenome (GOLD analysis project Ga0310124, IMG submission 203507) | Marine microbial communities from Western Arctic Ocean, Canada - CB11b_AW_Bot5 | ecosystem: Environmental > Aquatic > Marine > Oceanic | place: Canada: Western Arctic Ocean | collected... | reverse complement strand
AGCTGGTCTGTGATGGCGCGCACGTCGTCACCGAGTCCGGCCATCTCCGAGATTCCGCCAGCGTTGTCAGCGACCGGGCCGTAGGCGTCGACGGTCATCGTGACGCCGACCGTGGCCAGCATTCCCATGGCGGCCAGTGCGATGCCGTAGAGACCTAAGTCGCCACCGCCCATCACGTCGTTGGCGTAGTAGATTCCTATCGACATGAACACGATCGGGAAGAACACGCTCTGCATTCCGACCGCGAGTCCGGCGATGGCGTTGGTCGCCGGGCCGGTCTTGCTCGCCTCACCGATGTACGGAATCGCCTTCACCTTGAGCCCCATTACCGGTTCGATGCCAGTGTAGTACTCTGTTGCAAGCCCGATGGCGATGCCGACGGCGGCACCGATGCCGACCGCGTAGAGCGGCTCAATAGGCAGCCCGAAGTGGTTGAGAGTGAGGTAACCACCCACGATGAGCAATCCAGCGCCCACGAAGGTTGTGTTACGTAGTGCTGCTGCGGCGTTACCACCCTTGAAGACGTACATCGAGAAGACGCCGACGATGCTGGCAAGGTAGCCGACGAGCGCCAGCAGAAGCGGGATGAGCACGTAGTCCGCACCCAGCGAAGAAGAGGCGGCAGCGATGACCATGGCTGCGATCATCGAGCCGACGAACGACTCGAAGATGTCCGCTCCCATGCCGGCCACGTCACCGACGTTGTCACCCACGTTGTCGGCGATCACACCGGGGTTACGCGGGTCGTCCTCGGGGATACCAGCCTCGATCTTGCCGACCAGGTCAGCACCGACATCAGCCGCCTTGGTGAAAATGCCCCCACCCACGCGGGCGAACAGCGCGATGCTGCTGGCTCCCATGCCGAAGCCAGCCATGTAGCCGACCGAGTCAAGGTCGTCTCCGAGCCAGAGGTACATCATCGAGATGCCGAGCAGTCCCAAGCCACCAACGGCCAGACCCATCACAGCGCCGCCGTTGAAGGCGGTCTGCAACGCGGCAGATTGACCGCCATCAGCGGCGGCCATCGCCGTGCGCCCGTTCGCCGAAGTGGCGGCACGCATGCCGGAGAATCCAGCAGCGACGCTGCACGAAGCACCGAGCAGGAAAGCGACCGCGACCTGCCAGCCGAGATTGAATGAGCCGCCTGCGTAGAGCAGCGCAGCCACGATTGCGATGAACACCGACAACATCCTGTATTCCGCCTTCAGGAAGGCCATGGCCCCATCCTGAATCTGCTGAGTGATGTCAGCGACGGTCTCATTGTCAATCTCGATAGAGTTCACCTTGCGATATAGCCCAAATGCGATCAGCAACCCGACGACCGCGGTTCCCACCGCGGCCTGGCCGATCATTGTCATCGTTTCTGCGTCCATTTCTTCACCGTTGGGCGCGGCGACCCGCGTTCCTCATTTGAGCATTGCCAATGCCGAAGTTGGCCACTCCAGTTCACAAGGGCTTGCGCTCTCTCACCGATAGCACAACATCTGCGAAGTTGGCAAGGATGGCCGCACCGTCATGCTCACGCTCGAACGACTCCGCCTCCTCTGGGCTTATGTGCCCGAGCAGCACAGAGCGGGAGATGCGGTGTTTCGCCGCCTCGGGGTGAAATTGTATTCCCCATACAGGCAGCGGGCCGGATGCCCCATGCACGCGAAAGGCGGTGAATTCGTTGTGCGGGACCGAGGCAAGCAGCACACAGGAGCATTCGGGTGTCGTGTCCGGCAGGCCGATCACGTGGTCTTGGTGGGTGAACAGGCCGATGGGTGCGTCCATGTCCGTGAACAACTCGTCGGATGACCCTGCTTCCGTCAGTTCGAGATCCTCCACCGCGTCCGTTCGGCTTTCTGCACGACTGACCTTGCCACCGAGTGCGACACTCAGCAACTGATGACCGAAGCATATGCCAAGAGTCGGAATGCCAGCACCGACCGCGGCGCGCATCAGCGCAGCGGCCCCATCCATCCACGGCTCCCACATCGATACGTTGCGCCGACTCCCCGTGCACACCACCGCATCCACTTCAGCCGAGAGCAACCAGTTCTCCAACTCTGCATCGGGAAGCGCGACGCGGCGGAGATGGACCTCTCCTTCCTCGAGCACCTCAACGTGCTCCGACCAGAAGGGGAATTCATCATCCCAACGAGGTACATCGTGCTCACCGAGTTCATGCGGCTTGCCTCGACCAGCTTTCAGTGAAGCCAAACGGCCGCTCTGCTGCGATTGGAACTGCGGCGTAAGCAGCCAGACCTCGACGCCACCTGAGGCCGCGGCGATGGGACGGACAATCTCGAGATTTCCACCATGGCCGAATTCGGCCCGCTCGGCCAGCAGGTCAAGCAGCAACACCAGCGGCGCGTCACCCATGGTGAGCGGGAGCGGGTTGGCCATCATAGGATGAGCGATGGTTGAAAGCGCACGAGTGGCACGGCAGAACGAGGAAGGCACATGGGGGAGGTCGACCGGCAGACGATTCTCGACTCAGTGGGGCCTGTACAGGCGATTCTCGACGCGCATGACGGAGTGGTGAACGTGATGAGCACGGATGATGGCATCATCAGCATCTCTCTGGAGGGCGGGTGCACCGGATGCAGCGCCACTCCGATGACCTCGATGCAGATCTACTACGCTCTGATGAAACTCGATGATGTGAAGGATGTCGTGTTCGTCAACGGAGAACTTCCCGAATACATGCGGGGGTTCATCGACGACAAGCTGGCGGCCGAGAGCAGCGAAGGCGAATGACTCGGCTGAAAGTCGGGATTCAACAGGCTTGATAGAGGAACAAGCGGCAACCCGTTACATGCGCGGGCGTTCACCTACGCACACACTTGTGCGCACACGTACAGGGGCGAGTTCGCGCACGTCCACGCTGTTGTTCCTGTTGTTGCTGCTCTCCTTGCTGGGAGGAGGACTTCACACCGCCTCAGCAAAGCCAACGGATGATTGTCCGGGGGTCGATGGCGATTCGCAGCACGACCGCACCGGCTGTCCTGACAGCGATGGTGATGGCTGGTCGGATCCCGATGGGAATTGGACCGTCGTCGACGGAGCTGACGCTTTCGTGAAGGAGGTGACGCAATGGGCTGACAGTGACGGTGACGGATTCGGAGACAACCAGGACCCTGATGCAGAACTGATCGACCACTTCCCTGCCAACAACGGCCTGCACCGCGCTCTGATCTCAGTGGGCTGCAACCCACCCGACCACACGATCGTGCGCTCCGACTCCAAGACCGCACACTTCGATTGCACGGTGAGGAACGAGGTCGGGCACACCGTGCGAATCTACGTCGGCTGGGACATCATACCGGGAATCACCATCAGCGAGAAACCGACTGTGCTGTATCTGAGCGCGAAGGGAAGCGGTGGAGACGTGGCTGAGATCCGGCTGTCGTTCAAGGGTACCGAATCCGGACTATCCGGCGGCGATCTCGTTCTGACCGAATCGAGCGACCCGCAACCGCTCTATTCCATCGGGCTGCCCGTGCTGATCGAGGAACCTGCCCTCAAACCCTCTACATCCACCAACCGGCCGAGCGTCGATCTGAGTCCGGTCGAGTCAGCAGTCGGAGACTTCGCCGGTTGGGCGTCGGCGGAGACCGGCCGAAACGTGACCGTGCAGCATGCGGCGGCCATCCTCCTGCTGGTGCCACTGCTGCTGTTAGTGGCCGGCCGACGCACTCACGTGGTGGTGCAGCGCAAGCGGTCCGAGAAGGCGGCACTCCTGGAGGAGGAGGCAAACGAGGAGGAACGTGAGCGACGGGAGGCCGAAGAGAAGGAGCAGCCGAACGAGAAGAGCATCGAGGAGATGGCTGCTGTCGATGATACCACTCCCACGGGACCCAAGCGAGGTGTCAAGGGTGCTGAGGGCAAGGTGCTCGAAGATGGGATGTTCGATGTGATCGTTGGTGAGTTCGACATGCCCGACGATCCGGGAGACTCCTTCAATGTCAGATCAGAGATGATTGACGATTCCGAGATCGCTGGCGACCTGTGGTCAGAGGAGTCCGCCGAGGAACAGGACGAGGACGAGGGCACCGTGGCCGGCAAGCACCGCGCCAAGAAGCGCAGCGATGAGCGAATCGAGGATGACGAGGGCGATTCACCTGGTCCCAAACCAACCAAGAAATCTGGGAAGAAGACTGGGAAGAAGTCGAAAAAGACCACCGCCAAGAAGTCCAAGTCAAAGCAAGCGGAAGAGGCACCGGCGAAGCCCAAGCCGAAGAAGAAGCGCAAGCAAGGCGGCAAGAAGCGACCCAAGGGGAAGGTCGGTCACACCCGGGGCCCGGGAATCGATCTCTGACTCACTCCTCTTCCGCGAGGCGGGCTCTCCTGATAGCATGAGGATTAGGTTCTCCTTGGATCTCCTTTCCCTTGATGTTCAAGGTGGCCGACAAGCCGATCGCGATGCATACGACTGCCATCACGCGCGCCAGGTTGCGCGACCCGAAGATGGCGCCGCCGGCGTAATGCAGTGCGAACAGCGAGCCGGCGGCCACGAAGCAGAACAGCACCATCAGCCGCTGCGCGAACTCCTCGGACCGCTCGCTGCGCGACAACGACCCGATGCTCATCCAGATGACTAGGGCGCCTGCGCAGGTGACGGTTGACAGTGTCTCCAGAGCGCTGACCAGTTCCATCAGCATAGGCGAAGTCGGCGCGGCACTTCAACAGGGCGTCACACGAGAGTTGAAGCATCCCGGCAACCGTCGGGAGTGCGTTCGGAGGGGAATCGATGGCGAAGACCAGCGCATTGAGGCTGCCAGTATCGCGCAGAGATGAGCCGCCGCACTTCTCCAAGGCGCAGGTGGCGGATCTGCTCGAGCATGTGGGAATCCTGCTGCAGTTGACCGATGCCAACGTGTTCCGGGTACGCGCCTACCAGAACGCCGGCCGCATTCTCGGATCGCTCGAAGATGACCTCTGGGAGGTGATCCAAGAGGGCAACATCACCGGTGTCAAGGGCATCGGCAAGGGCATTGGAGGCCTGATCACAGAGGCGCTCACCGAAGGAACGTGGGGGGAGTTGCAGAGCCTCTACGACGATATCGAACCGGGGATGATCGAGATGCTGGGCATCCCCGGCCTCGGCCCGAAGAGAATCAAGGTCATGCATGACGAACTCGGAGTGGAATCTATCGCCGACCTGTCCGCCGCCTGCGAATCCGGCGCTGTGGCAGACCTCGACGGATTCGGTGAGAAGAGTCAACAGAAGCTGCTCGACGGAATCGAACTCCTAACTCGCTTCAAAGGACGCCGACGACTGAATGTCGGCCTGCTCTACGGCGAGGCGTTCGAAGCGCAGGTGGCGAACATCCCCGGAGTCAGCAGAGCCCAGTTGGCGGGCAGTGCGCGCAGGAGGCGCGAGACCATCGGAGACATCGACGTGGTGGCGGCGGTGGAACCGGGCGACGTGGAGGCGGTCAGCGAAGCCATCCTGGCGTTACCGGGAATCGCCGAGGTCAAAGGAGCGGGCGAAAGCAAGGTGAGCGTGATCCTCGAGGCGAGCCTGTTCGATTCGGGAATGGATCTCGGGACTCTCGACGGCGGCGTGTTCGACGCTGTCGGCGGCGATGATTACCCTGACATGGAGACGAGCGGGACCATCGAAGCACAGGTGAGAATGGTTCCGACGAAGGTGTTCGCCTACACATTGGCCTACTTCACTGGCTCGAAGGAGCACAACATCCGCATGCGCCAGTTGGCGATCGATCGCGGGCTGCGGCTGAATGAATTCGGGCTATTCCCAGAGGAGAAAGCGGGTGACCTGAAAGGTCTGGAAGCAGCGGAATTCTCCTTGGAAGCGGCTGACGAAGAGGACATCTATCGACACTTGGAACTCTCCTGGGTCCCTCCTGAGATGCGCGAGGACATGGGTGAGATCGAGGCTGCGGCCGCGGGTGAACTGCCAGAACTCGTCAAGACGACAGACCTCACAGGCTCCTTCCACAACCACACCACCCTCTCAGACGGTGTCGCCACCCTCGAGCAGATGGCACGGGCGGCGATGCAACTCGATTGGGAGTTCCTCGGCATATCCGACCATTCGCAGTTGCTGAACATCGGAGGGCGTCAGATCGGGGCCGATGCGGAGGACATGCTCGCTCAAGGTGAGCAGATCCGCGTGCTCAACGAAGGCTGGGACGATGCGGGCAAGGATTTCCGCTTGTTCCACGGAGCGGAGTGCGACATCCTTCCCGATGGCTCGCTCGACTACGACGACGCCACTCGCAAGGCGCTGTCGCACGTGGTCGGTAGCGTGCATCAACTGGCCGGCTGGAACAACCGCGACGAGCAAGAGAACACAGAGGCGCTCATCCGCGCCGTCGAGGACCCGACCTTCACCATCCTCGGCCACCCGACCGGGCGGATTCTCCAAGGCAGGGACGGCTTCCCTGTCGACCTGCATCAGGTCCTGCGCAGAATGGGTGAGCTGAACGCCGAAGGGACGCTCAAATCGGTGGAGATCAACGCCAGCCCCTACCGGCTCGACCTCGACTGGCGCTTCTGCCGCTTCGCCCGCGACCAAGGTGTGCCGGTATGCATCAACCCGGATGCCCACGACATCCGCGGGCTGCGCGATGTCTGGTTCGGTATACAGGTGGCTCGCAAGGGCTGGCTCGCCGCCGAAGACATCCTGAATTGTCGTTCAGGTTCCCAATTGGAGAATCAACTTTCCAATTGAAAAACCAAGAGACACCCTCCCTAGGGGAAGCGGGAATGTTGAAGGTCTGAACCTGATGGCCGGGACATGCCCTTGGAAATGATGGCGATAGCGACAGAAGAGATCGGTGCCGGCGCCGCTGACGCGCTTGAGAAGAGAATAGGGAAGAATAGTTGGTGGAAATATCTCAAAGCCGTTCTGTTCTACGGGCCGGTGGTTCTCATTGGGCTATATTTCATTGGCTTCGCGTTGGGTTACTTCTGAACCCCGAATGGTGGCCCTGGGGCACAGTGACGCAGGAGTTCAAGGGTGGAATCCGCAGGGATATCTCCATTGGATGAGGCTGGCAGGGTGGTGTGATGGGGCTTGCAAGGGCAATGGTGTTCGCCGGGGTGGCGTTCTTTCCGGCCGTTCTGCTCGGGCTGGGGCTGTTCATGCTGCTCGGCGGGCCTGACGAGCCGTTCGCGAATTGGATGTGGATACCTTGCTGGATTCTTCCCCCTACAATCATGCTAGGAGCGGGCATACGGGGATATCGCTGGCAGGACGTCGAACTGGAGTGAGGCATGCGCATCGCGGAGAAGGTCGAGCGCGTCGGCGCGATGCTCGATGAACTGTATTCGGAGACACCCATACCTCTCAAGCACCGGAACGTGTACACCTTCCTCGTCGCCGTGCTGCTCTCGGCCCAAACCACAGACAAGAAGGTCAACCAAGTCACACCGACGCTGTTCGACCGGGCTTCGACCCCTGCACAGATGGCTGACCTCGATGTGGAACAGATCCAGGAGATCATTCGCGAGATCGGCCTTGCGCCTACGAAGGCGAAGAACCTCAAGCGCATGGCCGAGCAGTTGGTCGAATTGCACGATGGTGAGGTGCCGCAGACTTTCGAGGAACTCGAGGAGTTGGCCGGTGTGGGTCACAAGACGGCCAGCGTTGTGATGGTGCAGGCGTTCGGCATCCCCGCCTTCCCGGTTGACACGCACATCCACCGGCTGGCCGCTCGCTGGGGACTCTCCAACGGCAAGAACGTCGTACAGACCGAGCGTGACCTGAAACGGCACTTCCCTGAGGATGAATGGGCACGGCGCCACCTGCAGATCATCTACTTCGGACGAGAGCATTGCCCCGCCCGCTTCCACGACTTGACCAAATGCCCGATCTGCTCGTTCGCCGCCTCCAAAGCACGGATCCGAGCGGAGCGTCAGGGTTGAGAAGGGAAGCCCGGTCGCACGACCATGGCTGAACTGACTGTGGGGGATGCAGCACCTGATTTCGAAGCGACCTTGACCGACGGCAGCACGGTGAGTCTGTCAGAGATGTTGTCCGCAGGTGACGGCGTCATCCTCTACTTCTATCCGAAGGACGACACCCCGGGATGCACCACCCAAGCGTGCGACTTCCGCGACAACTGGGGACTACTGGGAGCTGCAGGGTGGAGAGTGATTGGCATTTCGAAGGACTCGGCGAAATCTCATGAGAAGTTCATCGACAAACACGACCTGCCGTTCGAACTCATCATCGACGAGGATACCGCGCTGAACCAACTCTACGGAACCTGGACTGAGAAGAGTTTCATGGGACGCACATTCCTAGGATGCATTCGGTCGACATTCGCGATCTCACCTGACGGTAATCTTGCGTGGGTTGGCTACCGTGTGCAGGCGAAAGGGCACGTCGAGCGGTTGATGAGCGACCTCGGAATCGAGTGAGCGAGATGACCGACCTATCTGGCTCCCTCACTGGCGATCGCCATGACCTCGGCAACGGCTCTGTCGCCTGGGGTCCCTGCCATGTGGGGATGGATGCCGTCATCGGTGCTGACTGCAGCATCGGAGCGTTGGCGCATGTCGGCTCCGAGGCGATTCTTGGAGACCGGGTGCGGGTGCAGGGTGGAGCATATGTCGCTTCGATCTGCGTGTTGGGAGACGACGTGTTCGTCGGTCCGAACGCAACACTGCTCAATGACCGGCATCCTCCAAGTCGTGACCGTGCAAAGTGGCTGCCCGTGGTGGTCGAGGCGGGTGCGGTCATCGGTGGCGGGGCTACCGTGCTGCCCGGTGTGACCATCGGCGAGCGAGCGGTGGTGGCGGCTGGAGCGGTGGCTACCAAGGACATCCCAGACGCTGAGGTCTGGGGAGGAATCCCAGCTCGCTTCATCATGTCAAGGGCCGACTACGAAGCCAGTCGAACCTCCGCAGAGGAGGTGTGACGATGAATCTGGATGCACGCAAGCAGACGGTCAGGGATTTTCTCCAGCGGTGCGTGGAATACGCCGATGCTTCAGTAGCGCGCAAGCGCGAGCGGGGAGAGGATGAGAGCGAGATCTCACGCTGGACCGCGTACCGGGAATTCACCGCCTACGCCATCTCCGAACTCGACTCGGGTGAACTCGACCCCTGGTTCGACGAGCAAGCCGAAAGCCCTTCCAGACCGCGCATCGGTGGTGGCGGATCTCCAATCGAGTCCTCACCTCTGTGGCTGTCAGCACTCGTGGCACCGCGGCCCATGGCGCTGCTCTCAACACGCTCCACGGCTGGCGTCGACAACCTATGCCCGGTCTCCTCGCTGAACATCCTCGCCAACCACCCACCGCTGCTCGGGGTGAGCCTCTCAGTCGATTCCAAGGGCCGGGAACGCGACAGCCTCGTCAATCTGAGAGATGGCAGCGCAGCATCGCTGCTCATCCTGCCCGCCACCTGGGAAGCGGCACAACTGGTCGAGGCCACCGCGACACCGCTTCCGCCCGAGGAGAGCGAATGGGGTCTACTAGACGCTGAGCCGGCCCCAGACTCAACCGGCAAGCCGGCCATCCACCCTGATTCAGTGGCGGTGATCGAATGCTCGCTAGCCGAACTGCATCCACTGCCATCAGGCAGCGTCGCCACCTTGGCGATCCTAGGCGTCGAACGCATCCTGCTACCCGACGAACTTTCCAGCGACGAACCCGACCTGACGAAACTAGGAGCGCTGCTCGCCCAGCACGGCAACTGCCGCTTGGTCCCCGGTCCAGGTCCAGACGACTGGTCCTTCACCGTCGGCAGTCACGAATCATCGTGAATCAGGGCGTGCCAATTTCAGGTCGCTTCGAGCACTTCGTCGTGGACACCCAGATGGTGTGATTGGACATCGATAATCGAGGCTGCGCCCGGAATCAGCAGCAGCATCTCCTCCTCATCGAGGGCGAATATAGGCGTCCCCAGCCGCTCTGAGAGGCTCCCGACCTCTCTGCGACACGCATCCTGTTGCGCGTTCATGTGCAGCAGGTCACGCAGGTCGACAAGAATGATGTCCCCCGTGAGCAGCCGATTCGCCATCGCGTGTGTCGGCATGCGATACATCTCATCAGGCGTGACGTAACGGATCGCCCGACGTGGAGGAGGCATCCTGCTACGCACCCACGCCTGCCAACGAACTTCACCGAGGTCGTGGAACGACTGGTCGGCGAGTACGGTCACGGCGGAACGGGCGGAGGGCGATTCATTCGACGGGGGCGGTGAATCAGCGTCATCCCCGCGAGTCTCGGTAGGGTCTGGCAGACCGAAGAAGGTGTAGAGGTTGGTCAATCGGCTCACGCTCACAGATCGAGATCCAGACCCGTGTCGTGTCCTGCCTGCTCTTGAGACTGCTGCTCCAACCACTCCTTGCCGTAGTGATTCCACTGCTCATGCGTCCAACCCGGCGGGAGTCCGTCAGCCGGAATCTGCGGGGGTCCCGTTGATACAGGCGATTCTATGTGGGCTGGAGGTGCTTGGGCCTCGCCTCCTAACAGGTCCATCGCTTCGGGCTGTGCTGTCGGATCGTATGCCGGAGGGGCCGCGGCTTCAACGGGAGGATAGGCATCCTGCGCAGGAGGAGTGAGGAGTTCGGCTTGGTGGGCCACCCCCGCTTCCCCGGGAGCGTAGGCCGGGGGTGCCATCGTCGATTGTTGTTCGCGCATCATCACGTCCCCTATCACCTCCATCCATTCATCGTCTGAGTGAGAAGAAGGCCTGCGCAGCATCGTGAAGGCCAGCACCATCAGCAGCGCCACGAAGACGAGCGCGAGCGCCGCAACAGGCAGGCTGACCCCGGAACCCTCGAGCCAGCCGAGCGCGCCCGAGTCGTCCTCGAGCACGACTATCTCCAAGTCGAAGGTGTCCGAGTAGATCTCGTCACTGACGGTCAACCGGATGTATTTGGTGCCAGGGGTGTCGAATGACCGTCGGAACGGCGTGCCCTCGTAATCGAGGTCGTTGGCATGGTCACCATCGTCATCGGCATCGTGGAAGTAGTCGAGATCCCATGTGTAGATGAGGATGGCCATGTCCGACTCCGAATCGGTGGTGTTGTTCGTCCAGATGGTCAACTCCTGACCGACCATGATCGTCAACAACTCCGCCTCCGCGTGGGCGACCGGCTTCTTGTTCACCACCTCGACATCGACCAGAGTGGAGTTCTGCACTCCGTCGTCGTCGGTGACATGGAAGCGCACTGTGTGAATTCCTTTCTTTGACCACGCCCACCTGAAGTCGTCGCCGGTGACGTCGCAGTCGTCCATGTTGTCGCCGTTTTCATCCAGGTCGACGCCGAAGTCGACATCCCAGCAGACCCGCAGGTCCTCAAGGTCTGATTCAGTGTCCGAATACTTCCCGGTCAAGGTGACATCCATGTCCTCACCCACAGGGAATGGGCGGGTGATATTCTCCACCGTCGGGGGTACGTTAGCCACCGTCACCCAGGCATTCACCACACCGCTGGTAGCTCCGTCGTCATCGACGACCTCCATGGCGATTACGTGCGTTCCGGACTCTGACCAATGATGGTCGATGCTGGAGTTCGCACCTGTGGTCTGGAAGAACAGGTTCGGGTCGACATCCAGATCTGGCTGCCAGCCCCAAGTGAGCGAGTTCCTGTCGTTGATCGAGTCGTAGGCGGTGCCGTGCAACGTGACCAGTTGGTCCTCGAGTACGGGCCAGCGCATCTGCGAGTTCGCGACCAGTTCCTCGTCACCCAATGAAGCGGTGATGGTCACGTCGGACGGAGCGATGTTGCTGACAATCAGGTTGTACTCGGCGGACGTGATCGTACCATCGTCGTCCTCGGCGGTCAACGATATCACGTAGATGCCCTCCTCCATCGGCGTGACGGTGCATGTGAGGGTGACTCTGGTCTCTTTTTCACATTCCTTGTCCCAAATAATCGACACCGGCGCAGAAGGATTTCGTGTGTCGAGATCCCCGTGGTCAAACGCATCGAAGCGAATCTCGGTCTCGACCGGAATCGACGTTACTGGAGAGGTGATGTTGACCCAGGGTGCCCGATTCAGAATTGTGATCGAGATATGTGTGTGGTCCTGATCGTTCTCGTCGTCGGTGACCGTCAGCCATACGAGATAGACGCCGTCGTCGTCCCAGATGTAAGACATCAGGCAGCTCTCCTCAGTGAAGGTCTCGTTGATCGAACCGTTCCCCTGCACCACGAAGGTACAGACCGGGCTACCACCATCTGGGTCGATGCTGCCGCGAGCGTCGAGCACCACCTCGGCGAGCGTGCGCGTCGGTGGCGGATGCACCACCTCGGCGATCGGCAACCTGCCGATGAACAGTGTGAATGTGGCGACATTGTTGCTCTGGTTCTGGTCCTCCACCATCAGGCCATCAGGATCCACATGGAACCTGATAGTGACATCCCCAACCGGCTGACTAGGTGGTACGTTCCAGGTGGCCTGAATCACAACCTCCTGCAACCCGTGCAGTGAGGGGACCGAGGCACGGCTGGTCGTCCCATCAGGCGCGATGACCTCGAGTTCTGTGGTTGGACCTGGCAGGATCCCTAAGTTCTGTACTGGAATGGAGAACATCAGCGAGTCCCCGGGTATGGCGTTGAAGCCCACGCTCGGGTTCAGGATGTGTACCATATCACCCCTGGTGCGCTCGATCGACACACCTTGAGCTCGAGGTGTGTAGTCAATCGTCAACAACTGATCATCGAGGGTGATGGTGTCCACCCCCACTTTCTTGCTGCTGGCCATCCACGCGATCACGCCGTGGCTGGCATAGTCATCCAGAGTCGGAGACGGGTCCGTTGCGTGGCCCGTGTCGAAGCGGACGAAGGCGGAGCCGTTCGCCGCGGTGGTGAGCGATGTAGAGTATCCGACGCATTCGTAGCGGAACTCAAGAGTCTGGCTACCCAATGGAGATCCAGAACTGGAGGAGACGTTCACCCAAGCGGACAGGTTGGTGTCCAAAGGCCACGCTGGATATTCGAGGTCGACATCAATATTCGTGCTGCGTTGTACTGGAGTGATGCTCTTCAACTTGAAGTCTATTTCCAAACCCAATTCAATCTCGATGTGGCGCCACGCATCGTTACTGACTGAGGGACACCACCACTGGAATCCGTCAGGGGTGCCGTTGGAGTCGTACGAGGTGACATTGTAGGAACCTGCGCACCCAGTTCCGTAAGGCACGCCGGGGTCGCCGTAGGCCACCACAGCGTGACCGCTCGAGCCTTGGTTCACGCTGTCATCGGGGATTGTGAAGTAATCCGACTCTCCGGCCCAGGTGAGCGTGTTGGTGTAGTTGTTGGTCCAAGTCTCACCGACCCTGAGTGGGAAGTCGTACTGCTCTCGGGGAGGGCTGTATCCGTTGGTGATGATCATCTGGCCGACATCTTCGTTGATGGGGAACGGACCAATCCAGACCGTGAAGGTGACATCGATGTCCATCGTCATCTCGACGGTCGCGAGGTCACTCACTCTGACGAAGTCGGTCTGGTCGTAGTCGACGTCGAGGTCCCCGCTGTTGCCGTCCAAGTTGACACCGTTCGCCTCGAACAATGCGTGGGAACGGACCTTGTAGACCAGCGTACTCTGGTTCTCGACGGTCATGAACAAGATGTCTTCGACCCACATGTCGAGATCGCCGGTGAGTGTTTGGATGTTGGAAGAAATACCGTTGTTGGCAAGCAAGGTTGCCACATCCATGTATCCATCGTAAGTCCAAAGGTCATTGACCCTCCACGAGGGCACATCGACATCGCCGCCAGAACCCCTGGCGCCTACCAAGCGGAACTGCTGAGATTCCAGTTCGGTCGCTTCGGGGATGAGCATCCCCACCCATCCGCTGAGAAGCAGCAGCAGCACGAGAGTGATTGGACCCCCGAGGTATGCGCGATTATCCCTGCCCATGTAATGGGCAGTGCATGTGCCTCTCAAAGAGATATGCCATCCCAGAATGCGCACATCCAGCGGGGCAGGTTCGGCCTACGCGAGGGAAGATACCTCTTCGAGGTGGCGCGAAACGCGTCGGATTATCTTTCGCAGCATGTACCTAGAATAGATTGTGAAGATGACCAACCACCCCGAGACGACATTCACCAGTATCGGGTGCTCGATGAACCAGAGTTGTACATTGGCGGAAATATCTGGATCGACGGAGATGTAGGTCCCGAGGATGTCCAATCCAAAAGACAGATTGTTGAAAATCAAAACTAATGCACTGAAGAAAATCAGTAAATTAAGAATGATGAGAGCGAATCTTATCTCGCCTTGGCTTCCTGTGACTTTGCCGACAAGCATCCGCTGCTTGACCTTGCACTGGTTCAAATGGCGTTTGTAACCACCGCTCTTCTTGGTGAATTCCTTGCTGCAATGAGGACATTCCCAACGGTATTCACACACTTCGAGGTGCCTGTTGTACGCCCCTCCCGAAGCGCTGAATTCTTGCTTGCAGTGCTTGCACTGATGCTTCGTCTTCCCTCTTTTCGAAGCCATTTCTAGACACTCTCCAACTGTCAGTCCTCTGTTTGAAAATCACGTTGCGTCGTCGGTTATGTCATCCGCGATTTCCTCGACTATATGGTCATCAGAACCAGGTGGTTCCCAGCCATCGTCAGCCGGCCCCTTGCGCCGACGCATGAAGATGAGCGCTGAGCCAGCGATCACCAGCAGGAGGACCACCACGATCAGCCCGAGGACTATGGGGCTCGCGCCGTCCCCTCCGAACACTCCCAGAACTCCACCTCCGGTCACCTCAACTTGGATGTCGTAGGTGGATGTGAACTCCTCGTCGCGGACTATCAGTCGGATGTTCTTGGTGCCTCCCGAATCGAACGCATGTCGCAGGGTCGCGCCCCCGACGTCCGCATCGTTGGCGGGATCCCCATCGCCGTCGGAGTCAGTTCTGATGTCTAGGTCCCACGAGTAGAGCAGCCAACTCATGTCGGATGGTGAATCGGTGGTTCCGTTGGACCAGATGACCACCTCCTCTCCCACCGCTACCGTGGTTCGCTCGGCCTCGGCTACCGCCTTCGGCCGCATGTTGCGCACCTGGATGTCGATGAACGCGTCGGCGAACGCACCGTCGTCGTCAGTGACGAAGAAGCGCAGTGAGTGCGCTCCCTTCTTCCCCCACGACCAGCTTAGTTCCACACCCTCCACGTCGCAGTCGTTGGTGCGGTTGTTGTCGTCGTCGGCGTCGGTGTCGAGGTCCACATCCCAGCAGACTACCAGCGATGGAACGTCCGAAGAGGTGTCCCAGAACTCGCCGGTGAGCAGCAACTCCTGATCCTCTCCGATGGGGAACTGCGGTGGAATCTCCTCCACGGTTGGATTCACGTTGAGCACCTCTACCTGACCGTATTCCATCCCGCTGCTCTCGCCATCGTCATCGACGACCTCGAGAGAGATAGTGTGCATTCCTGCATCTGTCCAAGCGACGTCCGCCTGCGAGTCGGCACCGGTGGTCTGCACGGCCCAGTCGGCGTCGATGTCGCTGTCCGGAAGCCATGTCCAAGCGAGTGAATACATGTCGTTGCTCGAGTCATGGGCGGTGGCGCGCAGGGTGGTCGGCGCATCCTCTTGCACCTGCCAGACTCCCTCAGAATCGGCGTCGAGCCGTTGTGTACCCGACCAGGCGGTCATATCCACCTCTGAAGGAGCGATGTTGGTGACCTCTAGGTCGTACGAGGCGCTCACCATGGCACCGTCGTCATCCTCTGCTGTCAACGAGATGGTGTAGGTGCCCTCGATCATCGGTGTCACAGTGCAGACGATCGCCACTCGCCCTTCCTCGCACTGCCTGTCCCAAAGGAATCTGGCTGGAGAATCATCGTCCTCGGTGTCCAGGTCGCCGTGGTCATAGGCATCGAAGGTGATGCTGCTCTCTGCGGGGTTCGATTCTCTCGGCGAGGTGATGTTCACCCACGGCAGGCGGTTGAGCACCTCCACCGAGAAACTCACAGAATCGGTGTCGCGCTCCTCGTCGATGATGGCAACGTGGATTCCGTAGACGCCGTTCTGGTCCCACGTGTGTTCCATCTGGCAATCGTCCTCAGGGAAGATGCCCTCGCCGATGGCATTGTCATACGAATCGATGGTGAAGGTGCAGCTGACCGACCCACCGTCAGGATCGTTGGACGGAGTGGCATCGAGGAGCATCGCCACCTGCGTGAACGCAGGTTCCGGTTGGTTGATTGCCGCAATCGGCAACCTGCCTATGAACATCGAGAAGGTGCCGACATTGTTCGAGGGGTCTGCATCCGCGGTGACGAGTCCATCGGGGTCGACAGTGAACGTGATGGTCACGTCCCCGACCGCCTGTCCGCCCGGAACGGTCCAACTCATGTCTACCAGTTCCTCCTGCATCGGCCCGAGTGCGGAGACGGCAGCCCGGCTGGTCGACCCATCGGGAGCGGTCACCTCCAACTCCGTGGCAGGTCCGCCGTTGATGCCCCGATTGTACACCGGGACAGTGAACTCCAGTAAATCTCCGGGCAGCGCATGGAATCCGAACACTGGATTCAGGACGACCATCTCGCCATCGCGCGTTCGTTCTACAGAAACCCCGGCCGCCCGCGGCTGGTAGTCAAGCGTGAGCAGGCCGTCATCGAGAACCATCGTGGAACCACCACCTGACACCCATGACCAGTTCTCGCCTCCGTCTCCTTCCACAACCCAGGCGGACACCCCATGGCTGGCGGTGTCATCTGGAGAGAGAGATGGATCGAGAGCATGACCGGTGTTGAACACGACGTGCGCTGAGCCGTTGGCAGCGGTGGTGATGGAGGAGTTGGAACCACTGCCGGCGTAGCGGAACAGGAGGTCCTGATCGGAGACCGGAGCACCTTGGTCGTCGGTGACATTCACCCAGGCGTCGATGTCCGTGTCTGTCGCCCACGAGGGGTACAGCAGGTCCACGTCGATGTTCAAGTCACGGGGCACCGGATTGTATTCCTTCAGCTTGAAATCGATCCACAGCCCGATGTTGTTGTGATAGTGCCGCCAAGCGTAGTTGTTCACCTCCGGGCACCACCAACGGTAGTCCTTCACCAGGCCGGTCTCATTGGTGTCAGTGGTATTGTAGGAGTTGGCACAGCCGTTTCCGTAGGGCACGTTGGGGTTGCCCTGCGCCACCACCATGTGCTCACTTTCGTTGAACCTGATGTGATCCTCCGAGACCGGGAAGTACGGACTGTATCCCGAATAGTCCATGTCGTGCGAGTAATTGTTCGTCCACGAATCACCGACTCGCAGCGGGAAGTCGTATACCTCCTTCGGCGGGTGGTAGGTGTCGATGACCGACATGTTGGCGATGTAGACAACGATGCGATCGAATGCTGTGAACTCCACCTCCACGGCCAGACTCGTGTAGACGATAGACAGGTCGCTGGCGCGGAAGACGTCAGTTGATTCCCAGATGACATCGAGATCGCCGCGGTAGCGGTCCATCGAGACGTTGTCCTCCTCGAACAGGCCGCTGCCGAATACCTCGTAGACGAGCGTGGACACGTTATCGACGTCCATCTCGTAGATGTCGACGACCGTCTGGGTCATGTTGGTGAGCAGCAGCGAAGCGTCCGATGTGACTGTCTCAGCTGTGGCCACCAGTTCATCGACATCCATGGCTCCAGCGAAGATCCATTCGTCGCCGATCTGCCAGTTGCCGACGTCCACACGTCCCCCGCTTCCGCGAGCAGACGCTTCGAGCGGCGACTCGGAATTCGATAGTGGCTCACTCGAAGGTGGTTCGTTCACGCCGAACATGCCCCAACTCGATGCGAGCATCATGACGACAATCAGCAGAGGAACGATGCCTCGTGCTCCGACGCGGCCTAGGCTGTTCATGGAATGGGCAGACTGACGTCGCACATCAAGCATCCGCTGACCTGACGCTGCTCTTTAGAGCAGATTGTAGTGATTGGCGAGGCGCAGCGTGGAAATCGCTGTCCCCAGCCACATCACCCAGAACATCAGCCGGCGCACGAACTCGTTCGAGAGTTCACCTCGGTGAACCAACTTGAGCAGGATACGCACGAACCAGCCCTCCTCGTGCGACTCATCGAGTGGAATGCCGAGCAGCCGGTGCTCCCACGTGGTGAGGATGCAGGTGCGGTCGTTGAACCTCCAATGAGCGCGGGCCAGCGGGGTGAGGATGACGTGTATCCACCAGGCGAGCGGACAGGGGAGAGCCCAGCCGAGCATGATGAAGAAACTGAACAGCCAGTGTGACAGACGGGTCGCATTCGCTAGCGTGCGACGGAGCAAGGATACTCCATCCCCCACTTATTCACCTCAGAGCACGAACAGTTTCAGGATGGTGACAATCCAACCCGCCCACATCGCACGCTCCATCCAGAGGGTGACCTTCTCCTCATGGGGTGGATTGTCCATTAACATGCAGACGAATTGATAGATGAATCCAGGTTGCTCAACCGTGCCAGCGGTGGGATTGCCGCGCAGGCGATGTTCGACCGACGTCAGGAAGCAGATTCCACCATTGGTGAGCCAGTGCAGTTTCATCACTGGCACGAGCACCAGATGAGCCCAGAGAACCGGTATGGATGAGAAGGCCCAACCGATTCCCGTGAAGATGACGATGCCTACGTGCACCAATCGAACCAGTTCGGCGGAAGTGAGGCGAATCTTGCCGATATCCAGCGACAACTCCGCGTCGACGTGAGCGCCCGACTCCATGATGTGCCTATCCGGCTCAACTCTATCTCACTTCGCCCCGTGCCGAGGTGCTCAGAGAAGGTCGGCGAGCTCGTCCTGGATGATCTGCACAGCCTCAAGGATCTCGTCCTTGTGCCGCGCTCCGGTGATCACCATCTTGCCGCTGCCGAAGATAAGGCAGACGACCTTCGGGTAATCGAGGCGGTAGATGAGACCAGGGAACTGCTCCGGCTCATACTCGACCTTGTCGAACGGCAGATGGAAGGTGAGGTTGTTGAGATTCAACTTGCGCGGCTGGTCAGCCTGTGCCTCACCGGTCCAGCGATCGTGGCCGTCGTAGTCCACGGGGTAGTGCAGTGCATAGGTGGCAACCATGTTCTGTACCTCGATGGTGACATCGCCCGACTTGCCAGCGCACCATAGGTGGCTCGGAGAGATTTCCATAGTCCCCTGATTATCGATTGGCAGAGTGTAGTCCTGCGTGGTGGCGTAGGTCTCCTTGAACCACTCAGAGTAGGTTGGGTAGCGGGTGCAGGGTGCCTTGAGTGCAGCCAGACAGGGGAACAAGTCGATTTCTCCAGAGAGTGATTCCTCAATGACATCCTTGGCGTGCTTCTCCTTCGCCTTATCCTCGTTGAGTCCGCCCTCACCCTCAGGTACTTTCCCATCGAATTTGACATCCATGATCGAAAGCAGATACTCCGCCTTCTCTCTGTGCATCTCCTGCAGCGCGGTCTTGTAGGCCTCCTCGGCCTTCTTCTTGGACAGCCCAGAATCTATCTCGTGTTGGATGAGCTGCTTCTTCTCACGTACCCTGCTCTTCTCATCGCTCTCCGGGGTCAGTGTGATGGAGAACATACCGCTTTCCGTGACGTCGTCATCCAGAGAGAACTTCATCGTGCCATCTCCCGGGTTGGCTCCGCCGGGGGTTACTCCCAAAGCGACCTGATGTCCCCCTTCGAGAATCCAGACCTCTCCCGCGTGCTCCTTTCCTTCAGTGATCGGCACAAGCATTCCCGTGGCGACCTTGCGGCTCCCGGCGATGCCGGCGTATCCTCTGGGCACACCTGATTCGTCTTCTTCGTCGAGGTTGTCACAATCTTCGGAACGGATCAGCATCGTCGGGCCGAGTGAGGTCAGTACGTAGATTCCATTGTGTGTGGAGTCTTCCTCCCCTGCCACGAGCAGTCTGTCGCCGACAGCCAACTTGACTCCGTCCACGGTCAGCGTCTTGTTGCGTGAGGTCAGCGTGGCGCCGACTCCACCACGCAGCAGCGTGGCTGGGCTGGCACTCTTCGAGCCGTCCTCGATGTGCCGCCAGTTGACGGTCTCCATCTTGCTCTTGAGATCCCCCTCGATCTTCTTGCGCTTCTCCTTCGCCTTCAAGACGAACGCCTCATCAGCGTACCAGTCCTTGTTGTCGTAGGTCGGCTTTCCAGGAAGCGGAGTGGATGCAATCGCGCGCACGGGGTCCTTGTTGGGACTGAGGCTCCAAGTCGTGATTCCAGAATTGACCAGATCCTCGATCATCATCTGGATGCCGGCATGGATGTTGCCCTCGTTCTTGCCGCCTGTGCACACAGCGCGGCCGGAGCGGAACATCAGGATGGCGAGTTTCGGTAAAACTACACGGTATACGACACCGGGGAACTGCTCCGGTTCGTATTCGCAATTCAGTTGGATTGCGATGTCTGGGAGATTCAATTCCTCGGCCACTCGGGTCGAGGCAACCACGTTCACGACAGTCAGGCGCTCTTCATCACTGCTCATAAAGGGCCGGCACCTGACCGCCCTATATAAAAGAACGGCAGGGAGAAATAGAGTCTGGATGGGTGAATGAGCGCCTGTCAACGCTCAATTCTGACTCCCGGAGCCCCGAGAGAGGTGGTTATGACTCTACCGCCCCTCATCTCGATGGCTTCCGCGGTTGCTTCTGGCTCGGTCGTGAGCGCCAGCATACAGCCTCCGCCGCCTGCTCCAGTCAACTTCGCTCCGAGCGATGTCGGACGGGCGGCGGCAACAAGTTGCTCGAGCTCAGGGCAGGACACGCCGAGACCTGCCAGCAGGTCGTGAACCTCGTCCATCAGCCGGCCGATTGCAACCAGATCTCCCGCCGCCAACGCACCTGCACCGGCCCTGCTCAAATCCCCCATGCGCGTGATTTCATTCATTCTGTCAGGCTGACGTTCGAGCATCCCAGCCACCTTGGCGACCATCTTGCTCGTTGGAGCATGGATTCCGGTTGAGCCTACCACGAGGTGTGCCTCGCGCACGGATTCAGGCAGAGAGACGCTGTGAATCTCCCAACGCCGCTCTCCTTCAGGAGTGTCCAGAGTGCGGGTCCAGCGCCACTCGGCGCTCTCCTCGCGTCTGTCCGAGACAAGCACGCATCCGCCCAGTGTCGCCGTCGAAGTATCGGTCGGACTCGCCCGACCGGACTGCGCCTCCGCCTCAGCGTTGTGCGCCAGATGCGATATGCGCTCAAGGTCCAACTCGCCATCTCGATCGTCTTCCCTGTGCATCAGCGCCGCGCAGATCGCCGCAGACAGCGCCGCCGACGAACCGAGCCCCGCCGCCGGAAACAACTCGCTCGTCACCACCATCGAGTGCGGCTCGGAGTCATCACCGACCAGTTGGCTGTGCAGGAAGCGAGCGTGCGGATGGCGCTCG
>Ga0310124_10000881_pt1 | contig 21294 bp, 11 predicted proteins | sample CB11b_AW_Bot5_MG_FD_203507 | JGI IMG/M metagenome (GOLD analysis project Ga0310124, IMG submission 203507) | Marine microbial communities from Western Arctic Ocean, Canada - CB11b_AW_Bot5 | ecosystem: Environmental > Aquatic > Marine > Oceanic | place: Canada: Western Arctic Ocean | collected... | reverse complement strand
ATTGGTTCAGCGCGGTGATTCCTCCCCAGCCGAAGCCGACGAAGAAGGCGCAGATCGTCCTGATGGAAAGAACTCCAAGCTCGCCATCCGTGCCCTCTACCTCGAATTCGCCATCGGCGACATCAAACGCGCCGCCGATGAGGGTCAGCACGAGCTGGATGAACATAACGAGGCTCGACGCAAACGCGATGCCGTAGAATATTTTTTCATCGCCTCCCAGGGCGACCCACCATTCAGTCATTAATTACCACCTGCATAGAAGCCCAAACAGACCTGAAGTTTAGCAGATTCCGATAATCCAAGCAGAGGGTAAATAGCTTATTCGGCAACAAACTTTCAGGCTTGTTTTCGTCGATGCCGCAGGCCGGATGAGACCAGCAGGCTCAATAAGACGGCGGCGAAAAATACATAGAAGCCGTATCGGAGCTGCACCATCGTGTCGCCCGGAAGGTCCTTCAGCGCGAAGGCGGTCAGGGCCAGGAGGAAAACTTCCGCCATGGAGAATTTGCCAAGACGATCGATGCCGCGCAGGAATTTCCAGGGGCCCCCCAGGGTGCCGCCGCCAGCCGAGACCCAGTAAAATCCCAGCTTGGCGATGGGGAAGATGATCGAAAAGACAGCTAAGGCGATGGCGAGAAAGTAGTCGCCCCCATCGAAGAGCGCCTGGATTACCCGGGCGATGGAATAGGTTCGAGGCTCCAGCTCCCCGGGGGAAAGCAGCTCCACCAGGGGCGTGAGCTCTCCGGCGCCGGGGGTGATCGTGATCGTCGGGGCCGTCATGCCAACCCCAAGGGCGACAGAGGAGACGATGATGGAGAATTTGAGCAGTGGCAGGGACAGGTTCATGGCCCGGGATTACCTTGGCTTACAGGGGGCCTGCTTGAGAGGGTCGCCGTTGACAGGCATCCGGTCTATCTCAACTTACCAATGATGTCCTCGAGAGGCTGATCCCTTGAGACCAGCTTGATGAGGATTCTCTTGATGCCCAGGCCCCTGGTTTTTTCAAAGCTGAGATCGTTGATGCCTTCGTGCAGGTCCATGAGCTTCAGCTCGACTATTCCAGCCGGGTCGTTTGGCGTCAGCACGTCGACGTCCTCAACCTGGATCGTAAGCTTGCCATCCTTGAGAGCTCTCACTTGTCCCGCGCGAATCATCTTTTCTCCAAGGAGCTTGTCGAGAGTTCCTTCGTTTACGCCTGACCATTCTGCGATAAGGGTGTCTTTGTTGGTATTGCTCTCGTAGATGGTGTTGCCTTGCCACACGACCCGGTTGCGAATGTCCGGGGAAGCGGTGGAGCCGGGGTCCCAGGGTTCGTTGTCCTGGTTCGTGGGGAACAGCTCTATCTGTGATACATAGACATAGTAGACTCCATCGGGCTTGAGCGTCCGCCTCACGCTGCCAGGGCCTGCCCGGGAGTCGTCTCGGCCTGCGGCAATCCAGAGGAAGCCTGCCGCGAGGACGACCAGCGGGGGAAGAAGAAAGCCGATCCAGGAGGCCTGGGAAGGGGTGGTGTTTTCATTCTGGGTCATTTGAAGGGGCGCCTGCTCCGGCAGGATTATTCTGTCGCCGGCATTTGACACATCAGGGGTTCAGCAGCTCAGTCGTCATGCGTTGGTATTCTTTTCGAAGCATCTCGTTGCGAAATTCCCTCAGCGGCGGGATCTGCAGTTTCATCAGGGCTTCGAAATTCTGCCTTCCTGTTTTCATGAGGCGGGAGACATCGCTGCTCAGCTTGACGGTCTTGTAGGTGTTCAGCGCCGTCGACAGGTTTTTTTTGATCTGCTTGTTCTCTGCTCGAATGAGGTCGGCGTTCTGGAGGAGGTATTCGGTATAGAGCCTGGCCGCCCTCATCGTTAATTCATTGGATTCAATATTGCTTCGAAGGATGCTCTCATCTCCGCCCTCTTTGCGTATGAGCTCGAGGGCCTGGCGGATGTTCCCCCCGGCCTCCTCGGTGTATCCCTGGAGGCGGGGGATGTGCTCCTGGTCAATCTCCGTTATGAATTGCTGCTGCATGCGGTCCATGATCTTGACCAGCACGACATGCATTCCGTAGTAGCGCTTGGCGATGTCGAGCGCCTCGCCGCTTTGTTCCGTCAGGTCCTGGAGCTGCCCGGTAAGCTGCCTGATATTGTCAAAGAGGGCGATCATCGAGACGAAGTCGTCGCCCGAGACGGATGAGAGGAGGGACTCGAGTCCATCTCTGTCGATATCGAGATGGAGCTCCTTCAGCAGCTTGACGATTCCATCCTTCAGGCGGTCTACGATTTCCTCGCTCGCCTTGATCTCTCCTTCTTCAGCGGCGATCATCTTGTCGTAGTCTTCCTTGGTGGAGATGAACGCTCTGTCGAACAGGCCGGTTTCTTTCTCCCGGGGGGCGGACACCCGGCGTTGCCTGTACTCGGCAAGTTTGTGATGCCCCCTGCGAATCAATTTACGGGTGGCGTGCAGCTCTTTCCAGAGGTCGCGAAGTGGTGACGAGTCGAGCATCTCGATCGCCTCATCCAGCAATTGGGTCGTCTCGGCCGCGTTGCTTTCCTGGTCGTCCCCAAATGGGCGCAACAGGAGAAATCGCCGCTTAGGAAGCTGGTCGTGCCGGTCAACAAGCTTTCGTGCTTCGTCGAGCGTAGGCACGATTTTTTCGAAGAGGCGCCCGATGCGGTCTTCTTCCTTTTGTCGAAGCTGGTCTTCGAGTGTTTCCTCCTGGGCTCGAAGGCCGCTGGCCGGCGCGAAAGCCGTCGCCATGAGGAAGATGGCAGTCAGGACGTGAATCATGCGATGGTTCATTTTTAAGTATCCATGTGTTCCGCAGGAATCCGCACGAGCCTACAGTTCAAACACCCGGGGCCAACTTTCCAAGCCTATTCCTGTCGATAACGGTAAGTCATTGTACAGTTAACATTTAAGTGGGGGGGGATTAAAAGCTTCCTTGAAACCCGCGCTGCAGATAAGCAGTCGGTAATAGGCCTCAGGCGTCCAGGATGGTCTGCGGTCATTTGCCGATTCGGTAGAGATTTGACTTGGTCCTGAGAATCAGCGAGTTGCCGGAGATTGCCGGACTTGCCATGAAACCATCAGCGAGCTTGTTGCGCGCCAGCAGCTTGAATTTCTTTCCGGCTTCGATGACTGGAATCTCTCCATCTTCATTGAAGAAATAGATCCGGCCCCCGGCGAAGATCGGCGAGGCGGCGTAATTTCCCCCAAGGCGGTCCGTCCAATGCGCTTTGCCTGTTTCGGCATCTACGCAGGAGGCTACGCCCAGGTCGCTGACCATGAAGAGAAGCTTTCCATCAAGAATAAGGGAAGACTTCTTAGGGACGCCCCGCTTTGAGGCCCAGGCGATATTCTTTCCCGGGAGCTCGCCGCTGCCTTCGGGCCGTACGGCTGACATTCGGCCCATTCCATTGGTGATGAAGACCAGGCCATGACCGTAAATCGGCCGGGCCGAGGCGTTCATGCCGCCGGTATAGGCTGTCCAGAGAAGCTTTCCGGTTAGCGGGTCGAGAGATTCAGTCGCGACGGCGGCGGGGGCGATGAGCTGGGTCAGGCCCTTGTGCGTAATAACCGCGGGCGTCCCGTAGGCTTTCTTCCTGTCTCCATTGTCAGTTCGAAAATTAAAGGCGCGTTGGTGAGTCCAGCGGGTCTCCCCTGTTTTCTTGTCGAGCGCGACCACGTATTGCTTGTCGAAACCATCAAAATGGAGGATGTAAAGATCTCCGTAGGGGATAGGGGAGCTCGCCGGCGAGCGATGGTGATTGCATTGAAGGTCGCGGCGCTCCCAGATGGTCTTGCCCGTTGCCGTGTCGATGCAGGCGTTTCCATGGGCGCCGAAGCTCACGAAGATTTTCCCCTCCTCAATGACAGGGGTGGGAGAGGCGTAGCTGTTCTTGGCGATGCAGAATTGCGGCTCCGCGACATCGAAAACAAGGATGTCATGGATCTTCTTGCCGGTCTCCAGGTCGAAGCAGAGCGCCCAGAGCTTGTGTCCATCGGGCAGGGCGTTGGTGACCCAGACCTGCTTTTCCCAGATGACAGGAGAGGACCAGGCCTTGCCGGCCAGGGGCACCTTCCAGGCGATTCCGTCGCTCTCGGAGAATTCCAGGGGCAGGTCAGTCAGGGCTTTTCCATTTCCGGAGGGCCCCCTGAACTGGTTCCAGTCTTCGGCTGAGATCGTCGCTGTAATAGCAAGGAGGCACAGAATGAACAGGCTTGGGCAGGCGCGCATGACTTGTATCCTTGGGTGAGAAATTCTGAACCAGGATGGTCCGAGTAGGAACCATTACCTTTCCTGTATTGGAAGAGACAGGCGATTTTTTTTCAATGGGCTGCTCGGTTCTCTGGATCCAAGGAGCCTTGCATGGGAGCTGGAACTCGTGCAGGATGATGGTCCGTCGCCGCCGCGACGGACTCTTTTAATCGCCAGCCTGAGAACACCCAAGGGAAGCTACATGCACATCAAGCCCAGGACTCTCTCCGTGAGCTGTATCCTGGCGGCCTGCGCCGTCCTGTCTTTTTCGCCGGAAGCGTTCGCCGCACAGCCCAATATCGTCTTTATCATTTCCGATGATCATGACAATGAGCACCTGGGGTTCATGGGCAATGAAATCGTCCACACCCCGAACCTGGACAGACTGGCAAATTCCGGAACAGTCTTCTCCGTTGCCCACCTTCCAATGTCTCGCTGCCATCCGACCCTTGCGAGCTTTCTCAGCGGGCGCTGGCCGCACCAATCAGGAATCTACTACAACTATGGGACGAAGAAGCTCAGCACCAGCAACTCGCTTCCCGGCCAGCTGAAGAAGGCCGGCTACGCTACCTATGTCGAGGGGAAGTACTGGGAGGGTGATCCTCGAGAGATGGGCTTCACCCACGGCAAGGGCAAGACGGCCAGGACTTTCGTTCGAAAAGGCCAGGATGACCTTTTCTCCTTCATCGATGAGGTCGGCGGCAAGAAGCCTCTTTTTATCTGGTGGGCACCCCTGATACCCCATACGCCGCACAACCCTCCGAAGAAATACCGCGAGCTTTTCACGGATGTAAAGATCCCGGTGCCTGCGCATGTCTCGGCGGGGAACGAGGAAATCTTTCTCAGGAAGGAGCGGCTGAGCTTCGCGATGGAGGCATGGCTTGATGATGGGGTTGGGCAACTCGAGAAGAAGCTCAAGGAGAAGGGGCTCTACGAGAACACACTCTTCGTTTTCCTCATCGATAATGGCTGGTGCAACGGGCGCCCTTCAAAGGGCTCGCCTTTTGAGAAGGGGGTCCGGACGCCGGTATTCTTTACCTGGCCTGGCAAGATCAAGGGGGCTCAGAGGTTCAGCTGCCTGACCAGCACCCTGGATGTTTTTCCGACCATTCTCGACTACGCTGAGGCTGTGATCCCGGAGGGCATCGCCGGGAAGAGCCTGAGGCCGATTATTGACGGAAAGACGCAGGAGAACAGGGAGATCCTCTTCGGCGCTATCTATCCCGCCTTCGCTACCAAGGACGACCAGCGGCCTGAACGTGACATCTACGCGATCTACGCTCGGGACGAGAGATGGAAGTATATTCTCTATCTCCAGGATGTCCGGGCATCGAGGAGCGGAAAATATTTCAGGATCCAGTCGATCGCTACGGAATTTCCTGCCAGGAAGAAGGGGGATGAAGATCTCTACGACCTCGATGCCGACCCCTGGGAGATGAGGGACCTCTCCGCTTTAGTGAGCTCAGACTTGGCCCAGGAGCCGGATCATGCCGGGAGGATGAAGAAAATGCGGGCGCTTGCCATCAAGTGGTGGAAAGATACCGGCGGCAAGGAATTCGACACGCGGCCTCCGTCTGCCGATGAGCAGAAACCTTCATCCAGGGGGGGCAAAAAGAACAAGCGTGCAAAGAAACAGGGCAAGAAGACGGCGGCGGAGCCTGGAAGCACCTCGAAGCCAAAGCAGGTTCTCTCCCGGCATGTCACGGTGGCCACCTTCAAGGGGAAGGAATATCGTCTGTGCAGGGGCCGAACCAGTCGCTGCCCGAAGACCTGCGGGCAGTCCGGAGAGTTCGCTGTCTTTTCAATTGAGGGGTATATTGAATACGAGAAGCCGGGAAAGTATGGCGATCCAATGAAGAAGACCTTCAGGTTCCAGGTTAGCGACTTTGACAGGAAGCCGCTGGAGGGGTCGCCAGGAGCCAGGACGGTTTCCTCCATGAAGGCCGGTGATTATGCCCGCCTTGAGTGGAACCACGAATATGATGGCAGCATGCCCTCCCGTCCGTTGAGGGTCGTGAGGTCGATCGGGAAGGCTGAAGCTCTCGAGCTCATCGCCAAGAGCCGCAAGGCCGGGGAGTAGTGATTTGCGGTCCTTCGCGTCCCTGGTTTCAGCTCTGCTCTGTTTGTTTTTCCAGGGAGGCTATGCGGACGAGGCCGCGCGGCGTCCCAATGTACTTCTGATCACTGTCGATGATCTGAATGACTGGGTGGTGGGCCTGGGGGGGCACCCCCAGAGCGTGACCCCCAATATCGAGCGTCTCTCCAGGCGGGGCATTCTTTTCACCAACGCCCACTGCCAGGCGCCTATTTGCAATCCCTCCCGCACCAGCTTCATGACCGGGCTCAGGCCTTCGACGACAGGTATCTATGAAAACAGGCCCTGGTTTCGCACCACACCCCTCAACAAGAACCGGGTCACCCTGACGGAGCATTTCAGCGCCAACGGGTACGAAACATTTACGGCAGGCAAGATTTACCATGGCTCACGAACGGAGAAGCGGTCCTTCGACAGCATCGGGCCTACCCCTGGGCAGGTGGACAAGGAGGCGAAGAGGGTCCAGGCGGAGCTTAAGGGGCTCTGGGACTTCGGGCCGCAGGACTATGGGGGCAACAAGAGCAACGATTACAGGGATGCCGGCTGGGTCATCGACCTGCTGGGCAGGAAGCATGCCAGGCCATTCTTCGTAGCCCTTGGCTTCTACAGGCCGCACGTCCCGTTCTACGCACCTCGGAAATGGTTCGAGTTACATCCGCTTGACAAGGTCCAGCTCCCGGCGGTCAAGCTGGATGACTGGCTCGACATCCCCGAGGCAGCCAGGAAGCTTACGTCGAACAAGACTCCGCCCCCGCACGATTGGTTCGTCAAAAACGGCAAGTGGAAGCAGGCCGTGCAGGCCTATCTCTCCTGCGTCAGCTTCATGGATGCTCAGGTGGGGCGCGTTCTGAACGCGCTCGAAAAAAGCGCCTACGCGAAAAACACCATCGTGGTGTTGCTCTCGGACCATGGCTTCCATCTCGGAGAAAAACAACGATGGGCCAAGCAGAGCCTCTGGGAGACCTCGACACATGTACCGATGATTTTTTCCGTTCCCGGTGGCTTGAGGGGGAAGAGATGCTCTCGCCCGGTCGAGCTGATCCAGGTGTTCCCGACCCTTGTGGAGCTTTGCGGAGTCGATGAGAAGGATGGCCTGGAAGGTGTCAGCATCAAAGCCCTCCTTGATGATCCCGGGGCCGCCTGGTCACGGCCCGCCTTGACCACCTACAAGCCGAACAACCATGCCGTACGGTCGGAGCGCTGGCGCTACATCAGGTACTCCGATGGAAGCGAAGAACTCTATGACCATTCGAAGGATCCAAACGAGTGGGCCAACCTTGCCGGCGCGCCTGAGCATGCTGAGGTGATCAGGGAGCATGCTCGCTGGCTGCCGAAGCTCAATGTCCCAAACGCCGCTACCGGCCTGCCGTCAAAGAGGCAAAAGAAGAAAAAGCAGCGCTAGCGGCTGGGGGCTTCCTTCTTCTTCGGTTTCTTCTTTTCCGGCGGCTTCCTGGTGTGCTTGTTGAAGAATTTGAAGATGTCGGGCATTTTCTGGAAGGCGATGATCAAGTGGCCTCCCTCGGGGTCCTCGATGTATTGGTGATCCATTTGGAGCTCCTTCATCTTCGCAATCCAGCGTCGTGTCGCGGATGCTTTCACCAGCTTGTCCTTTGCGCCCTGGATGCAAATGATGGGGATGTGCCTGATCTTCACGAGGTCCCTGGTACTCGAGTAGATAGCCGGCGCGATGGGGCCGAGAGCGGCCCATAGCTCCGGGTGCTTCATGCCGAGATGGAGGGCTCCACCTCCGCCCATTGAATGCCCGAGGAGGTAGATCCTGTCGGGGTCGACATTGAAGTCCTTGCGGGCAATGCCGAGGACGTTCATTACATCCTGCTCACTGAGCTTGCCGATCTTGCGGCTGACGAAGCTCGCGGCCCCGTACCATGCGCTGGGGTTGTAGCCCATCGGGCAGACAAGGATATAGCCATGTTTCTCCGCCAGCGAGGTGAAGCCGGGGTAGTGAATCATCTGGAATGGATTGCTGTTGAGGCCGTGGAGGGCAACGATCAGGGGCCATTTTTTCTTCGAGGTGTAGGCCCTGGGGACATAGAGGGTGTAGCCGATGTCCTTTTCGGCTTCCTTGAAATGATAGCTTCGCGCCTGGGCCCTGCCTTTTTTCAGAGGCGGGTTTTTGGCCGTGTCCTGCGCGGCGGACAGGTCTCGGGCCGCGGTGAAGACCGTCACGATCAAGAGGGCCGGCAGGAGACGGTTCATGAAAGCCATGGCTGGGCTCCATCGTGATGGGTGGGATCAGGGCTCGGAATAGTATCCAAGCAGGATTGCCATTTCATCTTCGGAGGTCAAGCCCCATTCAAGTGCGGGTGAATTCGGGTTTGGCGGATCGGTGTAGCGGTGGGTGGCCCAGTGACTCAGGCTGTCACCCGGCTGCAGGACCAGCGGAGGGTCGAAGATCTGGTTTACCGGGTCATCCCAGTTCCGGCTGAGGTAGACCCTGCGAGGGTCGAACCCATCCTGGTTCAGGTCGGCTCCGTATTCAATCCCATGGCGGTGCGTATGCGACGAGAGCATGTAAACATGGGTTTCTCTCGACACCCTCCATCGAGAGTTGACTGTCCGGGTGGCGTTGGGAGGGACGGAGATGTTGCTGATGGAGTCAAAGATGGGGCGCGCAATGGTCGTGACCTCTCCAGGGTCGGCGAAGAAAAAGTTGATGTAGACCTCCCCGATCAAGGGCTCGCTGCCGTTGAGGTTGAGGTAGTGTGAGTTGAGATCGAAATCTGCGTTTCGGTCGAAACGCAGGCCGACTCCATCCGGAAACCGCAGTGACTGGAAGGAGGATTGCGATGCGAAGACGAAATCACGCCGGGCGAAGTTGACGAAGTCATCGCCTATGTTGCGGAAGCCGGCTCGGGGGCGAGGCCCTCCAGCCCACCTGTAAAGGATGAAGTGGTGGCTGTCCTCGCGCATGTGGATGTCGATCTGCTTGATGTAGATGTCGTCACCTGCCACCTCCGCGTCACGGAAAGGGTTAGCTACGTAATAAAAGGCCTCCCGTTCCGTCCTGGGGGCGATGGTGAAGTCGGGAAGGCGTAGCTGGATTCCATTTTGAGGAACTGGCGGTACGGGCATGCGATCGATCGGCGGGGATGGTTCATCTTCCAGGTCGGGAACTCCTTCGATGTGTCCTTCGAGGGGAGCGCCGGCTAGGATCCAGTCTCTCACGGCTCCGACAGTCCGGTCGGACAATGGGGTCGATGAGTTCGCAGGCATTCGATTGCCTTCTCCCGGGCCGGGGCCGAGGAGCTTGCGCAGCAGGAAGCTGTTATCCGGGTCGCCGGGATCGACTCGGAGCATCCCGGCAGCCCTGGCCGCATCGTTAAATGACGGTATGCCGACAAGCTCGCTGCGAGCATCTGCAAGGGTTTCAAGGGAGAGATTGCCCTTTCGTTCGATCGCGCTGTGGCAGGATGAGAAAGCGCAGCTCGCGGCGAAAAGGTTCTCGTAGAGGCTCTCGAAGGAGAGCTCTCCCTCCTCCTCGCATTCTTCGGCTTCCTCCTCGGTGAGATCGCCGGGGTTGTCGCCGCCGAGAAAGAGGAAGCTGAGGATGTAGACCGCATCGGTAAGGTCGACGTTTTCGTCTTGATTGGCGTTGGCCGAGGCGATGCAGTGAAGCTCCGCTCCTCCGCTGAAGAGGTACTGGAGGATGAGGATGGCATCGGTGAGGGTGACAGACTCGTCCTCGTCAACATCGCCCCGCATAGGCCGATGTGACCTGATGGCTCCGTCGCTGACCCAGTCGAGGAGCCTGTCCAATTCCTCTTCAGGAAGGGGCGCTCTCCCGAGAGGCATCCGGCTGCCGTGTTGCGGCGAGGGCATCAGGACCTTGTCGATCAGGGGGCTCCCGGCCGGGCTGCCGGGGATGACGATCGGGCCCCCATATTGAACACCGATGCTGCCCATCAGTGATTCGTAGCTCGTCAGGTCGACCCCGCTGGTGGCCTGGTCGATGTGGCACGACCCTCCGCCGCAGTTGGCCGTCAGGATGCCCTGGACCTCGTTAAAGGAAAGCGTCTCATGCCCGGTCGATGCGATCGGTAGGGAGGCGAACAATGAGAATGCCAGCAGGCGAATGGCCGCGCCGTGAAAGGCCAATCCAATGCCGCCCCTGGGGTTGCCGTGCTTCATGAAAACGCCCCTCTCTGGTGTTCCGATTCCGTGTACCGATTCTAATTATAACAACCCAGGCGGCAGAGGCTAAGACCCATTCTTCTCGGGAAGGACCTTAATCGAGGCGCTTGACCTCGACGAAATAGGCTCCAGCTTTTTTCCCATCTTTGCGGTCGAGCCAGGTCTGGAGACGTGTATTGCCGGCTGGTACGTCGAGCTTGAAGGTGGTCGCGGTATCTTCCGGCGCGACGGCCTGCGATTGATCGAGCTTGCCGATCCTGATGCGCGCCCTGGTGGCGCCAATGGCCTTGTCCTCCTCAGCCGGCCAGCGCCTGAGGGTGAATTCGTATTTCCCGGCCTTCCAGATATTGACAGCCCAATAACCGTTGGCCACAGGTCCCTGGCGAATATGGCCATGGTTCCAGGGGACGGGGCCATTGTTGGTATGCCAATCGTGGCAGGTGAGGTTGGTGGGGTTTTCCGCGGCGTTTCCAAGGGTGAGGTGGACGGTCTTGTTGAAGACTCCAGAGAGACTGGTCCACCACTCGTCGTAGGCCGCGTTGAGAGTCTTGACAACCGCGGGGTGCATCGCGGCGATATTTTTGGACTGGCCGGGGTCGGCGGTGAGGTCGTAGAGCTCCTTGTTGTTGACGAGCCTCCAGCGCCGTGTCATCACCGAGTTGTTGCGGCCTTTTTTGACCTGCTCGATGCGCTGTGAGTGGACGAAGAGTGTTCGGTCGGGCCAGACCGGCTCTTTTCCTCTGAGCAGAGGAGCGAGACTCTTGCCGTCGATGGCGGGAACTCCTCCAGCGGGGCGTTTGATTCCGCAGAGCTCGACAAGCGTCGGCAGGATGTCAATGTGCGCGCTCAGGGTGTTGAGGTCGCGGCCGCCGTGAAGGCCGCCTGCAGGCCAGTGGATCAAGAAGGGCACGCGGTGGCCGCCCTCGTAGCTGGAGCCTTTCTGGCCCCTCATCCCTGCGTTGAAGCCGGGCCAGGTCTGCGAGGTGTTGTCAGCCTTCTTTTTCCCGCGACGTCCTCGAGGGGCGCCAGCGGCGGTCCCGTTGTCAGTCATGAAGATAAGGATCGTGTTTTCTGTAAGCTTGAGCTCATCGAGACGCTTGATGAGTTTTCCCATGTTGTCATCGATATTGGTGATCATTCCGTAGAAGGCTGCCATGCTTCCAGGGACCCCTTTTTCCCGGTAGGGGGCCTTGTAGCTTTCCGCTACGAGGAAGGGTCCGTGCGGCGCATTGGTGCTCAGGTAGGCGAAGAAGGGCTTTTCCCTGTTCTTTTCAATGAATGAAAGCGCTTCCTTGAACCAGACATCAGTGCAATAGCCCTCGGTCTTCTCAGGCTTGCCGTTACGGAAATAGGTATCGTTGAAGTATTTGTTTCCGAAGAAGTCGGGAGTCTGGCCGACGCCTCCTCCGCCATGACAGAAGGTCTCATCGAAGCCCTGGTCCTGCGGTCGACAGGGATAGTTGTCGCCCAGGTGCCATTTGCCGTACATGCCGGTCGTGTAGCCGCACGCCTTGAAGGTCTCGGCGAGGGTCAGCTCGCCGCCCTCCATGATCGAGCGGCCCATGATGGTATGCCAGACGCCCGTACGGGTCGAATAGCGCCCGGTCATCAGGGCGGACCGTGAAGGTGAGCAGGTCGGGTCGACATGGAAGTCGGTAAGCCGAATGGAGCGGGAATGCAGGGAGTCAAGGTGAGGGGTCTTGATCATCTTATTGCCGTGAGCGGCAATGTCGCCGTAACCCTGGTCATCTGTGATGACGAGGATCACGTTGGGCTTGCGGTCTTCAGCGGCCAACGAGGAGGCGACAAGGCAGCAAAGGAGAAAGACGGCCAATCTTCGCGTCTGGTTTGTGAGGAGGCTCATATTCGTTCCTGTTTGATTGTGAACTGGGACCGGTAGCGGTTGGTCGAGCTTAACTTCTTGGGATGGGGCTTACAACTCGATTCGGTCACCCTGGCGGGCTACGGAATGGCCGGCCTGTTCAATGAGCTGAAATTCTTCGCTGCCGGGCTGGATTGCCGGGTTGGTGTGGTTGAGATGGATGAAGAAAATTTTACGGCGGACCTCATCGCCGAGGCTTGAAAATCGTTCCATGCTGTCAAGTATCAGCGGATGGGAGATGGCTGACATGTCTCGATCCGGGAGCTCGCCCGGCCCGAAGAAGCTGCCGTCCAGGAAGGCCCTGTCGACCCCGCCCAGAAGATCCTCGATACCAGGGCTGAGCTCCTCCCAGGAATCGATGTCAGGCAGCCAGAGCAGCGAGCTGGTCGGTCCATCTAGCTGGAAGCAGGCGGTCTCGGAGTGTTCATCCCGGTGGGGGACCAGGCGGGGCGTGATCCGGACGCCTCCATCTAATTCAAACGGCTCCCCGGCGCTCATGGGGCGAAGCTCTATATTTTTATTGTCAACGAGCTCTTTCCAGGGCTCGTTGCTTTGCAGGAAGACCTTCATCCTGGGGAGGACGTAGACCGGAACGCAGCGCCCCCCCATGATCTCGTTGCCCAGGTTGACCAGTCCCGTGTAGTGGCCAATGTGGGCATGGGAGAGGATGAGGCCGGGATTCTTTCCGGGGCAGATCCTGTCGAGGAGAGACAGCTGGGCAGGAAAGGCGGGAGTACAGTCGATAATCCAGCGCGATCCGGAAGCTGGGTCGCATACCGCGATGCTGGAAGGATAGAGCCCGCTGATTTTTTTTGAGCTGGCATGGGCACAACAGCTGGCTTCGCACCCCACCTGGGGGTAGCCGCCATCCTGGGCCGTGCCGAGGAGCACCGCCATTGGCGAGGGGCCCGGGGCTGCTTTCGTGGAGCCGTTTGTTGGGGGCATGTCTTTACCGGGGAATCAATGGAGATGAAGCTCCGGGAGAGCTTAGCCTTTTTTCGGTTTTCTTCCCAGCTTCCAGGCAAAGAGCGCGATAGCGAGGAAGAGGACTACCGGGCTGATAAATCGAAGGAGATGGCCTTTTCTTGAAAGGCTGAGGGTCAGCCGAGCCTCCCCGCCGGAGCGGCGGAAGGTGAGGCTGGTGGCGCCAGGAGGCGCGGGTGGGGATTCAAGTGCAGGATTTACCTGGTTGATCCTGGTTGGGGGCAGGGGGGCAAGGCCGGATGCTGTGACGGCCGCTCCCTGGGCGTTCTCGACCTCTGATTCCTTCATGGGAGCGGCTGTGAACCTGAAGCCGGCAAAGAGAGTCTTGTGTAGACGGTCATAGATATGCGGGGCATAGGGCAGGCCGGGGCCCTCGGAGTCTTTCTGCTGCAGTGGGGCGACGTTTTTCTTCCAATCGTTGCCCTTGAAATTGTAGCTGTCCTGGAAGGCTTGTTCCTGTTGACCGCGGAATGGGATCTTCTGCTTGCCGGTGTCCTGTATGGCTTTCTCCAGCAACTTCTGGGCTTGCCGGCCGCGGCTGAGCGCCTGTTCGCTTTCGGCCTGTTGCCTGTTGATGACTTCTCCTCCAAGCTGTTGGCGGATGCCGTCTGCCGTCGACGACGAGTTGCTCTCCTCAAGATCCATCACGTTGTCGCTGAGGGTCTGCTGGAGGCGCTTCAGGCTGAGGGAGGCCTGTCTCCGCTGGCGAAGGTTGAGCTTGCCCTTCGCTGAATCGCTTCCCCCAGGGCCTTCATCTATGGTGAGGATCCGGGTCAATCTCTCAATGTCCTGAATATTTGATTCGACCTTGCTCGCGTATTGGATGCTGGAGACGACCTCCTGCATATTGCCGTCATCGAGGGATGCCTCGAATCCATCCGGGAGCTCAATTCTCCAGAGGGTTCGGCGGACGGTCACCTCTTTCAGGCCGCCTCCTGCGGGGGCCTGGCCCAGGACCTTCGGAGCCTGAAGGTCAAGGTCTCCCTTGAGCTCGGGCAGATTCGCCTTGCGTGTATGGGCGTAGACAATCCCAACCTCCAGGTCCAGGTCTCCGAGGCCGACATGTTTCAGGGGGACCTGTAGCGCCTCCTGGTTCTTGCTGACGACCATCGGGTTCCCATTGAGAGTCGCGCCCCAGAGCTGGGTCTGGGCCGGGAGCTCGATTCGCAGAAATTGAAGCTTTCGATTGCTGATGGTGTAGACCGCCTTGGTGCGGAAGGTGCCATCTGCCCCGATGACGGTCACCAGGTCAACAAGATCGACGCTGGCCTGCGCTGTCTCCGCGGGCCGAAGAGACTCAGGGGTCAGGGTCAACTCCCAATCGCTTCGGGTGGCCCTGTAGACATGCTGCAGGCTGCCGCTCGCAACCCCCTCGGGGAGGTAGGGCAGGTCCTCGATCCGGACCTTCTCCAGGCCGCTGGGCTGCGGATTGGTAAGGACCTCGCTGGTCTCTACGAGCCCGACCCACAGGTCGCTGTCGGCGACCGAATTGTCCGCGCGAAGAACCTGGAAAGGCCTGATGAGTACGCCTGCATCATTGGAGTTCCTGGGGATCCTGTAGGAGAGCGCCACGGTATGTTTACCTACAATTCCGGATGTCAGTGTGAGCTTGAGGGGGCCGCCAGCGTCCCTGGTGAGGCTCTTGAGATTCCTGGTTCGGAGGCTGGTTTCCATCACGCCGTCGGGCAGACGGAAGAAGAATGTATCCTGGAGACCGCCCGTTATGGATATTTCGACCTGGCCGTTTATCAGGATGAAATCTTCAGCCGCCCGGGCGAAGAGAACGGTCTTCGCGACAGGCTGCCCTGTGCGGTCTCCAAGCTCGAGCTCGAGAGAGTAGGAAGGGACAGCTCCCGTTGAGCGCATATCGAACAGCCTTCGGCTCAAAGAAGGCAGCCGGACGATGAGATTGTCGTTTGACCTGGCGACCTTTTCAATTCCAGAGGCGCCGTCCGCGACCCGGACATCCAGTTCCTGGGCGGCGGCGATGGTCAGGAGGACAGTCTCTGACCTCAGGTCGGGAGCGATGGTCCTGGTGCGAAGCAGGGGGACCTCCATCCTGTCCAGCGGCACGGAGTGAATTCGCTGGGCGCTCCAGGAAACCTGGGTTCCGTTTTCCGCCCGGGCTGCGAGGAGAATGATGAGGCGGGGGCCATTCGCGGTGTCGATGGTCTCCCAGTCACTGACGGTCTTTCCCCGGACATTCCGGAATTCCCAGCCAGCCGGCAGGGCGACTTCCTGGCGCAGCGGACCCTCGATGCCAACCTGGTAGCGGGTTCTCGCATCAAGAATGCTGCGTCCACGGGAGATGTATAACACCGCGTTGGTGACGGCGTCAGCCGTACCCGCAAGCGGGATGGCTGAGACGGACTGATCTTGAAGAGATTCAAAGAACTGGTAAAGTCTGTCAGGGGGAACAGGAGGCAGCTTCACCGAATCTCGGAGCTCATCAATCGAGGCTCGTTGGTTTGAGAGGATGCCGGGCTTCCAGCGTCGCCGGGAATCGTGACGGACTCCGATGTAGCTGGCCTGGCGGAGGGCGCCGTCGAGGGAGAGGGAGGAGACCTGTTTCTCCTGCCCTTCCTGGAGGGGCGCCCAGCCTTTTAATTCGAGGGTCGCCTCCCTGGTCGGAGCCGAAAAGAAGACATTGAGATACCTCTTCTCATTTTCTTCTGAAATCGTCCATTCGCTCAGTTCGGGCGAGCTTGCTGATGTGATAGTCCAGTCGCCCAGGATCTCGTAGGTCAACGAGCTGGCTGGCGTCCCGGCGGCGGTGATCTGTTCGGATCGAGTGATGTTGTAGCCATCCAGCGTGAGCTGCAGGTCCGTGTAGGATGTGGATTCGAGGCGGGCCTTCTGCTTGCCTGAAATGCGGGGAAAGGTCCAGCTCAGGGTGAAGCCGGCGGCGGGGCCGAGGTCAAGCTGGAGGGCGGTGGCTTCCGTGCCTTTCTGGAAGGTCAGGCCGGCGGGGGTTCCCGGGGCGGCTGGAAGGGCGCCGGCAGGGAGGAGCCCTGACAGGGCGGCGGCCGGACCGGAAAGCAGCCTGGCGTTAATAGAGTAGGCGCCGAGGCGATTGTCTACCGGGCCAGTGGATTCAATTTCAATGAGGCGGGTCCCTTTGCCCCTGAGGGTGATGAAGGGGGTTCCATCCTTCTGGGCGACTCCAACGGGCTTTCCATCGACCAGGATAGTTTTCAGCTTTCCGCGCGGAAAAGGCAGGGGCAGGGTTACCCATTTGTCGGTGAGGATCAGCAAGGGCGCGCCTCCCTTGATTCGATAGGTGTCGTCTTTGACATCGATGACGTAGGTGCCGCCTCCAAGGACAATGTCAGCTACGGGCTTCCCGTTGGAGTCATCCTCTCCGGGGTTGGCCAGCAGCCAGAGAGCTCTGAACTTTTTGTAGGGAAGGTAGACCTTGGCCTTGGCGGTCAATCCTCCAAGGTCTTTTGCTTCGTAGGGAATAAGGATCTCATCCTGCGCCGCAAGCGCTCCGATACTCGTGACGCAGAGGGCGAGCGCCGCAACGGCCGCAGCCCGGGCCTTTTTGCGGGCAACCAGTCGCAAGCTGAGACTCTTGATTGATTTCATGATCAGGCCTGCCGCCAGCAGGGCGCTGAGGGCCTCGCAGGCCGGGATCAGCAGGAAGGGTGATTCCCACCCGATGGTCCTGGCGGCCATGTCTGAAAGAATGGTACCCGCAAGGAGTCCCCCGACAACAAAGGCCTGGAAGGCTGAGCCCCCATGCCGGACGGCAATCAACAGCCCGAGGACGAGGGTCAGCAGGAAGGCTGTTCTCTTTGAGAATTTCCACCAGTCCAGGCTTCGGTAGCTGAAGCTCAGGACTGCGCCCCCTCCGAGCTTCCTGGCCTCAACCAGGTATCCCTCCAGGTGCAGGGGGAGGATGACCGCCTTGCCGGTTTCCCCGGCCGGGCGAGAGCCGCCATTTCGTTCCGGGGCGATGCCCTGGTCCGTCTGTCCGTACCCCTCGCTCTGGAGGTCTGGGCCCGCTCGAAGATCCACAGGTTTTTGGATTTCGGATAAATATTCCCCGGTAAAATAAGGCCGGGCTTCGTTTTCCTGGGCAAGGATGCCATGGGGAGGTATCCGGCCGGTTGAGATGGCGGAATAAACTAGATCGAGATAGCTGGCGGGCAGGGGCGAGGGGTCCTTTTCGAGCAGGTTCCCGCCGGAAAGTTGAAAGCGAAAGCCCTTGGGATGATAGGTCTTCCAGGTGGTTGAAATGACCGGGACTCCCCGGAAGACAGGCGCGCGCTCGGACCAGGCCCCCCAGTGCCCGAGGGGCGCGAAGCGTTTGTAGATGAGGGAGATCTTTGAATAGGACAGGGGAGGGAGGGGGATTTGCCAGTACCCGGTTTTCTCGTTCTTGCGAACGTAGGGGGCGGGGTCGTTGCCGACTCTCGCGGAGAGGATGATGGCTCCCTCGGGAAGCTGGACCTCGATGTGTTGATGCTTCCTGTTGTAGGCAATGACGGCATTGAGGTGAGTGCGGGAGACCCCGCTGGGATCAATAACCGTGGTGAGATCCATCTCCCGGGAGATGATTCCAAGGACGTCTGCCCGGTCAAATTTCAGGATCTTGAAGGTGGCGGGCGAGCTTCCTGGGGGGAGCCTCGGTCCGGCCTTTGATTTGAATTGGAAAGCAAACAGGATCCGGCCCTCCGCCCAGGGCTGTCCGAGCTCGGGGAGCTCGTCGACCTCCATGCTGGCCAGCTCGGCACCTTCAAGGACCTCGATCTTTACCGCGCCAAGGCTCTGAAAGACAAGCTGGTGGTTTCCGTCAAAGACAGGAGCCAGGGGGTCATTCGGATCGCTGGAGAGCTTCAGCCAGGGGACACGGTGTCCATCTCCCGCCTTCGGCAGATCGTCTTCGAGGGCCTCGTATTCAATTCTGATTTCCCTGGTCCCCGTCCATGGTTTCGCGTAACGGATAATTCTGACGCTTCCAGAGGCTCCGTCCTCCTCGACCAGGACCTCCTTGATTCCCTCGCCGCTGACCGGAGCCTGGACATCTGTTCCGATGGGCAGCTGGACCCTTACCTCGTCAATGGCGCGGTCGACGATCGCCAGGCGGAGGTCATTTCGAGCTCGGAATCTGTCTTCAAGGGCCAGGAGATGCGTCAGGCCCTGGTATTCCCCCATGGGCCTCCGGTGTTTTAAGGTCAGGCTTACCGGCTGGCTCGCGTTTTCCGTTGTCGAGGTGAGTGCCGCGGCAAGCCCTGACTCTTCATCTACCGCAGAAGCGAAGCCCGCCCGCCTGAGCTCGTCGGATTCCAAGGTTTCCCAGCCTGGAAGCTCCGGGACGACGGCAAACATGGAATCGGGAAGCTTGACTCCAACATCCATCCTGGATTTTACCGCATCGGAGAAATGTGGAAGCGAGAATTCAAGCCTCCGTTCAGGCCAGGCGATGTCGGGGGAGAAGTCCATATGCTCGAGCCGAAGGCTGAGAACAAGTGGCTCACCGGTATGGACTGCATTTTTGAGCTTAATCTCGACCGCTCGGCTTCCATCTGCCTGGAAGATCTCCCAGGAGAGTTTCCTGCCCGGGGGTCTCGTCGTCAGGGCTCGGAGGCTGGTGAGATTCCATGGTTCAGGAAGGGTGGCGACGAATCGGTATTCGCTGCCGCGAGTCATGTCGAGATGGTAGATCGTATCCAGTGTCACTCCGCCCTCGAGGACCTGGACCAGGCTGGCTGAGCGGCTCTCAAACTCCCTGGCTCTGCCGCGGGCGGTGAGCTCAAGTCGTGAACTCTCGCTGGTGTAGGAGAAACACCTGCTTGCGCTATGGTTCTGTATTGACGGAAACAGGCCGTCTTTGAGGGCGATCTCGGTCGCCTCCCGCGCTTCCAGCTGGAGGAGCTCCGGTTGGATCTGGCAGACGGCAAGATACCCGCTATTTGAATATGCGTCGGCCAATTTCGGGGGGCCGACAAGGTAGCGTCGAGCCGTGGGCTGGTCATCCTCGATGATTTCTCCCTGGAGGATCCCCTCGAACAGCACATCTACCAGCCCGGTGGTGGGCTCCTTCAGGAGCACCAGGATGGAGTCGTTCTGTCGGCTCCAGGAATGAACGATGTCCCCGGTTACAGTGATGGTCTTTGCTCCGGCTGGTTCATTGAATTGAAGCACATCCGTCTTTCGTCGCTGGATCCAGACTCGACTATTCCAGGAAAAGAGGGGGTCGTGGAGTCTAGGCAGGATGGTCATTCCGTTCAGAGCCGAGAGGGTTGAGCCGCTTTTTCCTGCGGCCCTCTTCATTTTCCAGGTAATTGAAAAGCTGGAACTCGAACCAAGCGAGAGCGTTAAGAGGCTCCCCTTTGTTGCGGGAATGGCTTCCACCAGGAGGTTGGGAGGGTTTGAGGTGGCATCGGCGTAGCCGGGCACCTCAAGCTGCAGAGTTCCCGATTCGGCGCGCGGCAGCCCGCCCCTGATGCTCCAGAAGTCTTCCGTCTCGACAGCCGGGACTGAATACGTGAGCTCTACATGGTGCGTCCCGCGACCGTTGAGCAAGAGGAACACGATGGGGGCGGGGCTTTTCTTTTGCGCCGCCTTGGGGGCCTGGCGCAACAACCAGCCGGGCTTGCCATTTACCCTGATGCTCCCCAGGGCTCCCGGCATGGGGTCCAGGGGGCAGCGTACCCACCCATCCCGCGTGACCCGCACCTCGATTTTCGAGGTGAATCGAGCTGTTTTTCCGGACAGCTTTCCAACGTGGTGGCCCTGGGTCACGATCGCGTTGACCGGGGGGAGCGGTTCGGTTGGAGCCTTACGCGACTCGACTACACCCTTGAGGACCAGGGAGCGGTATTCATCGAGCTCCATGATAACCCCGTCAGGGTCCTGCCTCGCTCTTTCCAGGAATTCTTCATGGGGCACGTAGATCTCGCGCAGGTGGAGAGGTCCAGGCTCCTGGCCCCTGCTCAGAGAGGGCGCAAAGAGGCCCAGCGCAAGGAGGGCCGGGAGTAGGATCAGGGCTCTGTTGCTTTTCATTTCAGTCGGCCTTTTTGCTTCCACCGGATTTCTTCCTGGAGGAGCCGGATTTTTTCTTTTTCGGGGCTTCCTTGGCCAGGTCTTCTTCCTGGAGGACTTGAGAATCCGGCTGGTCCTCCGCAGCTTCAAGGTAGGGGTCGGGGGCAAGCGCTATTCGCTCGAGCCGCCACTGACTGTAGGTCGATTTCAGGCGGCGCGCCGCGGTCAACAACAGCAGGGCGATCCCGCCAAGGAAAGCTGCCGAGAAGGTTTCGGCGGCAGGGCCGTCGAGAAACCACGCTGGAATAAGCGGCACCCAGGTGAAGTTGACAGAGGTCCAGGTCGGGTTCAGGCTGAGCTTTTTTGTAAGGATCGACCCGCCGATGAGGACCGCCGCAAAGAACAGGATCTTGGTAAAGCCAAGGATCGAGGGAGTCGTCCAGGAGAGGTTCAGGCTGCCGGTTCGCGCCATGCAGGAGAACGAATAGACGGCTTTGCCCTGGGCTTCTCGCCGGAAGGCGTCCTCAGGGGAGAAACCAACTGGATCTTTGTGGGGGGAATCAGCCTCGGGGAGATTGAAGGGTGAGGCTATCAGCTTGCGAAATCTCGAGAAGGCCGTTGGGTGGCCGCGCCCTCTGCGATTGAGATTTCCCGACCAGGAGAGGTAGGAGAACTCATCAGGTACCCACAGGTCGAATTCGATCTTCTGGACGGGTACGGGCTTATCTTTAGCCTCCTTGATGGAGATCGTTTCAATCTCGAGGCTTCCCAGGCTGCCCATTGGGCTGCTGGAGAGGGACTGGTCATAATCGACAACTACGGCAAAGGCCTCACGCCCCTTGGAGCGGGGGATCGAGATGAGGTCGCTGTTTCCATCTTTGCGTTGCTTGGTGGTTGCCGGGCTTCCGTTAACGAATACGTTTCTCAGGCTGGCGCCATCCGGGA
>Ga0310124_10000880_pt1 | contig 21295 bp, 14 predicted proteins | sample CB11b_AW_Bot5_MG_FD_203507 | JGI IMG/M metagenome (GOLD analysis project Ga0310124, IMG submission 203507) | Marine microbial communities from Western Arctic Ocean, Canada - CB11b_AW_Bot5 | ecosystem: Environmental > Aquatic > Marine > Oceanic | place: Canada: Western Arctic Ocean | collected... | reverse complement strand
AGAAAGAGCACCACCACGCACACGCACAAGGCCACACCCACCCATCCTGCGGATACGTGCTCGAGCAGCGAGGGCAACGCGACCAGCGTGAGCACGCCTCCGCCGATGAACGGCGCCGAAAGCGGCGCGGCGAGGGCGTAGTCTTCTGCGGCGCCGGATTCCAGGTCCTTGTCGATGATGCGCAGCAGCATCATGCCCTGAGCCGTCGTGCCGGTCGACATGCCGTAGTTGAGAATGCCCAACTCGAACCAGTAGGCCTTGGGCAGTAATCTGCGGGCCACGAACAGCAGGCAGAACCCAGTCCAGGCAAAACCCAGGACCAACAGGAGGGCGACCGGTGCGCCGAACGCGACGAGGACGTGAATCTTCATGGCGCTGATGGCGGCCACGATCAGGAATTCCATTGCGGCCCCTGTGATGCGGTGCTGACTGGGCGGATCCATCAGGTCGCCGATCTTGAGGTGATGCATGGCTTCACGAACCATCAGGCCACCGAACAGTGTGAACATGAACAGCGGCATGTTTCCGGCATACTTGACGATCTGGTCCCGGGCCTGGTCGTTGGCACCGCCGATCATGGCGAGCCAGGGAATGGTTTTCATGATCGCGAACTGCAATCCGATACCCGCCATGAAGGCAACGGCAACAATCAGCGACTGGAAGACCAATGGATCGATGACTTCCGGGCGCACCCTGCCGAAGGCGACGGGTTGCGGATCGCGGCGGGCCTCCAGGCCGCTCAAGAGTTGAACTTTCGCGTCGCTGTCGCGTGTCCAGCGGCGGCGCACGGCCAGGTTCACGTACACGATCCCGCTGATCACGCCAAAGACCAGGCCCGCCGTCGCGAACAGGAAGCCAAGGTCCCTGCCCTGATCGAAACCGAGCGACTCTTCGTACACATTGCCCATCGCGGCGGCCGTGCCGTGGCCGCCCGCGAAGCCGACCTCGATAAGTTGGCCGAAGGAAGCGGGAACGGGTTGCCCCGTTTCATCCGTGGGATTCACGAGCCACGTCGCCAGCAACCCGATGGCGATCTCGCCCACGATGATGATCCACACCACGATGCCCTGGCGCGCGGCCAGGCGCAAGCCTTGGCGAAACGGCTTGGCCGAACGCTCAAGCAAGAGGCCGGCGAACACGACGGCGATCAGCCAGCCGGGCCAGCTGCGCAGTTGCCGTGCAATCAGTTGACCGTTCCAGCCTGTGCGCAGCTCGTACACCTCGATCCTCTTTTTCGATTTCACGACGGCGTACGACCGGCTGCCATCGGTGACGCGCCAGGCATTCGCCGCTTCTACGGCGCAGGCTGCACCCTCGGACAGGCGAACGCCTTGGGCTTCAAACTGTTGCCGCAGCGGCGCCCCGATCGCCTGGCCGTTCAGCGCGCTTTCATGCTGCTGGCCAACGCTCAGACGGAATGGCGACAGTGCCGTGATGGCAACCAGGCCGACGATGCCGCCCGCCACGGACGCGGGAATGAAGTACCGCTGAAGAATCTTGACCTTCGCCCGCAGGACGAATCCAAGAAGCAGCAGCCCGGACGCGGTGAGAAATGCGGCTTCCATGGAAACCGGTTCAACCGTCTAAGTAGGTGTTACGCGTGATTCCCGCCCGCCTGGCCATTCGCAATTGGCCTCACCAATCGCTACGGCATGAAATCCGGAATCTTGTTCACTCGTTTGCCGTCGATCATGTCCTGGACGTATTGAACGAGGCGCGTGACGGTCCGGTCGATGAACACACGTCCCTTTTCGGCGGTGGCCAGAGAGGGCTTCTGGTCGGGCTGATCCTTCCACATGTCGGTGCGCACGTTCTCGGGAAAGACGTCAAGGGCGAAGGAGGTCTCGAACTCCTGGGCATGTCCGGGCAGGTCCCAAAGAATTCGGTGGCCGCCTTCGAGCAACTCCTTGCCGTCATCCTCCGTCAGCACATCCCAGTAGGGCAGGAAGTGGAGATTGACGTGGAACCGCCGTTCGAACTGATCCCAGATGCCTCGACATGGGGCGACGTTGCCGCCGTGACCATTCAGCACGAGGACATTCGTAAACCCGGCGCGCACCATGCTGTCGATCATGTCGGACAACACCGCCAGAAAACTACCGGGGCTGAGCGACAGCGTGCCCGGGTGATTCATGTGATGCTCGCTGATCCCCGCCATCAGCCCCTCGGCCACCACGACGCGCGGGGCCAGGCGTTCGGCGACCGCGTGCGCCACGTGACAGACGCTGCGCCAGTCATGCTCCATCTCCATGTGCTCCAGGTGCTGCTCGATCGCCGCGATCGGGATGATGCATGCCTGAAGTTCGCCCGAATCCATCCGCTGGCGAAACTCGCGCCGCGTAAATTTGCCCAGTCGGTATTGAGGTTTGCCGGCCATCGTTCACTCCTGTGTCTACAAGCTGAAATTCGTTTCAACTACACACGTGTTGACAGGAGGATATCAGATTTGACAGGATCAACAGGATGGATCAGGGAGATCGACAGGATCTGCGAGAGCAAGAAAGCAGAAGAGCAGGAAAGCAGAAAATCGGAGTCAGACAACTTTCCTGCTCTTCCGCTTTCCTGCTCTCATGCTCTAATCCTCCTGTCAACTCCGAACTAATCCCCTTCAGGATCAAGCCGCTGCGTTGTTTCCGCTTCGCGCTCGATCTGCTCCCAGTCCCAGAGTTGCGGGATGGTCTGGACGTTGGACCACTGCTCGGCCTGGTCGGACCAGTGCGGGCTTGCCGGGTGGCCCGACGCGCCCAACGGCACGATCCACACCGAGCGGGTCCAGTCCGACGGATCGTGAACATACCGGTTTACCGACGCGGTTCGTGCGATAAACGGCGTGTCCAACGTGTAGCTGCCGGCGAGCGGCGTATCGGAGTCTCCGTGTACCGCGAACGTGGGCGGGTCCATATGGGCTGCAAGTTTTCCGCAGACCGCCGACAGGGCGTGTTGCTGCCGCGTGTGATGCACACGTCCCCACTGCCATCGCGACATATCGGGCCCGAGCGTTCGGGTCAGATCGGCCACGGCGGCTTTGAGCGCTTCGGCGAGCAGGCTCTGCCAGCTTTCGCCGTCGGGCAGGATCGAAGCGTCACCTTGCTCAATGGCCGTCAGCATCGGAATCTCGATCTGCTGCAAGACGATTTTCCCGTACGCCGTGGCGCAGAACGCGTGGTCGGCGAGGTCGCCGAGTATGTGCTGCGCCAGCCGCCTGGCAACCTTGGCCCGGGTCGCGGCGTATATCGTCGGCGCCGCACCGTCGCGGTCCATCGCGTGGTCCCAGGCGCGCAGCAGCGCCTGAGCCGCAGCGCAGCGCTCGTCGCCTGGGTCGGTGGCCGACAGAGCGCTCGCGAAAATTCGCGCGGGCAGCGAAACTCGTTCGGCGTGTATGGCGACCATGTCATCCACAGTCGCCGTGCCCGGCTTCAGTTCGTGGATTCGGCTCTGGACCCGACGGGCCCGGTGATCTGGCGCGAACGCGATCCCCACGTAGTACGGGTAGTCATGGCCGGTGACCCGCTGGTTGCACGTCACGACGTAGCCGCAATCGGGGTTAACCGCCTTCGGAAGTTCGTCATGCGGGATCGCGCCGGACCAGTCATGCTCGCCGGTCCACCCCGGCACGGCGCACCAGCCATTCGATTCCGGCCGGATCGGAACCTTGCCCGCGTGCAAGTACCCGAAGTTTCCGTGAACGTCTGCGACCGCATAGTTGTTCACCCGATCGGTCCAGTGCTGCAGCGCGTCGTGCAACTCATCCACCGACCGGCTGCGCATCGCGTCGCGGGCCGCATCGAGCCAGCGCGTCGGACCGATCAGGCCCGGGTCGCAGACCGCAATCGCCTTGCCGGTTGCCGGGTCGCCCGCGATCACCGGGCCGTGATGCGTGATCGTCACCTCGATCGGAACCGGTTCGGCGCCCCGCACCCTGATCGTTTCGTGCAGGACGCGCACTGGTTCCCACTCATCCTGATAGAGGACCTGCCTTCCCTGCTGCCCGTCGCGGAATTGCTCAATGAATAAATCCTGCGTGTCGATGCCGCCGTAGGTCATGCCCCACGCCACATGCTCGTTGTGGCAAAAGTGCAACGCACCGGGCACGCCCGGCAATGAATAGCCGATGACAGTGAACCGCGGACACGAGAGGTGGATCTGGTAGTAGATATTGGGCGCTTCGAGCCGGCGGTGTGAGTCTCCGGCCACGAGGGGTAATCCCGACTCGGTCAGGTGGCCGCCGATGGCCCACGCGTTGGATCCCGCGTCGATCTCGCCCAGACCCTGGGCGTGCTCCGCGGCTTTCGACATCGCCTCCAGCCCGTTCAGGGCAGGCCCGTCGAATTCAGAGCCCGGCGGTACGGTGATCAATTGCCCCTTCTGCGTTCCACCGATCAGCCTCGAGACGGCCCGCGGGCCGGCCTTATTCAGTATCAACGTCCGCTGCAGTTTCGGCTCGAACGTCCCGAGCAGCGTGTTGCGCATCTTGTAAACGGTCAGACAGTGCCAGTGCTCCCACCGCTGCGGCGACCGCCCGAGAATTGAATATTCCACCGCAGGTGCTTTCGAAGTGTCCAGAAACGCGTTCACGCCGGCCGCATAGGCGTCGGCCATGGCACGCGCCAGCGCGCTGGCGATTTCGTAATCTTTCTTCGCGGTGCGACCCATGCCCGCTGCGCGCAGGAGGCGATCCTGCTCGACGCCTTCAGGCCCGGCGAACTCGGCCCAACGACCCAGCGCCTGGACCCGGTCGCAATCCATCTGCCACAACCGGTCCTGCGCGGTGACGAAACCCTGGGCGAGAAACAGGTCGTGCTCGGTCTCGGCCCGGATGTGAGGAATGCCCCAGCGATCGCGATGGACGGTGACGGACGCTTCGAGTCCCGGAAGTTCAACCGTTCCCGTGACGTCGGGCAAAGCGGCGGTGAAGTCGTGCTCGTGAACGTTATTAAACATTCGGTGGATCAGGAGCGGCCAAGCGCATTAGAGCAGGAGAGCGGAAGAGCAAGAGAGCAGGAAATTGGAGGAACCGGACCACTTTCCGGATTTCCTGCTTTTCCGCTCTTCGTCGTTGCTGCTCTATTCCGGTCCGGCTCCTTTTTCCTGCTCTCTTGCTCTCCTGCTCTCTTGCTTTGTCTTGCAGCCGCGCCCAGACTCCTCTTTTTTTCTTCGTTTCTGATTTTCTGCGTTCCTGCTCCGCCGCTCTTGCCCGAACCCGGACCATCAACGCTGCGACTGATATATTCTGACGAATGTTCTGCGATCTGCACGTCCATTCGACGGCGTCGGACGGCACGATTCCGCCGGCGCAACTGGCACGCCTGGCCAGGTCTGCCGGGCTCGGCGCGATCGCTCTGACCGATCACGACACGACCGGCGGGCTGACGCAGTGCGCGGCGGCGTGCGAGGAGGCTGGTGTCGCGTTTGTGCCGGGCATTGAAATTTCGGCGGACCCGGCCATCGAGTCGCCACACGCAGGCCAGGGATCTGAATCAGACTCACCGACAGCTGTCCAGACCGCGTCAGATACGTCGCAGCGGCGCGGGACGCTGCACATTCTGGGCCTTTTCGTTCGCCACGACGACACGGAACTCCAGGCAATTCACCACCGGATGCGCGATGCACGTGACAGCCGCAATCCCGCCATCGTGCAGAAACTCACCGAGTTGGGCGTCGACATCGAGTACGACGAGGTGCTCGAGTTGGCTGCCGCACAGGGCACGAAGATCATCGGACGACCCCACATCGCGCAGGTGCTGGTCACCAAGGGCTACGTGAAGACGATTCAGGCCGCCTTCGCCAGCTATATCGGCCAGGGGGCCCCGGCGTACGTGCGTCGCGATCGATTGCCAGCCGCCGAAGCGATCAGGGCGATTCACCACGCCGGTGGGCTGTCGATTCTGGCCCACCCTGTGCAACTGGGGCTGCGCGACCCCGGTGCGCTCGAGCACTTCGTCGCCCGCTTGCGGCAGGTTGACCTTGACGGAATCGAAACGCAACACAGCGATCACGACCCGTTGTTGATTCGACAATACACCGCGCTGGCCGAGCGATTCGAGCTGCTGACCAGCGGCGGCAGCGATTTCCACGGATCGCGCAAGAGTTCGGAACTGGGGTGCGTGCCGGTTCGGATGGCGGTCTATGAGAAACTGCGCCGAGCGGCGGCCGCGGGGCAGAGCAAGAGAGCAGCAGAGCAGCAGAGCAGGAAAGCGGCGTTTCGCCGCCGGGGCGAGTAGCCCGCGTCCGGCTCCTTCAATTTCCTGCTTTCTTGCTCTTCCGCTCTCCTGCTCTCTACCCGTTACTGCTCTTGCGCTTTCCTGCTCTGTGGCCTGCTGATAGAATCGCGCCGACGCATTCTAAATTCCTGCGCCAACCCATCGGCACCAGCGAGCCCACGGCGAATGATCGATTACCTGGCCGGCAACAACATCTGGATCGAGGTGCTGATCCGGCTGGGGATCATGGCCACGGTCATCCTTCCGGTGATCAGCGTGATCGCGATGTTCAGCATCTGGTGGGAGCGCAAGGTTGCCGGTCACGCCCAGTCACGCGTCGGACCGATGCACGTCGGCGGCTGGCACGGTTGGGCCCAGTCCATCGCCGACGGCGTCAAGCTCATTCTCAAGGAGGATCTGATCCCCCGCGGCGCCGATAGGTTCCTGTTCCGCCTGGCACCCTACCTCGCGTTCGCGCCGGTCTTCACCGCGTTCCTGGCCCTGTCCTTCTCGCCGCAACTCTGTTTCGAGCCGGGGCTGAACATCGGCGTGCTCTACCTGCTGGCGGTCCTGAGCATCGAGGTGATGGGCACGATCCTGGCCGGGTGGGGATCGAACAGCAAGTGGGCGATTTTCGGCGCGATGCGAGAAGCGTGCCAGATGGTGAGTTACGAAATCCCGCTCGGTATTTCCATTATCGTCGGCGTGGTCACGGCCGGCACGCTGCACCTTGTGGAATTGAATTACCTCCAGGGCAATGGTCTGGCCTACTGGTTCGCGTTCCACAACCCGTTCATCTTCGCATCGTTCCTGATCTTCTACATCGCATCACTGGCCTCGAGCAAGCGCGCTCCCTTCGACCTGCCGGAGTCGGAGTCGGAACTGGTGGCCGGTTATCACACGGAATACAGCGGCCTGCGCTTCAGTTTCTTCTTCTTTGCCGAGTACGCGGGCATGTTCGTCATCGGGGCCATTCAGGTAGCGCTGTTTCTCGGCGGCTGGAACAGCCCGCTGGGCCCGTACGACCCTGTGTACATGTTCATCGGATACAACCCGGCCGATGCCGCCCTTGCCTACTTTGACGGCTCGATCGAAGCCGGCGCCGCGCATGCCGGCTGGTCGGGCATCGCCGACAACATGGGCGTCACCGGCGTCGCGGCATTCGGGTCGAGCGCCGTGGGCCTGATCATTCTGAACGTCTACAGCCTTTTCTGGTTCGTCGCCAAAACGATGACCATCATCTGGACGTTCATGTGGCTTCGCTGGACACTGCCGAGGATCCGAATCGACCAGGTGCTCTATTGCTGCGTCAAAGTGCTGCTGCCCTTCAGCCTGGTCATGCTCGCCGGCACCGCAACGTGGATCTGGCTCGTCGACCAGGCCGACGGGGTCCCCGTGAACGGACAGATGGTTCACCGCCTCGGTCATGTCGCCGGCGCCACACCCGGGATGCAGCTGACGACCCAGTGGATATTGGCCGCCGTCGCCGTCTGCTTCGTCCTGTCGTTCGTCGTCATCATGGCCCTCGGCTGGCTGGGCGTCCTGTTCAACGACTCGAAGCAGCCGCGCAAGAGCCTCTTCGAAGACGTCATGCCCGTGGGTCGCGAGATTTCGTTCACAGTCGGGGCGGCAGCCGAAGATACCGCGACCGAATCGGGTGACGGCGCGAGTAAGTAACGAGCACCGGTACCCAAGAAACTGCAACGGCACCGTGGCGTGGGAACCACCAATAGAAAATAATCAATAGCCAATAGTCAACAATAGATATTTGCTATTGACTATTTCCTGTCTGCTATTTGTTACTGGGATGGCCCCCGCCCCTCCCCCCTTCGTGCCTCGTCCCCACCGATGGCACATTGCTGCCTTCGACAACATCGATCAAACCAACTTCAATTGGTAACAAGCGGAACAATATCCCCCGCCGTCGCCAGACGGCTTCGCGCATTGCGGGCCGCCGTGTGGTCGTTGAAGCGACCGACCTGCACAAGAATCAGGCGCCGCCCACTACTGTCGACGGCGCTGACCATGCGCGGCATGCCGATCTGTGTCGCCCTGGCTCGATCCGTCACGGCGTGCGCGGCTCGCCGGGCGTTCTGCTCCACGGTGAAAGCGCCGAGCTGTATCGTGTAGGCGCCATACGAAAGATGTTCTTCGACTTGCCGATGCACCGCCTGATCGTGGCTGTATTGCCGCGCCTGTCTGAGGTTCGCGGCCGCCTGCGCCCAGCGCCCCAGCTTCTGCTGCGCCGCAGCAGCAAGCAGGCAGGCCCGGGCACGGTCCTCGCCATCCAACCGCCTGATCGCGTCCTGGAGCAGGCGTGCCGCCGTCCCGTGGTGTCCCTTCTCGTGATGGATCAGGCCGGCCTGCGCCATCGCCCGCCCCGCAACGGTTCGGTCACGACTGGCGGACGCGATGCGCAGAAATTCCAGAGCCTTTGTTGACTCCTGCAGGTGATAGGCCGACATCCCCGCCATGTAAGCCGCCTCCTCGGCAACACGGCCGGATGACCGCCGTACGATTTTTTCGGCCTCGCGGTACGCCGTCGCGTAGTCTGACTGTTTGTACGCGTGGTGCACTTTCTGCAACTGCGTCGCGGCGCAGCCCACGGTCAGGGTGGCGCCGATGAAAATTAGCCACAGGCGCGCCAGCGCCGCAGCCGTTCCATGCCCGTCCGTATGTGTTGTGACCATGACGACGATGTTCTAACTGTTGCGGATGCCAGACGCAACGTCGATCACCCCTTCGTCGCTCGCTCCATTCATCTCAAGGGTTCAGATTGAGTTATCTTTGATCCCCATGAGCCTGCTGTGGCCAATCCTTGCCCGGGCAGTGCGCACACCGCGCCGCGCGGCGATCGTGGACGACCGTCGCACCTACAGTTGCGGCCAGGTCGTCGGCGGCGCCATGTTCGCCGCTGAGCAGATCGAGGCGGCCACCGGTGCCGACCACGTCGCCATTCTCCTGCCGGCAAGCGGTGCGTTCGCGATGACGCTTCTGGGCACCTGGTTTGCCGGCCGCGTTGCCGTTCCCCTGAATTATCTGCTCAGCCGTGACGAACTGAACTACGTCATCCGCGACTGCGACGCCGACACGATCGTGACCGTCCCGCAGATGATCGATTTCATCGGCGGCGTCGAAGCAATTCCGGACGGGGTGCGGTTGCTCGACCTGACGCAGATCGACTTCACGGGAGTGCCGCCGCTGCGCTGGCCGCCGATGGCCGGACGCGACCGGACCGCGGTGATCCTCTACACCTCCGGGACCAGTGGCCGGCCCAAGGGGGTCGTGCTCACGCACGGCAACCTGCATTCGAACGTGGACGCGGCCATCGAGCACGCCTCGATCACCCAGTTGGACACGTTTCTCGGCGTCCTGCCGCAGTTTCACAGCTTCGGCCTCACCGCGATGACGCTCATTCCGCTGCGGGCCGGGTCGAAGGTCGTCTACTCGGCAAAGTTCAGCCCGTTGCGGCGGATCGTCGAGCTGATCCGGAAGCATCGACCGGGTATCTTCATGGCCATCCCTTCCATGTACGGGGCGCTTCTTTCGGCCAAAGACCTGACCGCGTTGGACCTTGCGTCCATCCGCATTGCGATCAGCGGCGCCGAACCGCTGCCCGACGCAATATTCGAGCAGTACCGCGAGCGCTTCAATGTTCACATCATGGAAGGCTACGGCCTGACCGAAACCGCCCCGGTCACCAACTGGTCAACACCGAAACGCCACCGACTGCACTCTGTGGGTCCGTCTCTGCCCGGTGTCCGCGTCGTCATCGTCGATGATGAGGACAACGTCCTGCCGCCCGGCCGCGACGGCGAGATTCTGATCGCCGGTCCGAACGTGATGGCGGGCTACTACAAACAGCCGCAACTCACCGCCGAGGCGTTTGTCGACCTCGAAACGGGGACGGGCCAGGACCGCGGCGAACCGCGGGCGCAGCGCTTCTTCCGCACCGGCGACGTCGGCCATCTCGACCACGACGGGTTCCTCTTCATCACGGGCCGAAAGAAGGAGATGCTCATCATCGGGGGCGAAAACGTCTTCCCGCGCGAGATCGAGGAGGTGCTCAACAAGCACCCCTCGGTCGGCTCCTCGGCCGTCATCGGTCAGACCGACACGATCCGCGGCGAGGTGCCCGTCGCGTTCGTCGAAATCCAGGACGGTCAGGAGTTCAACGAGTCCGAACTGCGGTCCTGGTGCCGCGAAAACCTGGCGACCTTCAAGACGCCACGAAAGATCACACGGGTCGATCAGCTCCCGCGCAACCCGACGGGGAAGATCATGCGCCGCGAGTTGCGGGAAGAGTCGCAAGTGGCAAGTGGTGAGAGTCGCAAGTCGTAGCGAAGCGGAGGACCGATCTGTACTCGTACGAGTACGGTGTGCATGTGGTCATCCATCGATGCCGTCCGCGGCCTCACGCAACTGCCTTCGAAACTCCATCAACAGTACCACAAGAACAACACTCCCCGCGGATAGAACGACCGCGGCGGCTTCGGTAACCAACATGATGACCGCCTGATCAACTCCGGTCACGCTGATCGCGGCGCTCACCGCCGCGACGGCCGTCACGTACAGGAGCTCGCGTCGTTCCAGGCCGAGGTAGTGAGCAAGTTGATCAAACCCAAGCCATTCGGCGATGCGCTTCAGGTGAACGACCAGTGCGAATACGAAGGCGAGCAACGACGCCAACGCAAGAAAGCAAATTACCGATGTGATTGGGTCATCGGGCGGCGCAACCAACGAAAGAACCATGGTGACCCATGCCAGACCGATGGTGATGCACGCACATAATCGGGCGGTAAACCGGGAATCAAAGCCACTTCCCTCGACGGCGTCGAGCCCACCCGGGCGCGGGCAGGTCTGTCTCATCACACCTGCAACAAACAGAATGGTCACGACGGCGGCAACAGGCCAAACAAGAATTGAACGAATCGTCAGCGGTCCGAAGATCGATGGGTAGAGAATCAGCACACCGTCCAGAAATGCCCAGATTGCCGTCAAGACAGACCACGTCAGCCATTGCATCCCCCCCCGCGGCCGCGGCAGCCCATCCTTGCACCGCATCTGGCAGAAACACGCGGTGCTCTTGAGACGCCATGCGGAGATGCACGTCCGGGCGTCGCGCGTCGCTCAACACCCGGGTCAGCAGGACCAGATAGAGCGATGCGATGACGATCGCGCCGATGCGAAACGCTATTTGGGCTGCACGCAACCATTCGGACACGTCCCATGACGTCCAATGCACGACGAACCCGAAAACCTGGACCGCGATGAGGCCGACCATGACGATACGTGTGCTTCGGGCGAGCCGCGTGTCACCACAACGCGACGCGAGCCTGATGAGAATGACGTACCAGGCGACATTCGCTGCGGCCCAGATACCGAAGAGAGCGACGCCGGCCCACCCCGGCGCCGACATACGCCACCCAATGTTCGTCCAATCCAGTCTCGAGACGGCAAATAGAACCATCGCGCAGACGCGCAGCAGTACGTGCAGTCGCGGAAAGGGCTGACCTTTGAGGCGCGGCTCCCTGACACTGATGAGCCACGCTGCACCGACCACCAATGAAGGCCCCAGAAGCGCCCGACCCCATCGCATTGCCTCACTCAGCGGTCCGAGTGATGGCACGATGACATACCACGGCATAAACGAATGAATGCTTGCCGCAAGGTGGAAGGCCACACCCATGCGAAGCAGGTTCAACCATTGCGGGCTCGCACAACTCAGGTCGTCGCCGCGCTGGGATCGCGCGATGACGGTGCCGCACTCGGGACAGGATGCATCCGTCGCCAGCTCCCTCAGGCTGTAGCCGCAGATGACACAGGGCAGGTCGGCAGTCAGAGGGTTGTCTTCATTCAAGACGATCGATCCGGTCCCGATGATCGCAGATCCGACGATTAGCAATGATCACCTGTTCAGATTAGAATCATTCGAAGTTTCGCCCCGCCGTCCGGCCGGGGCGACCGGTGGTGCCTATGAAGCCTGGAGTGTCCAAAAGCCCCGCGGCCGTGCCGGGGAGCCCGATATGATCACCCAGACCGACCAGAAAACTGACGCGGTGGCGCGGATGGCCGCCCTGGCCGAATCTCAGGCGGGTGATCCGCCGCGATGGCTGGCCACGCAGCGCCAGGCGGGCCTGGCCCGCTTCACGGAATTGGGTTTTCCGACGACTCGAGTGGAGGACTGGCGTTTCACCAGCGTCGAGCGGATCGTGCGGACGCCCTTTGATCTGCCCGGCGCCCAGGCGGTCGAACCCGCCGCCGCAGCGCTTGAACCGTTCATCCCGCCCGATCTGAATGCGGCGACGCTCGTCTTCGTCAACGGCCGCTATGCGCCGGGCCTTTCGTCTGTTGCGGCGATGCCCGACCGTGTGCGGGTCGTGCCACTGGCCGAGGCGATTGCTGCCGGTGATGAACTGGTCCGGACGCACCTGGCCGACGGCGTCACACTCGCAGACGACGCCTTCGCCGCGCTCAATACGGCATTCATCGGTGACGGTGTCCTGATCCACGTGCCGGCCCGCCAGTGCGTGCAAACGCCGATCCACGTGCTCAACGTGGCCGCGCCGGGCCGCGAGCCGATCATGACCCACCCACGCAACCTGATCGTCTGCGACGAAGGCAGCGAGGCCACGGTGATCGAGCACTACGTGGCCCTTGGCGAGGGCGTCGTCCTGAACAACGCGGTCACGCAGATCGAGGTCGGCGCCAACGCCAATGTCAGCCACTACCTGATCGAGCAGGAGAACAGCCAGAGCTTCAATGTCTCGTCGCTGTTTATCCACCAGCACGGCCACAGCAGTGCGGCGTCGCACACCGTGCTGTTCGGCGGCGCCCTGGTGCGCAACAACGTCCATCCGGTCCTCGACGGCGAGCGCTGCGAGTGCCTCATCAACGGCCTGTTCGTCGGTGACGGCGAGCAGCACCTCGACAACTTCATGCGCGTCGAGCATGCGGCGCCGCACGGTGACAGCCGGCAGTTTTACAAAGGTATTTTGAGCGATAAGGCCCACGGCGTATTCAGTGGCCGGATCTACGTCGCCCAGGTCGCCCAGAAAACCGACGCCAAGCAGACCAACGCCAACCTCCTGCTTTCAGACACGGCCCAGATCGACACCAAGCCGCAACTGGAAATCTACGCCGACGACGTCAAGTGCACCCATGGCGCCACGATCGGGCAGCTCGACGAGGACGCTGTGTTCTACCTGCGCTCGCGTGGCATTCACGAAAACGCGGCCCGGGCCATGGTGATGTACGCGTTCGCGGCCGAGAGCTTCGAGCGCATGCAGCTCGAGCCGCTGCGAACCTGGCTGGGCAGGGAGCTTCTGGCGAAGCTGCCGGAGGGTGCGTTCCTGCAATCAATTGTCTAGGTGGAGTAGTGGGCTTGGCAAGAGCAGGGAAAGGGGAAGGGCATCCATGCAGTCCGCCTCCACCATTTTCCTGCTTTCCTGCTCTTTCGCTCTCCTGCTCTTTCTGTCTGATCTCTTGCTTTCCTGAGCTTTATCAACTCCAGTACTCTGATCCTGTAACGGAGCGCCAGCCCCATGCCTGACGAATACGCGAATCCGCAAGTCCTCGTCTCCACCGAGTGGGTCGACAAGAACCGCGGCAAGACCGACAAGATCCGCATTGCCGAATCCGACGAGGACATTCTGCTCTATGAAACGGGCCACATCCCCGAAGCGGTCAAGATCGACTGGATCAACCACCTGAACGATCCGGTGGTCCGTGACTACATCAACGCCGATCGATTCGCCGAATTGTGCGCCGACCGAGGGATCGGCAAGAACACGACGGTCGTCTTCTACGGCGACAAGAACAACTGGTGGGCGTGCTACGCGTTCTGGGTCTTCAGGCTCCTCGGCCATCGCAAGTGCCTGATCATGAACGGGGGCCGCCAGAAGTGGAAGGCAGAAGGCCGGCCGATGTCCACCGAAACACCCCGCTACCCGTCGAAGCCTTACGTAGCGGGCCGGGGCCAGAAGTCGATCCGCGCGTTTCAGAAGGACGTGATCAAACACATGAAGTCGGCCGGGCGCCTGGTGGACGTGCGCTCGCCGCAGGAATACAGCGGCGAGAGAACGCACATGCCCGAGTACCCGCAGGAAGGCGTGCTGCGGGGCGGGCACATCCCCGGCGCGGTCAACGTGCCCTGGGCGAGGGCGGTGAACGAGGACGGTACGTTCAAGAGCCGCAATGACCTCGAAGAGATCTACCTCCGCGAGCAGGGGCTCCGAGCCGACGAAGACATCATCGCCTATTGCCGCATCGGCGAACGATCCAGCCATACCTGGTTCGTGCTCGAGTACCTCCTGGGATTCGAACACGTGCGCAACTACGACGGATCGTGGACCGAATGGGGCAATTCAGTCGGCGTTCCGATCGAGAAGGGCGGCCAGCCGGCACCGGCCCTGACGTGATCATCGTGACGCGGAAGCTCGACGAGATCATCGAGACGTTTCAGAGCGTCGAACCGGACATCCGGCTCGAGCTCATGCTCGACTACTCGCGCCGCTTACCACCGCTGCCGCAGAAGTACCACGCCCAGCGCGACGCCGGCGTCAACCGCGTGCCCGAGTGCATGACCCCCGTATTTCTATGGATCGAGCAGGACAACGGCTCGGTGCGAATTCACGTCGACGTCGCCGAGGAAGCGCCCACGGTCAGGGGGTTCCTCTCGGTCCTCATCGACGCCTTCGAGGGTGCGAGCCGCGAAGAGATCGCCGCCGCCCCGTCCGACCTGCTGGAGCGCCTGGGCCTGTCGGACCTGATCCGCATGAACCGGGCCATGGGACTCGCCTCCATCCTGGGCAGGATCAAGCGGGCCGCAGGTGAAGCCGCGGGGTAACCCGGGTTGACTCGCATTTCTAAGATCAGGCAAGGTCGAAGCGATCAAGATTCATCACCTTGTCCCACGCAGCCACGAAGTCACGCACGAATGCCTGCTGCGAGTCGTCACATGCATAGACTTCCGCGATGGCTCGGAGCTGGGAGTTCGAACCGAAGACGAGGTCGACGGCGGTGCCGGTCCACTTGAGCTGGCCCGTACCGTGATCGCGTCCCTCAAATACGTGCTCGGATGTTGAGGACGCCTGCCACTGCGTGTTCATGTCGAGCAGGTTCACGAAGAAATCATGGGTCAACGTCTCGGCCCGCCTGGTGAAGACGCCGAGTTCGGACTGACCGACGTTCGCATTCAGGACGCGCATGCCGCCAACAAGCACCGTCATCTCAGGAGCGCTCAGCGTCAGCATGTGTGCCCGATCCACCAGCAGCTCCTCAGCCGGTCTGCGGTGTCCGTTTGCGAGGTAGTTGCGGAACCCGTCTGCGGTCGGTTCCAGCACGGCAAAGGAGTCCACGTCGGTTTGCTCCTGCACCGCGTCCGTGCGCCCCGGCGAGAAGGGAACCTGCACGTCGTGCCCGGCGCTCTTCGCAGCTTGCTCGACGGCTACGCACCCGCCCAGAACGATCACGTCGGCGAGCGAGACCCTCTTCCCGCCGGACTGCGAGCTGTTGAAGTCCGTTTGTATCTGCTCCAGGGTCCGCAGCACCTTCCCCAGCTCGGCCGGGTTGTTGACTTCCCAATCCTTCTGCGGCGCGAGGCGAATGCGCGCCCCGTTCGCCCCACCGCGCTTGTCGGTACCGCGGAACGTTGCCGCCGACGCCCAGGCGGTCGACACCAGCCGGGAAATGGACAGCCCTGATGCGAGGATCTTGCCCTTGAGAGCGGCAATCTCCTGCTCACCGATCAATTCATGATCGACATCGGGGACGGGGTCCTGCCACAACAGTCGCTCCGCCGGAACCAACCGGCCGAGATACCGACTGCGGGGCCCCATGTCACGGTGGATCAGCTTGTACCACGCCCTGGCGAAGGCGTCTGCAAACTCCTGCGGGTTCTCGTGGAAGCGCTTCGCGATCGGCGCATAGATCGGGTCCATCCTCAGTGAGAGGTCCGTCGTGAGCATCATGGGGGCGTGCTTCTTCGACGGATCGTGCGCATCCGGCACGGTGGCCGCTGCAGATGCATTGGCGGGAGCATATTGAGACTTACCGGCAGGACTCTTCGTCAGCTCCCACTCGTAGTCGTGCAAGTTCTCAAAGAAGTTGTTGTCCCACTTCACCGGGTTGGTGGTCCATGCGCCCTCCAAGCCGCTGGTGATCGTGTCGCTGCCCTTGCCGCTTCCGAAGCTGTTCTTCCAGCCCAGGCCTTGCTCTTCCAGCGTGGCACCCTCAGGTTCGGGACCGTTGTGGCTTTCTGGAGCAGCACCGTGTGCCCTGCCGAACGTATGTCCGCCGGCGATGAGCGCAACCGTCTCCTCGTCATTCATGGCCATGCGGCGGAACGTTTCGCGAATATTCTTTGCTGCGGCGAGCGGGTCCGGGTTGCCGTTCGGCCCCTCCGGATTCACGTAGATCAGGCCCATGTGATCGGCTCCGTAAGGCCCCTGGATTTCCCCGTCGCCGCTGTGGCGTTCGTCTCCAAGCCACGTGTCCTCAGAGCCCCAGTCAGTCTCGTCGGCCTCCCAGACGTCCTCGCGCCCGAAACCGAAACCGAATGACTTGAATCCCATGGACTCCAGGGCACAGTCGCCGGCGAAGATTATCAGGTCGGCCCAGGAGATCTTCCGGCCGTACTTCTGCTTGATCGGCCAGAGCAACCGGCGCGCCTTATCGAGGTTCGCGTTGTCGGGCCAGCTGTTGAGGGGCGCAAAACGTTGGGTGCCGGAGCCTCCACCGCCGCGGCCGTCGCCGATGCGGTACGTGCCTGCAGCGTGCCACGTCATCCGGATGAAGAGCGGCCCATAGTGACCGTAGTCGGCCGGCCACCAGTCCTGCGAGGTCGTCATGACCTCATCGATGTCCTTCTTCAGGGCATCCAGGTCAAGGGTCTTGAACTCCTCGGCGTAGTTGAAATCCTTGCCCGTCGGATTGGGCAGGGGAGCGTTCTGGTGGAGAATCTTCAGGTTCAACTGATTCGGCCACCAGTGCTGGTTCGACGTGCTCCCAACGGCCGTGTGTGTGTGAGATCCGCCCGACGCCGGGCACTTGCTTGCGCTCTCCATGTTTTTTCCTATCGCGTTACCTGATATTTCCCATTTGAGCGTGCACCGGCTACGCCGCCGGGCCCTTTGTGCTCCAGTGTAACGCCCCCCTGAGAATCCACGGGTTTCCGGGGCCGCAACCTCCCGAAGCCCGGTCGACTGGCGCGTCTTGAGCGCGGAACGGACACATTTGGACGCCGTTTGGCCGCACGGATCATGCTGGCCCGAATGCATTCGTCAGCGTGCGCGTCGGCACAGCCGGTCATATCGGCGCGTCCCTGGGCAGGGTGGGCGCGCTCGCCGCGAGGCGAAGACTTGCGGGCACGGCGTGAAAGAGACCCCCATTCCCGTCCCCTTGGTCGGTGGCGTCATCGGGTATCGGTAATACTGCGTGGCCAACGATGAGTAAGTGAGCCTGTTGACCGAACCGTACAACACGGCAACGACTTACCCGATCCCGTCCATCGCCAGCCGATCCGAATAGTGACACGCGGCCACCCGGTCATAATCCACCTCGCGCAGGAGCGGGACTTCCTGCTCGCAGCGCGGGTCGGCGAATCGGCAGCGCGGGTGAAACGGACAGCCGGCGGGCCGGTTGGCGGGGTCGGGCACCTCACCGCTGAGGATGATGCGATCGGATTTCGCATCCGGGTCGGCGCGCGGTGCCGCGGAGAGCAGCGCCTCGGTGTAGGGATGCTTCGGCGCGGCGAACAGTTCCTCGGTGGTCGCGGACTCCACGATTCGGCCCGCGTACATCACCAGAACGCGATCGCAGAAGTGGCGCACGACGCTCAGGTCGTGGGCGATGAACAGGCAGGTCAGTTGCATGCGGTTCTGAAGATCCTTCAACAGGTTCAGGATTTGCGCCTGCATCGACATGTCCAGCGCCGAAACCGCCTCGTCGGCGACGATCAACGAAGGCTGCAGCGCTAGGGCCCGGGCGATTCCGATCCGCTGGCGCTGGCCGCCGCTGAAGGCGTGCGGGTAGCGATTCAGGAATTTCGGGTCCAGGCCCACTGCCGTCATCAGCGCGCGGACACGATCCTCTATTTGTTCGCGATTCGCCATGCGATGGATCCGCAGCGGTTCGCCGACGATCTGCATCACGGTCATGCGCGGGTTCAGCGACGAAAAGGGATCCTGAAAGACCATCTGCATGTGGCGGCGAAAGGCGCGCAGCGGCCCGCCGCGCAGGGCCACGACGTCGATGCGACGCAATCCTTCGTGAAAAAAGATCCGTCCCGCAGAGGGTTCGACCGCACGCAGGATGCAGCGGGCGGTCGTGGTTTTTCCGCAGCCGCTCTCGCCGACCAGGCCGACGGTCTCGCCGCGCCGGATCTGAAAGCTCACGTCGTCCACGGCCGTCACCCTCCCGGTCAACCGCCGCGAAAGGTGGCTGCGCACCTCAAACGACTTGGACAAACCCTGCACGTCGAGCAGAACGTCGTTTTCCTCTCTAACTTTTCTCATGAACTCATATCATCCCGTCTTTGATCTCACTGCGATCCCTGCGAACTCGGTGGCCCGAACGCGGCCGCGGACGGTTCGCGATAAAGATGGCACGCCACGCACTGATCACGATCTCGCTGCTCGAGAGGCGGCGGGTCGCCGGTGTCGCACGCGCCGCCGATGACGCGGTCGCAGCGCGGATGGAACGCGCAGCCCGGCAACCGCGCGAAGGGATCCGGCACCGACCCCTGGATGACGGCAAGCCGGTCGGGCACGGGGCCGCTCAGGCGCGGGATCGACTGCAGCAGCGCCTGCGTGTACGGATGCATCGGGTTGCGAAAGATTCGCTGCACGGGGCCCGACTCCACGATCCTGCCCATGTACATCACGTGGACGACCTCGCACATTTCGGCCACGACGCCCAGGTCGTGGGTTATCAGGAGGATGGCCATCGCCAGCTCGTCGCGCAGATGTCGCAGCAAATCCAGAATCTGTGCCTGAATGGTCACGTCCAGCGCCGTCGTCGGCTCGTCGGCGATCACGAGGCTCGGCCCGGTGCTCAACGCCATCGCAATCATCGCCCGTTGGCGCATCCCGCCGCTGAGTTGAAACGAATAGGCGTCGAACCGGTCGGCCGCCTGCGGGATGCCGACCCGTTCGAGCATCGAAACCGCCAACTGCGCCGCCTCGGCCGGTGAGACCTTCCGGTGCAGTCGGATGGCTTCGACGATCTGATTCCCGATCGTGTGCACGGGGCTGAACGCCGTCATCGGCTCCTGGAAAATCATGCAGATCTTCCCACCGCGCACGCGTCTCATCTTTCTGCCGTTCGCTCGCAGGGCGGCCAGGTCCCTCGGCGATTCACCGTCGGCGCGAAACAGAATGCTGCCACCGGTGATCCTTCCGGGACTCGGAACGATCCGCATGATCGCCTGGGCGGTGACGCTCTTGCCGCAACCGCTCTCGCCGATCAGACCGACGATCTGCCTTCGGTTGACGTTGAAACTGACACCGTCGACCGCGCGGACGGTTCCCTCGTCCGCCTTGAACGTCACGCCCAGGTCGTTGACCTCCAGCAGAGGTGCGTTGTCTTCCGCGTCGGTCACTTTGTCATCTCGAGTAAGGATCGGCGGCGTCGCGCAGTCCGTCGCCGACGAAGTTGAATGCCAGAACCACCACGATCACAAAGAGAGCCGGCGCCAGGATCCACGGGTACTGTGCGACGTTCTGAATGTTCTGAGCCTGCTGAAGCAGGACGCCCCAACTCACGATCGGCGGTTGCAGGCCGATGCCCAGGTAGCTCAGCGCCGTTTCACCCAGGATCATGCCGGGGATCGCCAGCGTCACGCTCACGATGATGTAACTGAAGAAAGAGGGCAGCAGATGCCTGCGGATCATCCACCAGCCGGTGGCGCCGCTGAGCCGCGCCGCCATCACGAAATCCTCTTCACGCAGGGCGATCACCTTGCCGCGCACAACGCGCGCCAGGCCGGTCCACCCCAGCAGGCTGAGAATCACGACGATGCCGAAGTACGCCCACAGCGGCGGCCACGTCGCCGGAAGTGCCGCCGCCAGACCCATCCACAACGGGATCGACGGCAAACTGATGAGCGTCTCGATGATGCGCTGGATCACGTTGTCCACCCAGCCGCCGCAATATCCCGACAGGCCGCCGATGGCGCAACCGATCACGAGACTCAGAAAGACCCCCACGAGGCCGATCGACAGTGAGATCCGCGAGCCGTAGACGACGCGGCTGAGCATGTCGCGGCCGAGGTGATCGCTGCCCAGCAGGAACAGCGGCTGGTCGCTGCGGGTGCCGAACAGGTGCAGGCGCAACGGGATAAGCCCCCAGAGTCTGTATTCGTCGCCGGCGACGAACAGATGAAGACCGTGTTTTCGCGATCGGTCGATCTCGTATCGTCGGTTCCAGTTCTCGTCAAGCGTTCCGGGGGCGAATCCGTACACGAACGGCCGCAGATGGAATTTACCGTCTTCATCGAAGAAGCGGATCCGCTGACACGGCGCAAAGACATATTCGGAGTGTCGCGTGCGCGGGCTGGCCGGGCTGGCGAACTCGCAGAACATCGCGAGCAGATAGAACACCCCCAGAAAGATCATCGCCACCAGCGCGACCTTGTGCCTGCGGAACTTCCACGACATCAGTCGCCACTGGGAGGCAACGAGAAACTTCTCAGTAGCCTCGACTGACTTGCGACCCTCGACTTGCGATTTTCGACCCATCATTCGTACCGAATCCTCGGATCCGACCAGGCAAGAAGAATGTCCGAGATCAGCGTCCCGATAATCGTCAGGGCGCTGAGGATCATGATGAGGCTGCCGGCGAGGTACATATCCTGAGAACGTAGCGCCTCGAACAGCATGGGACCGACCGTGGGCAGATTGAGCACGATCGAAACGATCACTTCCCCGGACACGACCGCCGGCAGCATCCACCCGATCGTGCTGAGCAGCGGATTGATCGCCATTCGCACCGGGTATTTCAAGATCAGCCGCCACTCGCTGAGGCCGCGGGCACGCGCCGTCATGACGTACGGCTTTCGAAGCTCGTCCAGCAGACAGCCCCGCATCACACGAATG
>Ga0310124_10000877_pt1 | contig 21351 bp, 18 predicted proteins | sample CB11b_AW_Bot5_MG_FD_203507 | JGI IMG/M metagenome (GOLD analysis project Ga0310124, IMG submission 203507) | Marine microbial communities from Western Arctic Ocean, Canada - CB11b_AW_Bot5 | ecosystem: Environmental > Aquatic > Marine > Oceanic | place: Canada: Western Arctic Ocean | collected... | reverse complement strand
TGTGTGGGGGGGAGACTTGACGATACTTCGCTGGGAAGACAAACAGTTTTTCACTCAAAAAGCGCTATAGAAACACGAGATACGAGATACGAGATACGAGATACGAGATACGAGATACGAGATACGAGATACGAGATACGAGATACGAGATACGAGATACGAGAAGCTTGCGCTAGCTGGGCACAGTAACGCAAGCATTTTCAGAGCCTAACTCTTAATAACCACAGTTAACGCTCGAGAACCACAAACTCCATATTGTGCTTGTTTTTCTCATCCGCTTGATAAGTATCATTAAAGCTCTGCTTCCAACCTTCTCCCCAGTCTGGGAATTGAGTATCACCATCCACATCAAAATCGATATAAGTCAGGTATAACTTGTTCGCTTTTGGTAAGCAGCTTTCATAGATTGAACCACCACCGATGATCATCACTTCATCAACATCACTAACCAGCTCTAGTGCTTTTTCAATCGAAGTTACCGTCGTTACGCCTCCGATTTCTAAACTCTCGTCGCGGCTGATTACAACGTTCAGCCTCCCCGGTAAAGGACGTCCAATTGAATCGTAAGTCTTACGTCCCATCACGACAGGTTTACCCATAGTTGAACGTTTAAACCATGCGAAATCTGCAGGTAAATGCCAAGGCATCTGATTGTCTTTACCAATTACACGGTTGTTCGCCATTGCCGCTATCATGCTGATGATCATAAATCGAAAGTCCTGTCCTTACTTGAAAATGAAGTTGAAGCTAGACGATAGGTCTACGACGGTAGAATAACAGCCCAGGCACTGCTAAGCCAACCGCAAGCCCTGCGATAATGAACATCGATTTCAAAAAGTTCTCCATCAACAATGCCAATAGTTCTGGGTTGTATCCTGCTCGGTTAATCTCAACCATGGCAATCATCGCCTTAAAGGCAAACACGCCAGGGACCATCGGAATCAAGGCTGCAACCGTAAATACTTTCGGGTGCGCTAACAATTTATGCGACCAATGCACCCCTATCATGCCTACCAATGTAGCAGCAAAGAACGTCGCCCATTCAATGGGAATGCCGAAATGCATCATTAAGTAACGGCTACCGTGGCCAATGGATCCTCCGAGAGCACAATAGATCAACGCTCGTTGTGGCACGTTAAACACCAATGCAAAACCAACCGCAGGAATCGCAGCAAAAAACATGTCGTTGAGTAACCCAACAAAAAGTTCAAAAATAGTCATTAGTTCACCCACCCCCATACGTCAGATAGGCTCATCGCTGCGACAATACCTAAGCTTGTAGCCAACGTTAATAAACTGGCCATGGTGAAGCGTGCGAGACCCATATTTATATGGCCTTTAAGCATATCTGCTACGGAGTTAATCAAAGGAAAACCAGGCACTAGCATCAATACTGACGAAGCCATCACGATAGTAGGTTGACCACCAATATTGTAGAGCACCGCCTGAGCTGAAATGGTGGTGGTGACAAAAGCGGTAATAGCGAAATTTAATAAGGGGTTAAAATGACGATGACCGATCTCTTGTCTCACGATCATACCGCAAGCCGAAGCTATAAACGTCATCATAAAGACATGCCAATCTCCACCAGCAAGACGGCTAAAAGAAGCACAAGATAGCCCTATCATTACGACAACTAACCAACGGTTGTAGCGTTCAGGACTGATCCCTTGGATCTTCTTATAAGCTAAATCATAATCAAGAATCCCTTTCTCCATCATGATACACACACGTTGAATCTCGGTTATCACCTGCATATTAATGCCACGATCAGCGCAACTTCGAGTCGTCGTTATGCAATGATCATCCATTACTGTTGTCACAACCAATGCATTGGCTGACAGTGCAACTTCAACCTCATTCACCCCACAAGCAATACCGATACGGCGCATTATGTCACCGACCAATGTGCTCTCGGCGCCATGAGCTAATAACATTTGTCCTGATTGAGCGACTAACCTTGAGATCGCTCTTTGTTCTGATGCCATGATTCCCTTCCCATAGGCGTTAATTATCTAAAGATAAATTTTGCATAAAAAACAGCAAGACGTCATGATTTAGATACAAAAAAACCGCAATTTTCATTGCGGTTTAATAAAACTATCAGCGTATCTTAGAAAAAGCGACCAAAGTGCTTATAAGAAACTACGAGGATTATTAATCACGAACATAGATAACATGACCGTCATCTTCTTCGTCATCCCAATCATCCCAGTCGTCGTCATCTTCAGTAACGACATTCTTACCGGCCATCGCATCTTTATGGTAGTCATCCCACATAAAGTTAACTTTTTCTTCTTCTTCAATTGCTTCAACTTCACGAGGTAGGTTCTCCATGAACTCACCCAGTTTAAAGCAAAGATCTTTGGTACCGATCTTGTTTACAGCAGAGATCTTGAAGTACTCGCCTTCCCAACCCAAAGCTTCGACGATTTCTTGAATCTTTTCGTCCGCTTCTTCTTCAGGCATTAGATCAACTTTGTTGAATACTAACCAGCGAGGTTTCTGTGCCACTTTTTCGCTGTATTGCTCAAGCTCGTCAATGATCGTCAGTGCATTCTGAATAGGATCAGAACCATCAATCGGCAAAATATCGATCATGTGCAGAAGAACACGACAACGCTCAAGGTGCTTCAAGAAACGAATCCCCAGACCAGCGCCATCAGCTGCACCTTCGATTAGACCTGGGATGTCAGCGACAACGAAGCTCTTTTCAGGGACAACACTCACAACACCTAAGCTAGGGATTAGCGTGGTAAACGGGTAATCAGCAACTTTTGGTTTCGCAGCAGATACTGAGCGAATAAAAGTAGATTTACCAGCGTTTGGCAAGCCAAGCATACCAACATCCGCTAACAGAAGAAGCTCTAAACGTAGTTCGCGAACTTCACCTTTGGTACCCATTGTCTTTTGACGAGGAGCACGGTTAACCGACGACTTAAAACGCGTGTTACCAAGACCGTGCCAACCACCTTTACCAACCATGACTTTTTTGCCATGTTCAGCAACTTCAGCAACGATTTCATTAGTGTGGATATCAACAGCACGAGTACCTACAGGTACTTTCATGGTCATATCTTTACCACGTTTACCAGTACAGTTACCACCGCGGCCATTTTCGCCACGCTCTGCATTGTAAAAACGTTGGAAACGGTAATCGATAAGCGTGTTTAAGTTTTCATCCGCTTGAATGTAAACATCACCACCATCACCGCCATCACCGCCGTCAGGACCACCTTTAGCGACGAATTTTTCGCGCCAAAAGCTTACTGTACCATTACCGCCATCACCGGCTTCTATTTTTACTGATGCTTCATCAACGAATTTCATTTTTTAACTCCGCACTTACGTTGCGTTACCACTCATCAAGGAGTGATATAAATTCTAGCAGATCCGTGTTTAGATCGATCACCTAAGATCTAGATCGATCTGCAACCAAGGAACAAATAAGGAGAGGTTCTTTGCTTTCTGTATCCTAAAAAACAAACGGCTTCTTGAAACTAAACGATTTCTCAAACACCAAACTGCTTCTCAAAACTAAAGCCAGAGCGTCTACTTTTTTATTCTCGCTATAAATAAAAAACCCTGCCGAATCGGCAGGGCTTTTGAATTCAGCTTGAAAGCTAGTATAAATAATCTAATAAAAGATTAAATTACTCAGCTTCGATGCTTACAAACTTACGGTTTTTAGGACCTTTTACTGCAAATTTCACTTTACCTTCAGTAAGAGCGAAAAGAGTATGGTCTTTACCGATGCCAACGTTTGTGCCAGCGTGGAACTTAGTACCACGTTGACGAACGATGATGTTACCTGCAAGAACAGATTCACCACCAAAACGCTTAACACCAAGACGTTTGCTTTCTGAATCGCGGCCGTTATTAGTAGAACCGCCAGCTTTTTTATGTGCCATTGTTAAACTCTCCTAATACTTAAGCGTTAATGCCAGTGATTTTCACTTCTGTGAACCACTGACGGTGACCAGCTTGCTTACGCGAGTGCTTACGACGACGGAACTTAACGATTTTTACTTTATCGCCACGACCGTGTTGTACTACTTCTGCAGTAACCTTGCCACCTTCAACAAGAGGTGCACCAACAGCGATTTCTTCGCCGTTAGCAACAAGAAGAACTTTATCAAATTCTACAGTTGCACCAGTTTCAACGTCTAATTTCTCTAAACGAAGTGTTTGACCTTCGCTTACTCGGTGTTGTTTGCCACCAGATTGGAAAACAGCGTACATATTTTACTCCGCTTTTTCCGCACAGCCTATGGTTGTTAATTCTACAACTCGGGTGTGCGCTAAACTAATCAATAGGGCGCAGATTCTACGGGAATCATGCCGCTATGACAAGCCATATTTTTAAAATATTGGCGAAAACATGTTCGCCAAAGAAAAGTGCGGCAATGATGCCTTTAAGTGATGTATTAATCAACGTTTTTTAGTGTATTATTCAACAATTGAATACAACGTATAAGCCTTACAGGGTCTAACTTCAGCCGGATGAACAATGGATTTTAAAGCTATCCAAACGCTTACTGCCAATGATATGGCAAAAGTGAATGAAACAATTCAAGCCCAACTTAATTCTGACGTAAGTTTAATCAACCAGCTTGGTTTTTATATCGTTAGCGGTGGTGGCAAACGCCTACGTCCTTTGCTTGCTCTTTTATCTGCTCGTGCACTTGGTTATCAAGGTGAAGCTCATATCACCTCTGCAGCTTTTATCGAGTTTATTCACACAGCGACCCTTCTCCATGATGATGTCGTCGACGAGTCGGACATGAGACGCGGTAAAGCGACAGCCAACGCAGCTTTTGGTAATGCCGCTAGCGTTTTGGTGGGTGACTTTATCTACACTCGCTCGTTCCAGATGATGACAACGCTAGGATCCTTAAAGATCCTTGAGTTAATGAGTGAAGCAGTTAACGTGATTGCCGAGGGTGAAGTTCAACAATTAATGAACTGTAATAACCCGGACACCACAGAAGAAAGTTACATGCAGGTCATCTACTCGAAGACCGCTCGCTTGTTTGAAGCTGCAACGCAAATCGGTGCAATTCTTAACGAATCATCACCTGAAATCGAAACGGCTATGCAAAACTACGGTAAATACCTAGGCACTGCATTCCAATTGATTGATGATGTGATGGATTACACTGCTGATGGTAAAGAGATGGGTAAGAACGTTGGTGACGATCTTGCCGAAGGCAAACCAACACTGCCTCTACTTTACGCAATGCACAATGGTTCTCCTGAACAAACCAGCATGATTCGAGAAGCGATTGAAAAAGCCAATGGTATGGAGCGTCTCGACGACATTATGGCTGTTATGAAAGAGACAGGCTCGTTAGAGTACACAACAAATAAAGCCTATGAAGAAGCAGATAAAGCCATTGCTGAGCTTTCTGTACTTCCTGATTCAGAATATAAGCAAGCGCTAACCACGCTCGCACACTTAGCTGTTAAACGCAGCAAGTAAGCAGGTTAATAGACAACTCGCTTCTAGCTTCTATATAAATAACAAAAAAGAGCCTCAGGGCTCTTTTTTAGTTTTGAACAAATATTTGTAAGAGAGCCAAATTCAATATCGGCTCGCTTCTAATGACAGCGGCAGTTGTACTTCAATTTCTTCAAGTTCTTCCATTGGCACTGCGTATTGCTCATGCCCATTGTAAGTCTCTACCAAGGCGTACTGCTCTTGCTCGTCAATGACCAATATTTTTCCTAAGCGCCCCAAATATTGGACATTCATACCCTTTTCAACAGTAGCCATAAACTTAACCTCCACCTTGGTTATATAGACAGATACGAACAACTTGAATTTTAGGATCAAAAAAGCCGATCATAATGATCGGCTCTTATTAACTATCTTTTGGCTGAGTTAAATGGTGTCCCGCTTATTTAGCGAATTCAACACCAATCTCAATATCGCCATTTAGCGTTTCTAGCATGCTGTCTAATGCGTTGCGTTCGAAGTCGCTCAGTTCACCGTAGCTAAGGATCGCTTCTGCGCCGTCTTTGCCAAGTTTAACTGGTTGTGCGAAGAATGGTGCGTGCTCGCCTTCACCTTCAACGTATGCACATTCAATTACGTTCTCTTCGCCTTGAAGCGCTTTCACTAGAGCAAGACCGAAGCGACAAGCCGCTTGACCCATCGATAATGTTGCACTGCCGCCGCCAGCTTTAGCTTCTACTACTTCAGTACCCGCATTTTGGATACGAGTTGTTAGCGCTGCGATTTCTTCATCAGTAAACTCTACGCCTTCAACTTGAGAAAGTAGAGGAAGGATCGTTACACCTGAGTGACCGCCGATAACAGGAACACGGATGTCGCTTGGATCTTTATCTTTCAGCTCAGCAACAAACGTTTCAGAACGAATAACATCAAGAGTAGTAATACCGAATAAACGACGCTTGTCGTAAACGCCCGCTTTCTTAAGTACTTCAGCAGCGATTGGTACTGTTGTGTTTACTGGGTTAGTGATGATACCAACACAAGCAGTAGGACAAGTAACTGCGATTTTCTCTGCAAGAGACTTAACAATGCCAGCGTTCACATTGAAAAGATCCGCACGATCCATACCAGGCTTACGAGCAACACCCGCAGAAATAAGCACAACATCCGCACCTTCTAATGCTGGTGTTGGATCTTCACCCGCGTAACCTTTGATCGAAACAGGTGTTGGGATATGGCTAAGATCGGCAGCGACACCCGGTGTTACCGGAGCGATGTCGTAAAGTGCAAGATCTGAACCAGCAGGTAGGCGGTTCTTTAGTAGTAGGGCTAGGGCTTGACCGATGCCACCAGCGGCACCAATAACAGCTACTTTCATTGTTATTCTCCTTGAGAGATTTCTCTTATAAATTCTTGGTAGGGTAGTTCTTGAGCTAAATTATGGTTAAAAAAATATATTAATCACAAAGTGATTACAATCAATTAACGCCAGCTTTGCGACTTCGCGCAAGTCAATAAAACCGTGCTACACAGCAAGTTCGCATTATGGCGATAATCGACTGAAATAACAAAATAAGTCGCCACTAATAACACATTATTCTATTAAATTTTTACAGTGATATGACTAACAAATTGCCGTGATACTTTAGCTAAAATTGAATATGTATGCGAGAATATGCAAACATCTTTGTTAATGAATAAGAATGACATATGCGCAATACAGAAAAACAAGACAACTTAGTTCGTGCTTTTAAATCATTACTAAAAGAAGAACGTTTTGGTTCGCAAGGCGAGATTGTCGATGCCCTCAAACATGAAGGTTTTGAAAGTATCAACCAATCTAAAGTTTCGCGTATGTTAACCAAGTTTGGTGCTGTTCGAACTCGTAATGCAAAAATGGAGATGGTTTACTGTCTTCCTGCTGAACTTGGTGTTCCGACAGTTTCTAGCTCTCTGAGAGAATTAGTATTAGATATTGACCACAACAATGCATTGGTGGTGATACACACTGGCCCAGGTGCGGCGCAACTTATTGCTCGTTTATTGGACTCATTAGGTAAGTCGGAAGGTATACTAGGTGTTGTTGCAGGCGATGATACTATCTTCATCACGCCAACCCAGTCCGTTACCACGAAGCAATTGTTTGATTCTGTGTGCGAACTGTTTGAATACGCAGGATAATTGGTCACAGTTTCATAACCATCAACCTGATTAATGGATCACGAACACCGATTCGCTTCGTGATCCAAATCACATCCTAGAATATCTATCTCCCCCTCCTCAAACACCACTAAACCATTGATTTTAAAAAACTCAGTAGCAAATCAAACACAAGATCTAACCGTCATTTGTTAGATTTTTTAGCTATATCTTTTAACATTTGAGTAATTTTCTGCCAATTTTTGATATTATTCAGCCACTTTTTCATCACATGGATTGAAAAAGGTGCCGTTTCCAAATAGGAAACTCCAGAAACGACTACACTTGTTTCAGGGTTAATAATGAATAAAGGAAGGGAAATTCATGGCATTTACCAAACTTATTAAAGTTGGGGCTATTGCAGCTGCTGTAATGGGCGCTGGCGCAGTTAACGCTCAAGAGTTCATCACAATTGGTACAGGTTCAGTAACGGGTGTTTACTACCCAACTGGTGGTGCTATTTGTAAGCTTGTGAACAAAGGCCGCAAAGACCACAACATTCGTTGTTCTGTAGAATCTACTGGTGGTTCGATCTACAACGTTAACACCATCCGTGCTGGTGAACTAGATTTCGGTGTTGTTCAATCGGACTGGCAATACCACGGCTACAACGGTACAAGTAAATTCAAAGATCAGGGCGAATACAAAAAACTTCGCGCTATGTTCTCTCTACATACAGAACCGTTCAACATCATCGCTCGTACCGATGCTGGTATCAACAATGTGTCTGACCTAGCAGGTAAACGTGTAAACATTGGGAACCCAGGCTCTGGTGACCGTGCCACGATGGGTGTTGTAATGGACGCTATGGGTTGGACTAACGATAGCTTCAAGCTTGCTTCTGAACTTAAAGGTTCTGAGCGTTCACAAGCTCTTTGTGACAACAAGATTGATGCATTCATCTACATGGTTGGTCACCCGAACGGATCAATCAAAGAAGCAACGACTTCTTGTGATGCAAAACTGGTTTCTGCAACTGGTCCACAAATCGACAAGATCGTAGCTGAAAACCCATACTACGCATACAGCACAGTTCCAGCTGGCATGTACCGTGGTACAGATGCTGACGTAAACAGCTTCGGTGTTGCTGCAACTATGGTAACAACGTCTGATGTTTCTGATGAAGTCGCATACAACGTTGCTAAAGCGGTATTTGAAAACTTCGCTACATTCAAACGCCTGCACCCAGCATTTGCGAACCTGAAGAAAGAAGACATGGTTAAAGCGGGTATCTCAATCCCTCTTCACCCTGGCGCAGTAAAATACTACAAAGAAGTAGGCCTTCTAAAGTAATTCTACTTTAAGCCTGCTCTACCAATAAGGAGGCATGTCCTCCTTATTGGCTTTTCACGTTTTATAAAAATAACCCAAGTGAAAAGAGACAAACCTTTAAGTTTCTCCAATTTGGCGAACTTACCTTCGTATCAAGCCTAAGACAAAGACGAACAAAAAACGCATTTCCCTATCCATTCGCTACACTAGATAGGAAATAAATAACGTCTCGTTGTTCGTAAGAAAGGCAGACCATCAATAATAAGGATAAAGTACATGACGCAGACAACATCACCGTCTCCAGATGTGCAAGAAATGGTGGCACAATCAGACACTGGTGCGCGTAGCCCTCGCGGTATCCAAGGCCGTATTTTATGGTTTGTGCCTCTATGTTGGTCACTGTTCCAACTTTGGTATGCATCTCCGCTGCCGTTCATTTTTAACTTCGCAATTTTAAACGACACTGAAGCTCGAGCAATTCATCTTACGTTTGCCATCTTCCTAGCCTTTACCGCTTATCCAGCCATGAAAAATTCACCTCGGGATAGAATTCCTGCGGTCGACTGGATATTAGCGCTGGTTGGTAGCTTTTCAGCTTCGTATATCTATATTTTCTATACTCAACTCGCTGAACGTTCAGGCGCACCAACAACATTCGATATTGTTGCTGCTGTATTTGGTATGGTTCTACTGCTTGAAGCAACACGACGCGCTTTAGGTCCACCTCTTATGGTTGTGGCTGCAGTCTTCCTACTTTACACCTTTGGCGGTCCACACATGCCAGACGTTATCGCCCATAAAGGTGCAAGCCTGAACAAGGCAATGTCGCATCTGTGGCTAACAACTGAAGGTGTATTCGGTGTTGCTCTTGGCGTATCAACATCATTCGTATTCTTGTTTGTACTGTTTGGTGCAATGCTAGAACGCGCAGGCGCAGGTGCTTACTTCATCAAGGTTGCGTTCTCTTTACTTGGCCACATGAAAGGTGGCCCAGCGAAAGCAGCCGTTGTTGCTTCTGGCCTATCCGGTCTTGTGTCTGGTTCATCTATCGCTAACGTGGTAACCACGGGTACTTTTACGATCCCTCTAATGAAAAGAGTCGGATTCTCAGGTGAAAAAGCCGGTGCTGTAGAAGTTGCCGCTTCAACCAATGGTCAATTAACTCCACCAATCATGGGTGCTGCTGCATTCTTGATGGTTGAATATGTGGGTATCTCGTATGTAGAAGTGATTAAAGCGGCGCTATTGCCTGCTCTTATCTCTTACATCGCCCTGATTTACATTGTTCACTTAGAAGCATGTAAAGCGGGTATGACTGGCCTACCTCGTCGCCACACACCCACTATCGTACAGAGCCTACTGTCTTTCACTGGTACCATTCTTGGGCTATGTGTCATCAGTGCTGCGGTTTACTACGGTGTCGGCTGGACGAAAGATGTCTTTGGCGATGCGGCGACACCTATTGTTACCGTTGCTCTATTGATCTCTTATGTAGCCTTGGTTCGAGTATCAGCAAAATATGCCGCTGAAGGTGGCATGGACATCGATGCCGAGCTAACAGAAGTACCCGATCCAGGCCCAACCATTAAATCTGGCCTGCACTTCCTGCTGCCTATCGTGGTTCTTGTTTGGTGTCTGACTGTAGAGCGATTCTCTCCAGGCCTTTCTGCCTTCTGGGCAACGGTATTCATGATCTTTATTTTGATCACACAGCGTCCTTTGATGACTCTGATGAACAAATCTGACGATCTTGCAGAGCAAACTAAAGCCGGTTTCGTTGATCTATTAGAGAGCTTGGTTTCAGGCGCGCGCAACATGATCGGTATCGGTGTAGCAACAGCTGCTGCGGGTACGGTTGTCGGCGTGGTGACTCTGACGGGTATCGGCTTGGTAATGACGGACTTCGTTGAGTTCATCTCAGGCGGTAGCATCATTCTTATGCTGCTATTCACTGCGGTAATCAGCTTAATCCTAGGTATGGGCTTACCAACAACGGCAAACTACATCGTTGTATCAACGCTGATGGCTCCGGTAATTGTTACCTTAGGCGCGGCGCATGGCCTGATCATCCCTCTGATTGCGGTTCACTTGTTCGTGTTCTATTTCGGTATCTTAGCCGATGATACACCTCCAGTTGGCTTGGCAGCCTTTGCGGCCGCCGCGATTGCAAAATCAGATCCGATCCGTACTGGTATTCAAGGCTTTACCTACGATATCCGAACCGCGATATTGCCATTCATGTTCATCTTCAATACCCAACTACTGTTGATGGGCATTGATTCTTGGTGGCATCTATTCCTCACTATCTTTTCTTCTGTGACCGCGGTACTTATCTTTGCCGCTGCAACGCAAGGTTGGTGGTTTACCAAGAACAAATGGTGGGAAACGATCCTACTATTGGTTCTAACTTTCTCTTTCTTCCGCCCTGGCTTCTGGTGGGACATGATTTATCCAGAGAAAGTTCTTTCACCTGGAGTTGAGATCGCTCAAATCACAGAAGGTCTATCTGTGGGACAATCTCTTGAGTTAAGAGTGGGTGGCGAAAACTTAGAAGGTAACTATTCTGAGAAGACGGTTCGCCTTCCATTTGAAGATTCTGCGACAACAAGTGAAGACCGCATTGCTTCAATGGGCTTAATGCTGACGAAATCTGAAGGCAAGATGATTGTCGACATGGTTGAGTTCGGTAGCCCAGCAGAAGCGGCTGGCATTGACTTTGATTGGGAAATTAAATCAGTTATCCAAGACGCAGAAAGACCAATGAAAGAGTGGGTATTCTTACCATCCCTACTCATTTTGATTGGCTTAGCGATGAACCAAAGAAGGCGTGCTCGTAAGGATGAGATTAGCGCGTAATGGATAGAGCCAAGTAGCGCTCAACTCTATTTGGCTTTATTACATGGAAAGGATAATCACAGCGCTTGGTCAATACTAAGCGCTGATAAAAAAGAGAAAAACACATGTATAAACAAATCCTTGTTCCTGTTGATCTTAACGACAAAGGCTTTTCTGACAAAGCTGTTGAATTAGCGGTATGGCACGCAAAGCACAGTAATGCTGAAATCCATATTCTGAACGTACTACCTGGCATTCACATGTCGATGGTGGCGTCTTACTTCCCGAAAGATGCAGCAAACCAAATGAAGCTCGATGTGAAAAATCAGCTGAAAGAGTTTGCAGACAAGTACATCGACGATGAAGTGGTTTATAAGGTTCACGTTGCCGAAGGTAAAACCTACACAACGATTCTAGATTACGCAGAAAAGCTTGGGGCAGATCTGATTGTGATGCCTAGTCATAAGCGCTCGAAAATCGACAAAGTGGTACTGGGTTCAGTGGCGAGTAAAGTCGTACAGAATTCACCAATCAATGTATTGGTCATCAAACCTCAAGGCTAATGGCTTCTGGCTTCTGGCTTCTGGCTTCTGGCTTCTGGCTTCTGGCTTCTGGCTTCTGGCAGATAAGCTAAGTCGAACTACAGACAAAACATCTAAAAAGGTTGGCTCAAAGCCAACCTTTTTTATGTCTGAAGCTGAGTGTACAACCGCTTACTGCGAATTAACTGACGAGATTCTGCGGCTTACCAGAAACAAAGGCATCAATGTTATCGATTAAGATATCAGACAGCTTTTGAATTGAGCTATCACTGCCCCAAGCTACATGTGGCGTTAATAGTAAATTTGGCAAATGACTATTAGCCAGTAATGGATTTGAGTTGTCAGCCGGTTCTTGTGTGAACACATCCATACCCGCGCCCGCAATCTCTTGATTTTTCAAAGCTTCAACTAAGGCTTGTTCATCCACGAGTCCACCGCGGCCAGCATTAACTAACACCGCATTTGGTTTCATCATGGCTAGCTCTCGCTCTGAAATCAGGTCTCGAGTCGCTTCGGTCAATGGACAATGTAAGCTGATTGCATCTGCTTGTTGTAACACCGTATCAAAAGGCAGATACCCTTCTCGACAAGAGTCAGCCCCTTTACGCTCAGCAAAGATGACATTCATACCAATTGCTTTAGCCAATATCGCTGTTGCTTGTCCTAAGCCTCCACTACCGATTAAGCCTAATGTACTGCCTGCAACATCTTGAATCGGATGAGTAAAGAAGCAGAATTGTTGATCCTTTTGCCACTCGCCGGCTTCGATGTCTTGATGATAACCAACGAGATTTCGTTTTAACGCAAACAACATAGCGATAACATGTTCAGGTACCGATTGAGTCGCGTAGCCTTGCACGTTTGTCACCGCGATATTGTTACTCTTACAGTAGCCAACATCGACATTGTTTACACCTGTAGCTGAAACGGCTATTAGCTTGAGCTGTTGTGCTTGAGCTAAATTCGATTCGTTGAGCACCACCTTATTGGTAATAACCACATCAGCGCCTTCAATTCGTTCAGACACTTGCTCCGGCGAAGTGAAATCATACTCAACCCACTGATGTTCAAAGCTGAGAGGTTTTAAATGGATTTGAGATGGGATGGTGGCTCGGTCGAGAAAGACCACTTTCAACTTCGGCATTGTACGTCCTTGTATTGGCATTGATTTAACCATTCTAAGCTTTTAGCTTGCTGTAGTCTGGAAGCTCTGGCGCAATTTCAAAGTGCTGTTCAATTTGCGGTGATGCTTGAGGGTAAAACTCACACGGAACAAAGGCTTTGAAAAGCTGATTATTAGCCGGATGATAAAAGCTCAGTTCGCACGCGTGCAGAGCTAACCTATCACTATAGTTAAACGCATCTGGCGTTGCATAAAACTCGTCGCCAACGATTGGATTCCCTAGTTCCATGCAGTGAACACGTAACTGATGAGAGCGGCCAGTGATCGGCAGCAACTTCAACAATGCCGTTTGAGCCTCTTGTTGCTCCACCACATAGCGAGTCTGTGATGGCTTGCCATCCTCGAAGCACACCTTTTGTCTTGGTCGATTTGGCCAATCACAAATGAGCGGCAGATCAATGAAACCTTCTGCTTCTTCTACTGAACCCCATACTCGGGCGTAATAGAGTTTGTGTGTCAGTCTATATTGAAATTGCTTCTTCAAATGACGCTCAGCTTGTTTGTGTTTAGCGAGCAGCATCAACCCCGATGTCGACATGTCCAGTCGATGCACCACCTGAATATCCGCAAATTCAACAACCAACCGACTCCACATACTGTCGTAATGCTCTGGCAATCTCCCTGGCACCGAAAGCAGGCCTGCAGGCTTGTTCACCACTAGAATATCGTCATCTTGATAAACAATATCGATCCACGGTTCACGCGGTGGTGTGTACTGTTCTAACGCCATTAAAGCCTCTTAATTACTAGTGAACAAATAATTCATGGTTGATTCGTTTATTAATAAATACAATTTTCAACATTTTTGTACATAAAAGTTGACGACCTTACAAAACATGGTATTGATAGGGTAACGGATAATAAGAAGTCAGCATCAAAGGAAAAATGATGGAAAGTACGGTTAAAACTACCAGCACAAAAACACCAACCTCAGCTCCCCTATCAAGTTTAATTAAGTCTCTTGGCCCAGGCATTATGATGGCCGCAGCAGCTGTAGGTGGCTCTCACTTAGTAGCCTCAACCAAGGCTGGTGCGATTTATGGTTGGCAGCTAGCCGCGCTTATTATCCTCGTAAACATATTTAAGTACCCGTTCTTCAAAGCTGGTATCCAATACACACTAGGAACGGGTCAAAGCTTGGTGGAAGGTTACTCTAACCTAGGCCGCCCATACCTTGTGATCTTTTCGATACTGAGTGCTATTTCCGCAGTGGTGAATACCGCAGCCTTGCTGTTATTCAGTGCGAGCCTACTCAGTTACTTTATTCCTTTCGATTTAGCCACCAGCACCTTGTGCATGATCGTTTTAGCGACCTGTTTGATCATTCTTTTTGCGGGCCATTACCGCGCGCTCGACACTCTCTCTAAAGCGATCATGGCGATCCTGACCATCACAACCTTAGCTGCTGTTGCGATTGCTATTGGCTCTCCAGTCGAACCTGATGCCGCTTTTGTGCCACCATCACCTTGGTCATTGGCAGCTATCGGATTTATCGTGGTGACTATGGGTTGGATGCCTGCGCCTATCGAGATCTCAAGCATCACTTCTATGTGGCTAAAAAGCCAAAAAGAGAAACAAGACGTGACCGCTCAATCAGCACTGTTCGATTTCAATGTAGGCTACATTGGTACGGCATTGCTTGCATTGGTATTCGTTGCTTTAGGTGCTCTGGTACTTCACGGCTCGGGAGTTGAATTGTCTCGCTCTGGCGTTGGCTTCACTCATCAGTTGGTCGGTATTTACGCCTCGACAATTGGTGAATGGTCTCGTCCACTGATCGCAATCGTCGCCTTCTTCTGTATTTTTGGCAGTACCATTACCGTTATCGATGGCTACTCACGCGTACTTGCTGAATCACAGCGTCTACTGCTTAAAAAAGAGAGCAGCCCAAGAATGCTACAAGGGTGGATAATCATCGTATCTATCACTGCGCTAGCAATCGTAATGTTCTTTAGTGCAGCCTTGATGCCAATGCTCGATTTCGCGATGATACTCGCCTTTATCACAACCCCCTTCTTCGCATTACTGAATTTCATTTTGGTGAGCAAAGCAGAGCTACCTAAAGCGCTTGCGATTGGCACTAAGCTAAAATGGTTGTCTGTAGCAGGTCTGGTTTACCTATTTGGCTTCTTAGCTCTGTTCGTTTGGTGGAAATGGTTGATGTAATCAGCTCTCCAAATTATTAGCCAAACTGCTAACCGAACTCAGAACTAAACTGTTAACCAAGCTACAGATACAAATAAGGCCTTCGTGATGAAGGCCTTATTTCGTTAAAGCGTCAAGCTAGCGATATTCGAGTTCTTGGCTTAGTTGTGAGAAACCACAATCAAGCGTAACGAATCCAGCTGAACCTGAGCTTTGCTGATGTAACCGGTCAGTTCATTGATTTGAGCTTCGATAACTTCTAGCTCTTCATCACGAATGTTAGGGTTCACCGCTTTAAGCGCTTGTAGACGCTCTAGCTCACCGTTCAAGTTGGTTTGCATATCTTTCTGGGCTTGCTGACGAACTTCTTCAACCTTCGGCAGTACATGCGTCTCACCGGCTTCAATTAACTTGTGAATTTCACCCTGTACTGAATTCACCAACTTGCTTGCCAAGTGACGGTTCACAGGGCTTAACTGACGGTTAAAGCTATCGAACTCAACCTGAGCAGATAAATCGTTACCACGACCATCCATCATCAAACGAATCGGCGTCTTAGGTAAGAACTGGCTGATACCGCTGCGCTTTGGCGCTTGTGCATCAACAAGGTAAACCAGCTCAAGCAGGATAGTACCAACAGGTAACGCTTTGTTTTTCAATAGCGATACCGCAGACGCACCCACACCTTCGCTCAAGAGCAGATCAATACCGCCCTGAATCATTGGGTGTTCCCAGCTAATGAAGTTCATGTCTTCACGAGACAGCGCAGTTTCACGATCAAACGTGATGGTTGCACCTTCATAAGGTAGGCCTGGGTAGCTTGGAACCATCATGTGCTCAGATGGCGTTACAACTAGCGCATTTTCACCCTTATCGTCTTGGTTCAAACCAATGGTATCGAACAGACTCAGTGCAAAAGACACTAGATTAGTATCACCGTCAGTCGACGCGATCTTTTCTGCAATCTCATGCGCTTTTTCGCCGCCATTTGAGTGCATTTCTAGTAGGCGATCTCGGCCTTTTTCTAGATCCGATTTCAGGCTTTGGTTTAGCTTCGCTGATTCTTCAATCACTTCATCAAGCTGCTCGGTATTACCAGATGCCAGCATTTCGATCAGTACATCAGAATACTTATCGTAAACCGTGCGACCTGTAGGGCACGTCTCTGCAAATGCATTCAGACCTTCATCGAACCAACGCGCTAGAATCGCTTGCGACGTGCCTTTTAGGTAAGGAACGTGAATGTCGATATCACGCAGCTGACCGATACGGTCCAAACGACCAATACGTTGCTCAAGCAAGTCTGGGTTGAATGGCAAATCGAACATCACTAACTGGTTAGCAAACTGGAAGTTACGACCTTCAGAACCGATTTCACTACAGATAAGAACCTGAGCACCGCCCTCTTCTTGAGCAAAGTAAGCCGCCGCTTTATCACGCTCTAAAATCGACATGCCTTCATGGAATACGGTTGCACGCACACCTTCACGCTCACGCAGTGCTTGCTCTAATTGCAAAGCAGTACTTGCACGAGAGGCGATCACTAGGATCTTTTCGCTGCGCTTATCTTGAATCTTTTCAATCAACCAGTTAACACGTGAATCGAACTGCCACCAGCTTGAATCTTCACCTTCAAACTCTTGGAAGATCTCTTCTGGGTACAGCATCTTCATCGCACGAGCTTCGGGAGCCATTTTGCCACCGATCATGCCTGATACACGCATAGAAGTTGTGTACTGCGTTGGGATATCCATCGGCAGTAAGTTTACATTGCGCTTAGGGAAGCCTTTGATTGCAGCACGTGTGTTTCTGAATAGAACACGGCCTGTACCATGGCGATCCATAAGATTATCAATTAGTTCTTGGCGCGCTAACGCTTGCTCTTCTTCGCTGCTATCGCCCTCGATAACGCGGAATAGAGGCTCAACATCTTGCTCCGATAGAAGCTCTGTGATCTGATTCTTCGCGCTGTTTTCAAGCTTCACGCCAGAGAACAATGCCGTTACTGCATCAGCAACAGGGGCATATTGGTCTTCTTCTTCAACGAAAGCTTCGTAATCGTAGAAGCGATCAGGATCAAGCAGACGCAGACGTGCAAAGTGGCTCTCACGACCAAGCTGTTCAGGGGTCGCTGTCAGTAGCAGTACGCCAGAAGTATTTTCAGCTAATCCTTCAACCACTTGGTATTCGCGGCTCGGTTTGTCTTGGCTCCACTCAAGGTGGTGCGCTTCATCGACAACCAACAAATCCCACTCACCTTCAAGTGCTTGCTCGTAGCGCTTACGGCTCTTACGTAGGAAATCCAAAGAACACAGAACGTATTGCTGTGTATCAAATGGGTTATCTGACTCCGCGAAGGCTTCAATACAACGCTCTTCGTCAAAGATAGAGAAGTGCAGGTTGAAACGGCGCATCATCTCTACTAACCATTGGTGTTGCAGAGTTTCAGGTACCACAATCAGAATGCGTTCAGCACGACCAGACAACACCTGTTGGTGAATGATCATGCCTGCTTCTATGGTTTTACCTAGACCCACTTCATCAGCCAGTAAAACGCGCGGAGCGTGACGACGACCCACTTCATGAGCAATATACAACTGATGAGGAATCAAACCAGCGCGCATACCACACAAGCCACGCATCGGGCTCTTATGTTGTTGGTATTGATTGCTTAGCGCGCGGTAACGAAGCACAAAGTTATCCATACGGTCGATTTGACCTGCGTACAGCTTATCTTGTGGTTTGTTAAAGCGGATCTGGTTGCTTAAGAATATTTCACGCAGAGTCACCTCTGTCTCTTGAGTATCTTCACGAGTGCCCAAATAAGTCAGTAGCCCTTTATCTTCGATAACTTCTTCGACAGTTAGAGACCAACCTTCTTGGCATTCGATGACATCGCCAACATTAAACGTTACTCGGGTTACGGGAGCATCAGTGCGTGCATAGACACGATTCTCTTCTGATGCTGCAAACATTACTGTCACTGTTCGAGCATCCATTGCTACAACGGTACCTAAACCTAAATCGCTCTCCGTATCGCTTATCCAGCGTTGCCCCAAAGCAAATGTCATGAATCGACTACCTCAATCTTATAGTTGGAATTTGGTCATGTTAACTGCAGTTTTAAACAAGAGCGTTATCGCGCTTGAACTAAAAATATAGCTAAAGATGCCTAGTTTGCAGCCACTTTTTAAGTGCGCTCTTAATAATAAATATCTCGAGAAAATGGTGCAGAAAAAGGTCGCTAATCTTACTCGATGCTGTGATTTAGGTCACGCCTAAAGGAGATGATTTCATACTTTTTTTCTGTTTTCGCCAGTGCAATCAAGCTGTCAAAAAATCATGGGTAATCTATAGGTAGCAGATTGCTGCTCTCAAACGAATACGCCATATTCATTCACAACGATATGGCGATATTTCTCTAGATGAAGTTTAGGTGAGTAGTTGACTATCACCGGAATGAGATACTAATCTTTATATGAGCTTTATCTACGTTCAATGAATGCAAGGCAAGCCGCACGTCGGCAAGGAGATGCTATGGGCGAGACCAACCGGAAGCTATTTGTTTTAGACACTAATATCCTACTTCACGAACCCTTCGCTATATTTTCTTTCCAAGAGCACGATGTCGTTATCCCCATGACCGTGCTAGAAGAACTCGACAGAATCAAAGACAGTAAAAGAGACGTTGCTCGAGATGCGAGAATTGCGATTCGAACGCTCGAAGATTTGTTCAGGGAAGCCACACCAGACCAAATATCGGAAGGCATTCCTTTTTCTAAAGACATAAACGCATCTGGCAGTATTTCCATACTCGCTGATTACGAACTTCAAGAAAGCATCAAAGCGTTCGCCGATGACAAGGCAGGCGATAACCGAATCCTCAACGCAGTCCTCTACCTTCAAAACAAACGCGCGCCACGCGAAGTGGTTCTTATCACTAAAGACATCAACATGCGCTTACGAGCCAAAGGCGCTGGGGTCCGCTTTGTTGAAGACTATCAAACCGACCAATTGATTGATGACATCCAATACCTCACTAAAGGCTTTCAACAACTCGAAGGCTCATTCTGGGATGGCGTCGATAACGTCGAGAGTAGAAGTTTAGGAGGAAAAACACTGCACACCCTAGCGAGAGCACCTTTCGATCCAACCTTCCTCAACCAATATGTGATTGACGAAGAAAGTGATTTTGCTGGTCGTGTAGAAGAGATTGAGGCCGAACGCATTACGCTCAGAGATCTCAGTAGAGAAAGGTTAATGAACCGCAAGACATGGGACATTACACCTAAGAATGTCTATCAAGGGATGGCGATTGATGCACTGCTCGACCCTGACATCGATCTGGTGATTCTAACGGGCGCTGCAGGTAGTGGTAAAACACTGTTAGCCATGGCTGCCGCACTTGAACAAACCATCGAGCGTAAACAATTCGATAAGATCATCGTAACCCGAAACACGCCCGATATCGGTGAGTCGATTGGGTTCCTTCCCGGCACCGAGGAAGAAAAAATGCTGCCTTGGTTAGCGGCAGTGACCGATACACTGGAAGCTCTGCACAAGAACGATCACTGCACCGAAGGGTCAATGAAGTACATCTGTGACAAAGCCAATATCCAGTTCAAATCGATTAACTTCATGCGTGGCCGCTCAATTCAAAATGCCTTTGTCCTTTTGGATGAGTGTCAAAACCTCACCGCTTCACAAATCAAAACCATCATCACCCGTTGTGGTGAAGGCACCAAGATCGTCTGTTCAGGAAACCTAGCTCAGATAGATTCATCCTACTTAACTCCTGTAACTTCAGGCTTAACCTACATGGTCGAGCGTTTTAAAGACTTCGAAGGCAGTGCCAATATTCACCTCAATGGTGTGGTACGAAGTCGACTGGCCGAGTTTGCTGAAGAGAACATGTAACGGTCGGTTTAGTAAATCGTACTCCATAAACAGAAAAGCCCAGAGACAGAAAGCCCAGAAACAGAAAACCCAGAAACAAAAAAGCGCCTCACATTGGAGGCGCTTTTAGCTTTAGCTTTAACTGCAGCTGCAGCTGAAACTGTAATTTCAACTAGCTTGCTATCACAAATTTGCTGAAGTTGGTCTGAATTACTCAGTACCACCAACCGTTAACGAGTCTAGTTTCAATGTTGGTTGACCAACACCGACTGGTACGCTTTGGCCGGCTTTACCACACACACCAACACCACGGTCAAGGCTAAGGTCGTTACCCACCATAGACACTTGCTGCATCGCTTCGATACCCGAACCGATTAGCGTTGCACCTTTCACTGGGTGAGTGATCTTACCGTTTTCAATCATGTACGCTTCAGAAGCGGAGAACACAAACTTACCAGAAGTAATATCCACCTGACCGCCACCAAAGTTCGGCGCGTAGATGCCTCTTTCAACCGTAGAGATAATCTCTTCAGGAGTATGCTCACCTGGCAGCATGTAAGTGTTGGTCATGCGCGGCATAGGAAGGTGTGCATAAGACTCACGACGACCATTACCTGTAGGCGCTACACCCATTAGACGAGCATTAAGCTTATCTTGCATGTAACCTTTTAGGATGCCGTTTTCGATTAGCGTGTTGTACTGACCATTAACGCCTTCATCATCGACGTTCAATGAACCACGTAGATCCGTTAATGTACCGTCATCAACAATCGTACATAGGCTTGATGTGACTTGCTCGCCCACTTTGCCAGAAAATACTG
>Ga0310124_10000875_pt1 | contig 21418 bp, 10 predicted proteins | sample CB11b_AW_Bot5_MG_FD_203507 | JGI IMG/M metagenome (GOLD analysis project Ga0310124, IMG submission 203507) | Marine microbial communities from Western Arctic Ocean, Canada - CB11b_AW_Bot5 | ecosystem: Environmental > Aquatic > Marine > Oceanic | place: Canada: Western Arctic Ocean | collected... | reverse complement strand
CGTCATCGGGATCGTCACGCTTCAGGACTTCGATATGGCGCCTGGCGTCCTTGAATTTCCGGCTGTTGATCAGGATCTGGGCGAGCTGGTAACGCACCTGCCGTGGGGCGGTCAAGCGATCGTTTGTGAGCAGGTTTTCCAGAATGGGAATCGCCTCTTCGCTCTGGCCGACCTTGTCCAGCGCGTCGGCGAGTCGCGACTGCAAGCCCAGGTTGCGGCCACCAAACTCCTTATTCGCCGATCCGAAATGCTGTACCGCTTCAGACCAACGACCGCGCAACGCCGCGCTTCGCCCTGCGATCGTGAGACCGGGGATGCTTTCGCCAAGCAACACTTTGACGCTCTCCATCAGCCCATCGAGCTGGGCGATGGTTTCCTGGTTCCGTGTCGGATCGACCTCCTGTTCGGCCCTGTCGAGCAGAAGATTCGCATGGTCGATCAGCGCCAGCGTCTGTGCGTAAAACAAGCGAGTTGCTTCGAGGGGCACGGCATTCACGGGGCGCTGGCGTATATCTTCGAGAATCTGAAGTGACTCGTCTACGGCCCCGGTCCGAGCCAGAACGCGGGCACGGATGACCTCAAACAGCAATTCGTCAGGCTGTGATTTGTGTGCGGCTTCGCATGCCGATGCGATCCGATTCAAGGTGGGATCTCGCTGATCGGGGGTCTCATCGGGCTCGACGCGACTGATCAGGTCGGTCAGCGTGAGCATGTTTTGCGCGGTTCCCGGATCCTTGAGCAGTTTCCGTTCCTGTTCGAGGACGATGGCCCGGGCCTGGTCAGTCTTGCCGGTACTCAGGAGCATCGTCGCGTGTTGGAGATGGCCCTGAACCCACTGCGGCCACCTTTCGCGGGCCGCCTCGGTTCGGGCGAGAGACCTGGACCGCGCCTCGGCGATTTGTTCTTCAGGAACGCCGTCTTCGGATGCCAATTGGTCGGCGTTGAGCATGTGCCACCACGCCAGGTGGTAATCCGTTTCCCGATCGTCGGGATGATCCTTGAGGTATGCGTCCAGATCCGCACTGGCCTCGTGGCGGTGGGTACCCTTGGGTTGCAGGCCCGCGTTGAGCAAACGGACATGCGCCACCCCGCGGAATTTTCGCGCGGACATCAACTCCGGACTGCTCTGCAACATCTTGTTCGCCGCGACGTAGATTTTGTGCCACACCGAAAACTCGTGCAGCACCGTTGTGCGGTACATCTGCAGTTCCATCAGATTCTGGAAGGTTTCACGGTCTTGCGGCGCCTTGTCGAGCGCAAGCTTGTACGATCGTGCCATTTGTCTCACGAGTCGCTGCGCCATGGCCGGGTCCTCAACCTTCTCGAGCTTCGCGGCATCGACGAACTTGAGGAGCACATCGACGTCACGATTGCCAGCCGGCATCTTCGCGAGCGCTGATTCGAACTCGCGGCGTGCCTGCTTGTGGTTGCCCTCGGTGACGTATTGGTCGCCGTCGGCGATATGCGTTTCGATGCTCTTACCCGTGAACATCATGTATGCGAGGGCAATGCCACAGACCAGAAGAATCAGAGCGACCGTCGTGATCGTTCTGCGGTTCAGGGGGTTGACCATGTGTATCTCCTTCCCGGTCGCGTTTGGACACGATCGGGGTGACTCGCAACCGGCAGGCGAAGCCGCCCGCCCGACGGTGAAACTCATGAATATTTTGGGATGATTATACCTTCCGTGGCACCGGACGTCCCGCGGCGGCGAGCTGCCGCCGCGGGTTACGGAATCGAATCTCCAGACTGTTCGATGGTCAGCACGACGGCGCCGTCGGTCGGTGGCTTCGTGGTGATTCTGCCGTCAGGCCATCGGACTTCGACGTGCTTGACACTTTCGTTGGCGGCCAGTGCGAACGTCAGGTCGGCGGTGGATTGCGAGAGATAGCCGCCACCGGCATAGACCTCGGCGACTACGTTTCGACCATGACTCGTTTGCAGTCGCACCCTGGCGCCGGCTCCCAGCGTGTTGCCGTGCCGGCCCTGCAACCGCACGGTGATCATGCGGGCTTTATCGTCGCCACGGTTGACGAATGCGTGAACCGGCCCGTCGTTGATCGCGACGACAAAGTCTGTCCACCCGTCGCCGTTCAGGTCCGCGCAGGTCAACGCCGTGGCGTCGCCGGGGACCAGCAGACCGCTGCGTTTGGGCCATACCGGCTCGAACGTGCCGTCGCCGTTGCCCAGCATCAGCAGGCTGACGCCGCCGTCCATCCTGCCGGTCTCACGCTGAGGGCCGAAGAAGTTCTGGACCATGTAGAGGTCCAGGTCCCCGTCGCCGTCGACCTCGGTGAGCACCACGCCGTAGCCAGGGGAAATCTGGGCCAGACGCGGCAGCGGCTGGAATTCGAAGTTGCCCGCCCCGTCGTTCAGAAGCACACCCGATTCGAGCGTGTTGGCCGTGAAGGTGTGTGCCTCGGCCAGGCATTCTTCGGTGTAGATCTCCTGCAGCGGCGCAATGGCGAACTTGTGGTACGTGGGGAACTTCCGGGCCACGAAGGGCATGGCATTGGACGAGCAGCTTCGCCCGCGCAGGGGTACCAGGCTCCCTTCCTCGAACTTGGCCTCAATCAGGTGAAGCTTGCCGTCACCCTCGAAGTCCCCGGCGTACAACTGCAGCGGCTTGTCCTGCGTGGCCTGGTACTTGGTGTTCAAACCCAGGTTGGTCACGACGTAGTCGATGTCCCCGTCGGCATCCAGATCGCCTGCGGCGATGCTGTTCCACCATCCGAGCCGCGCGGCAAGGCCGGCCGAATCGGTTCGGTCGACCAGTTGCCCCTGGCGGTTGGCGAACAGCTTGACCGGCCCCCACTCGTGCGTGACCAGCAGGTCGATCCAGCCGTCGTCGTCCGCGTCCGACCAGACGGCGCTGGTGACCAGCCCGGTCTCACGCAGGCCCACGGCGACCTGGTCGGTCACGTCGGTGAAGACGCCGCCGTCGTTACGCAACAGTCGGCTCTGCGGCGTCAGCGGGTAGCGTCCGGGTATGGATCGGCCGCCGACGAACAGGTCCAGGTCGCCGTCGCGGTCGAAGTCGGCCGCGGCCGCGACGCCGCCGCTGTCACGCAGGTCTTCGGGCAGGCTTTCGGTTGACTTGCTGAAGCGACCCTTGCCGTCATTCAGGTACAGGCGGTCACGCAGCAGCGTATCGCCCTCGTCGCACTCCACGCCGCCGCTGACCACGAACAGGTCCAGGTCTCCGTCCGCGTCGGCGTCGAAGAACAGCGACGCCATGTCCTCGCTGTGTTCATCTTCGGACGCCCACAGGGGCGTCGGTCGGAACTGCCCGTCGCCCTGGTTGATCTGCAGTTGCCGGACCTGGCCCGCGGCGGCGCCGAGGTACAGGTCCTCGTCACCGTCGCCGTCCACGTCGCCCCACGACATGCCGGGGCCCAACTGCGAGAGCTTGTAGGGCAGCAGAAACTGGCGATCGTAGTCGTTGTATTCCCGCTCCCTGTGGACGGCGCGATCCAGTGTGTTGCCGGCGGCAAAGAGTGTCGGTGCCGGCAGTGTTTTGGTTCGCTTCGGCGCGCGGCCCTGCGGTTCGCGGATGGTGTAGAGTCGGTCGGCGGGCAGGTTCTCGAACACCTGGCGATGACCGCTGGGCCAGCGGACGCTGAGCCGTTCGATCGTCTTGCGATCACCGAGGCCGAAGTGCGCGGCGGCTTCGCCTGCCGAGGCGAATCCGCGGGCCAGGGTGATGTACCGCACCTGGATGTCGTCGCCGTTTTCCACGCGGAGGGTGGCGCCCACGCCGTGGCGGTTGCTCGCCTCGCCGTGCAGGCGGATCACCACGCGGTGGCCGTTGCGGGCGTTGTTGCGGTAGACGTGCACCTGCTCCTCGAAGTTGTTGACGACCAGGTCCAGGTCGCCGTCGCCGTCCAGGTCGGCCACGGCCGCGCCGAAGCTGACGCCGAGGTGGTCCAGGCCCCACTCGGCGCCGACATTCTCGAAACGAAGGTCGCCCAGGTTGCGGAAGGCGAGGTTCGGATCGTTCTTCTTAGGCATCTTCTCCCAGAATTCATAGGCCGCAAGTGCCTCGCGTGACATCGCGACTTTCGATTCCTCAATCAGCAGGTCGCTGTTGAACCAGTCGCGTGTCATTCCGTTGGTGACGAACAGATCCACGCGGCCGTCGTTGTCCAGGTCGTTGAAGAGGACGGCCCAGGTCCAGTCGGTATCGGCCAGGCCCGCGAGGTAGGCGGCTTCCATGAAGCGGCCCGCGCCGGTATTCAGGTACAAGGTGTTACGCATGTACTGGCGCGGCTCGGGGTGTTCGAGGAACCAGCCGACCGCGTTCATGTCGCCCATGGCGATCTTCTGCTTGTAGTGGCTCGTGCCCGACATGTCCGTCGCGAACAGGTCGACGCGTCCGTCGTTGTTCACGTCCGCGGCATCGGAACCCATCGAGAACCAGGGTGTGTGCGGGACGGCCTGGTGTATGACGTCGGTGAACGTCCCGTCGCCGTTGTTGCGGTAGAGGTAGTCCTGTCCGAAGAAGTCATTGGCCACGTAGAGATCGGCCAGACCGTCCTCGTCGTAGTCCCACCAGATGGCCGAGAGGCCGTAATCGGTTCCACGGATACCGGCCTGCTCGCTGACGTCAGTGAACGTGCCGTCGCCATCGTTGCGATACAGGTGGTCGGACTGGCCGGTCTTGATGGGGTGCGACCTGTCATCGCGATCCACGATCACGGCGCTGAACTCCGTCGGATTTGCCCCCTCCTTCGGTGGCATGCGATTGGTGAGCAGATATCCGTCGAGGTCGCCGTCGGCGTCGTAGTCGGCAAAGGACATCATGACGCTGGCGCCGTTGAAGTCGATGCCGGCCGCCTTGGCGCGATCGACGAACGTGCCGTCGCCCTGGTTGATGTAGAGGCGGTTGGGACAGTCGAAACCGCACACGTAGAGGTCCAGGTCGCCGTCGTTGTCCACGTCCGCGAAGCTGGCGCCCATCGCCCACATGCCGTCTTCATCGTCATCCTCGAGGGTCGCCTGCCGCGTCACGTCTTCGAAGCGCATGTCGCCGAGATTGCGGTAGAGCCGGTTGCCGCCCTGAGGTCGGGTCAGGAACACGTCGGTGCGTCCGTCGCCGTCGTAGTCGCCGAGGCATACGCTGCCACCAGTGGACTGGCCGTGAAAAAGTGAGCCGTGCTTGATCGTTCTCTCCCAAAGGTATTGAAAGTCGATGCCGCTGCGCTCGGTGTCCAGCCGCTCGAACATGACGGACGTTTTCGCCGTCGATCGGTTGGCCAGGGGCTCGGATTCGATCCGTTTCGGTGCAAAATCGATCGACAGCGCTGCGACCAGCACCGCGGCCAGCACCAGTCCCGACAGGGCCGAGACGATCAGGATTGCAGTGAAATGACGAGGCTGTGGCATCGAATCACCGTTATCAGTCGGGCTGCCGGAGCGTTATGACGCGTTCATCGACCGGACGGTCGGCGTTGGTGATTCTGCCGTCAGGCCATCGGACTTCGACGTGCTTGACACTTTCGTTGGCGGCCAGTGCGAACGTCAGGTCGGCGGTGGATTGCGAGAGATAGCCGCCACCGGCATAGACCTCGGCGACTACGTTTCGACCATGACTCGTTTGCAGTCGCACCCTGGCGCCGGCTCCCAGCGTGTTGCCGTGCCGGCCCTGCAACCGCACGGTGATCATGCGGGCTTTATCGTCGCCACGGTTGACGAATGCGTGAACCGGCCCGTCGTTGATCGCGACGACAAAGTCTGTCCACCCGTCGCCGTTCAGGTCCGCGCAGGTCAACGCCGTGGCGTCGCCGGGGACCAGCAGACCGCTGCGTTTGGGCCATACCGGCTCGAACGTGCCGTCGCCGTTGCCCAGCATCAGCAGGCTGACGCCGCCGTCCATCCTGCCGGTCTCACGCTGAGGGCCGAAGAAGTTCTGGACCATGTAGAGGTCCAGGTCCCCGTCGCCGTCGACCTCGGTGAGCACCACGCCGTAGCCAGGGGAAATCTGGGCCAGACGCGGCAGCGGCTGGAATTCGAAGTTGCCCGCCCCGTCGTTCAGAAGCACACCCGATTCGAGCGTGTTGGCCGTGAAGGTGTGTGCCTCGGCCAGGCATTCTTCGGTGTAGATCTCCTGCAGCGGCGCAATGGCGAACTTGTGGTACGTGGGGAACTTCCGGGCCACGAAGGGCATGGCATTGGACGAGCAGCTTCGCCCGCGCAGGGGTACCAGGCTCCCTTCCTCGAACTTGGCCTCAATCAGGTGAAGCTTGCCGTCACCCTCGAAGTCCCCGGCGTACAACTGCAGCGGCTTGTCCTGCGTGGCCTGGTACTTGGTGTTCAAACCCAGGTTGGTCACGACGTAGTCGATGTCCCCGTCGGCATCCAGATCGCCTGCGGCGATGCTGTTCCACCATCCGAGCCGCGCGGCAAGGCCGGCCGAATCGGTTCGGTCGACCAGTTGCCCCTGGCGGTTGGCGAACAGCTTGACCGGCCCCCACTCGTGCGTGACCAGCAGGTCGATCCAGCCGTCGTCGTCCGCGTCCGACCAGACGGCGCTGGTGACCAGCCCGGTCTCACGCAGGCCCACGGCGACCTGGTCGGTCACGTCGGTGAAGACGCCGCCGTCGTTACGCAACAGTCGGCTCTGCGGCGTCAGCGGGTAGCGTCCGGGTATGGATCGGCCGCCGACGAACAGGTCCAGGTCGCCGTCGCGGTCGAAGTCGGCCGCGGCCGCGACGCCGCCGCTGTCACGCAGGTCTTCGGGCAGGCTTTCGGTTGACTTGCTGAAGCGACCCTTGCCGTCATTCAGGTACAGGCGGTCACGCAGCAGCGTATCGCCCTCGTCGCACTCCACGCCGCCGCTGACCACGAACAGGTCCAGGTCTCCGTCCGCGTCGGCGTCGAAGAACAGCGACGCCATGTCCTCGCTGTGTTCATCTTCGGACGCCCACAGGGGCGTCGGTCGGAACTGCCCGTCGCCCTGGTTGATCTGCAGTTGCCGGACCTGGCCCGCGGCGGCGCCGAGGTACAGGTCCTCGTCACCGTCGCCGTCCACGTCGCCCCACGACATGCCGGGGCCCAACTGCGAGAGCTTGTAGGGCAGCAGAAACTGGCGATCGTAGTCGTTGTATTCCCGCTCCCTGTGGACGGCGCGATCCAGTGTGTTGCCGGCGGCAAAGAGTGTCGGTGCCGGCAGTGTTTTGGTTCGCTTCGGCGCGCGGCCCTGCGGTTCGCGGATGGTGTAGAGTCGGTCGGCGGGCAGGTTCTCGAACACCTGGCGATGACCGCTGGGCCAGCGGACGCTGAGCCGTTCGATCGTCTTGCGATCACCGAGGCCGAAGTGCGCGGCCGGCTCGTTGGCGGCGGAAAACCCGCCCGCCAGGGTGATGTACCGCACCTGGATGTCGTCGCCGTTTTCCACGCGGAGGGTGGCGCCCACGCCGTGGCGGTTGCTCGCCTCGCCGTGCAGGCGGATCACCACGCGGTGGCCGTCGGGCGAATCGTTGCGGTAGATGTGCACCTGCTCCTCGAAGTTGTTGACGACCAGGTCCAGGTCGCCGTCGCCGTCCAGGTCGCCCGTGGTCGCGCCGAAGCTGGCCAGGTTCTGGTCGAGGCCCCACTCGGCACCGACATTCTCGAAACGGAAATCGCCCAGGTTGCGGAAGGCGAGGTTTTCTTCTGTCAGCTTCTGCTGGCTCAGCCAGAACTGCCTGCCCTCGGGCGACAATTTTCCGCCCATCGCTTCGACCTCGAGGTCCAGATCGGCGTTGGTCCAGTCGCGTGACATCCCGTTGGAGATGAAAAGATCCAGGCGCCCGTCGTTGTCGAAATCCGCGAAGCGCGTCGACCACGTCCAGTCCGAATCCGCCAACCCCGCCAGGTAAGCCCCTTCCATGAAGCGGCCAGTGCCCGTATTGACGTACAGGGCGTTGCGCATGTACTGGCGCGGCTCGGCGGTATCGAGGAACCAGCCCGCGGACATGTCACCCATGGTCACTTTCTTCCGGTAGTGGCTCGTCGATGACATATCGGAAGCGAGGAAGTCCAGCATGCCGTCGTTGTTGATGTCGCCGGCATCGGAACCCATCGAGAACCAGGGTGTGTGCGGGACGGCCTGGAGTATGACGTCTTCGAAGGTTCCGTCGCCGTTGTTGCGATACAGGTGGTCCGGTTCGAAGTAGTCGTTGGCCACGTACAGGTCGGGCAGGCCGTCGTCGTTGTAGTCCCACCAGGTCGCCGACAGGCCCGAATCAGCCCCGGCGATGCCGGCGTCCTTGCTCACCTCGGTAAACGTGCCGTCGCCGTTGTTGCGGTAGAGCCGGTCGTACTGCCCGACCCTGGCCATTGCCGGCGTTCCGTCGGCGGCGACACCCATCTGTACGAGCTCGGCGTGTTGCTCGGGAACGAATCCGATCGTTTCCACATCGATCGCGGGAAACGGCTTGTTGTTCTGGTTCGTGAGCAGGTATCCGTCGAGGTCACCGTCGACGTCGTAGTCGGCAAATAACATCATGACGCTGGACCCGACGAAATCTAGTCCCGCTTCGGCGGCGCGCTCGACGAACGTGCCGTCACCCTGATTGATGTAGAGGCGATTCGGGCGGTCATACACGCAGACGTACAGGTCCGGATCGCCGTCGTTGTCAACGTCACCAAACGATGCACACATCGACCATTCGATCGGAGCCAGGCCGGCGTGCTTGGTCACGTCCTCGAAACGCCAGTTTCCGAGATTGCGGTAGAGGCGGTTGCCGCCCACCGGTCGCGTCAGAAATATGTCCGGACGGCCATCGCCGTCGTAGTCGGCGATACACGCCGCGCCACTGAAGTTGGTCGGTTGCGTCTCGACGTCGTAGGCGTCGTCGGGAAAAGCCCAGCGGTGGACGAAGTCGACGCCGGTCTGATCGGCGGTGAGGCGATGGAACATCGTGCCGGCCGCCGACATCGTCGAACGGGCCGCCAGCGGCACCGACTCGAGGTGATCGCCGTTCGCGCTGGAGGCGTGGGATCGCGGCGCAACGAACATCACCGCGACGGCGACGACCGCCACGGCTATCACGGCCAGCGCAAGGATGACGAAGCGCGGGCGAACCACCTGGGCCACCTCTATTCTCCGCTTAACGGTCAACCAGACTGAGCTTTCCAACCAGAGGATACGTGGACATACCGCTTCCATCCGAAGTCTAACTTACCGAAGTCCTAAGTCAAATTTTAGGGCACAAAGGTGACCGGATCGCGGAAGGTCTATATAATTATAAATAGTTTACATTGATTCATTTATGATTTTTTTCAGGCCGGTGTCCCCGATTCTCTGGACCGTGGATCGCAGTCCACGCAAACCGCCCAGAATGCCCGGTTGCCGCCGGTCAATCGAGGCCCCGGATCTCACTGCCACGGCGCGCCGGACAACTGCCGGGTGCCCCGCGGCAGTATTCATCTCGCAGTGGATAGGATCTACAGGATGGGAAGGGAGATCTACAGGATCCGATCGGGTGTGAGGTTAACCAACAGGCGTCGATCTGAAGAACACAATTCAAGAATCCTGTTGATCATCCGATCCCATCCTGTTAATCCTTTCAAAATCCTGCCGTCTACCCGCCTCGTGTGGAGTTAGAGCGTTTTCCATCCACTCGTAGGGTTTTGAGTGTCGGCGAAGCAAGTCTGGCGAGGAGGGCGAAGCAGGCTGACCCCGCTGCGGGTCGTCGATGCAGCACGACAAAGACAGTCGCAGCTGCAGCCAGCTCAGCACGCTACGAGTGGATGGAAACCGCTCTAACTCGCCGATAGTTACCGGTAAGAATAGGATGGCAGAGCAAAAATGCATCGCAGCCTCATCGTCTGTCTCCTGCTGAGCGGCTCTGTCGCGGCGGTCTATGGACAGACTCTTCAGTTCGAATTCGTACGCTGGGATGATCCACCATACATCTATGAGAATCCGCACGTTCGAGGCGGTTTGACCCGTCACGGGCTGGTGTGGGCGTTTACGAGCAGTCACGCGGCGAACTGGCACCCGCTAACGTGGGCGTCGCACATGCTCGACTGCGACCGTTTCGGCCTGCGTCCCGGGGGCCATCACGCGGGCAACGTCCTGTTGCACATCCTGAACACGCTTCTCTTGTTCGGCGTGCTTCGGTCCATGACCGCCGCGGTTTGGCGCAGTGCGCTGGTCGCCGCCCTCTTCGGCCTGCATCCGTTGCACGTCGAGTCCGTGGCATGGGTCGCCGAACGCAAGGATGTCCTGTGCACGTGTTTCGGCCTGCTCGCTCTTGGCGCCTATGTGTCGTACGCCCGTCGGCCGAGTGTCGGGCGGTATCTGCCGGTGTTCCTTCTGTTTGCCGCATCGCTGGCATCCAAGGCCATGTTCGTCACGCTACCGTTCGCGTTGCTCCTGCTCGACGTCTGGCCGCTACGCCGCATCGAGTCTCGCGTCGGCGGAAATGCGCAACGGCCCACCGCGCGGCGCGTCGCCCCCCTGGCCCTGATCCTGGAGAAAATCCCGCTGCTCGCGCTGAGCGTCGCGTCGTCCCTGGTGACGTACATCGTTCAGCGGAATTTCGGTGCCAGTGAACCGACGCAATGGATTTCCGAATCGACCCGCGCGGCGAACGCCGTGATTTCTTATGTGCGGTACCTTTACAAAATGATCTGGCCGACCGATCTTTCCGCTCTTTACCACCATCCGAACCTGCCCGGCGGTACGCCGTGGGCCGCGTGGCAGGTCGCCGGCGCCGCGGGCGTGCTGCTGGTCCTGACCGCACTGGTGGTTATGGCGCGGCGCCGCTTTTTGCTGGTGGGCTGGCTGTGGTACCTCGGCACGCTGGTTCCCGTGATCGGACTTATCCAGGTGGGGCACCAGGCGATGGCCGATCGTTACACGTACGTGCCGCTGATCGGCGTATTCGTCGCGGTGTCATGGGGAGTCGGCGAACTGGCGGCAACGCCCAGGCGCCGCGGCGTGGCGATTTTCGCGGCGGCACTCATCCTGGCGGCGTCTGCCGTATGCGCCACGGCGCAGGCGCGCCACTGGCGGCGCTCGGAAGACCTCTTTTCCCACGGGCTTGCTGTCGAACCGCGGAACCCCGTGATGCATTTCAACCTGGGCCAGATCCGCCGCGGTCAGAGCCGCGACGATGAGGCCATCAATCATTTCGAACAGAGTCTTCGGGTCCGGCCACGAGACCCCGCTGCGCTGATCAATTTAGCCGGTCTTCTCGTACAGAAGCAGCGCGTCGAAGAGGGAATCGAACGGTATCGCCGGGCTCTGGAAATGGATCCGCGCTCGTTCCTGGGGCACTACAATATCGCGTTCGCCCTCGCTTCGAGCGGAAAGCACGAGAAGGCGATCGGCCACTATCGCATGGCGCTCCGGATCAGGCCCGATAACGCTCTGGCGCATGCGAACCTGGGTGAGGCGCTTGAGTCGGTGGGAAGTCTGGACGACGCGATCCAACACTACCGGTCGGCTCTGCGGCTCGATGACACCATGTCCAAGGCCCGTGCCGGATTGGACCGGTCGCTGCAGGCCCGCGAAGCAGCGCCGTGACCCGCGTCGGCTGCGTGGGCGGATCGGGTTGTCGGAGCCAGGCAATGAAAGCATTCGGACGAACGTTGGCGGACCGACCACTGCAACGATCGATCGGCGCCGGGATGCTGGTCTTCGTTCTGGGCGGCATGCTTCAGTGCACCGACGCCGACCGGTCAACACCGGTCGCCCGATTCCGAAACCTGCTGCTGATCAGCATCGACACGTGCCGGGCCGATCACCTCGGCTGCTACGGGTACGGGCGTCCCACGACGCCGAACATCGACGCTCTGGCCAGCGAGGCGGTGGTCTTCGACAACGCGATGGCGCCCGTCCCGATCACGTTGCCTTCGCACTGCACGATGCTCACGGGCACGAACCCGCCGCATCACGGGGTTCACGACAACCTCGACTATCAGTTGGGGCCCGACCATGTCACGCTGGCGGAGCTGCTCAAGGGGCAGGGGTTCGTGACCGGTGCGGTGATCTCGGCAAAGGTGATCGCGTCGCGGTACGGACTGGCTCAGGGGTTCGACCGCTACCTGGAAACGTTCGATTCCGAAAAGAGCGAGGTCGGCATCCCCCAGCGGATCGGTGGCGAGACCAATCGCGAGGCGCTGCGTTGGCTCGAGGCGAACCATAACGAGCCGTTTTTTCTCTTTCTGCACTATTACGACCCGCACATGATGTACGAGCCGCCCGAGCCGTTCGCCACGCAGTATCGTGACCACCCGTACGCGGGCGAGATTGCATACGTCGATCGGTGCATCGGTGAGGTTGTCCAGAGTCTGAAACAAGCTGGTGTTTTCGACCAGACGCTCATCATCATCACGTCCGATCACGGCGAGCTGCTCGGCGAGCATGGCGAGCAGACGCACAGCTACTTCGTCTACCACAATGCTCTTCGGGTGCCCCTGATCATTCGGCTGCCTGGGCAGGGACGCGGCGTCCGCGTCGACCAACTCACCGGCATCGTGGACATCGTGCCCACGGTCTGCGCTCTGGCCGGCATCGATCCCCCGGCCGATCTGCACGGCCACGATCTGAGCGGTTTTTTCGACGGTGGCGCGTTACCGCCTGATGACCGGTACGTCTACTGCGAAAGCCTGTACTCGACGAAGTACGACACCCAGGGCCTGCTGGGCTTGGTGGTCGGAGACTGGAAATACATCCAGACGACCCGGCCGGAGCTGTATGACCTGGCTCGCGATCCTGCCGAGGCGCGCAATCTGGCGGCACAGGAACAGGATCGCGCCGCGCGCATGCGGCAACGCCTGCGCGAGCTGCTCGATGATCAGTTGCGTCGCGAGGCGGACCAGAGCCGTCTGCGAATGGACCCGGCCGAGATCAACCGGCTGCGATCGCTCGGGTATGTTGCCGACGCCTCGGTGCAGGAGATCTTCAGCTTCGATCCGGTTCGCGACGATCCCAAGGACGTGATCGATTTCCACAGCGAGGCGTCGATGCTCGGGCATCTGCATCACACGAATCGCCACGTCGACGCCGAGCGTCTATGCCTGCAGTTGCTTAAAGTACGACCGCAATTCATCGCCGTGCAGGGTCACCTCGGCCAGGCCCTGCTGGCGCAGGGCCGCAGCGAAGAGGCGATTCCCCATTTCCGGGCGGTGCTCGAGGTATGGCGCGACCCCGAACGGCAGCATTTGATCAGCAGGTCGATGGCCGGCGGAGTGTCCAGCGGACTGGGCAGCGCTCACCGGCAGAAGGGGCGGCTCGACCAGGCCGGGGCGGCGTTTCGCGAATCGATCGAGATCTGGCCGGAATCGACCAGGGGCCACCTGGGACTGGCCAGAGTTCTGGTGGCGCACGGGCGCACGGCCGATGCGGAGCCGCATCTGCGCCGGGCACTCGAACTGAATCCCAGCCATTCCGCGGCACACCACCTGCTGGCCAAGGTGCTTCGAAAGTCGGGTCGCAAAGCCGAAGCGCAACACCACGGTTTTGAGGCCCGCAATCCACAACGCTGAATGGCCACGGGTGGGTCGGCGCGTTAGAGCGGTTTAACTTTTACTGTAGCGTCCTGAGCTGGCTGCACCTGCGACTGTCTTTGTCGTGCTGCATCGACGACCCACTGCGGGGTCGCCCGCTTCGCCCTCCGCGCCAGACTTGCTTCGCCGACGCTCAAAACGCTACATCGAAACTTAAAACGCTCTCGCCCCCGGTAAGTCGCTACAATCACTTGGTTTGCAGGTGGTCTGGAGGGTCGTTGGTGCAGTCGGTCAGGATCTGTATGGAACATGTCACGTTGACGTTGAAGACGGTGCAGCCACACGGTGCCCGGACCGGCGCATGGGCCATGGGGGTGTTCGCCGCGCTGGCGGTGGCCGGCGGCGGATGTCATCAGTCGGATGCCGGTGCACCGGACCGGCCGACCATCATTCTGATCACGCTCGACACGACCCGTGCGGATCACCTCGGATGCTACGGGTACTCGCGGCCGACCAGTCCGAACATCGATCGGTTGGCGAACGAGTCACTGGTCTACGACCGCGCGATCGCGCCGGGCACCTGGACGCTGCCGTCGCACGCATCGCTGTTCACCGGGAAATTCGCGACCAGCCACGGCGCGCGATACGACCCGGAGGGATCGCTGCGGCTGACCAGTGCGGTTGCGGGGCCGAAAGAGTGGGGTCACTACCGGGCCCGCACCATCGCCGAGGGCGAACAGACACTGGCGACGGTCCTTTCGGCGCACGGGTACGCGACCGGCGCCGTCGTGGCGGGCCCGTGGTTGAAGCGCGTGTTCGGTTTGAATAAAGGCTTTGGCCATTACGACGAACAGAACATCACCACCTTGAACGGACGCCTGGCCCATGATGTGACGGACGCGGCGCTGAAGTGGCTGGCGGATAGCGCGGGCAGCCCGAGTTTTCTGTTCCTGAACTACTTCGATCCGCACGCGCCGTTCAGGGCCCCGGAAGATTTTGCGAGGCAGTTCTTTGCCGAGATCAACCTTGATGTCGATGGTGCGCTAACAGGACAGCAACGCACCGTGGCGGCCTACGACGCGGAGATCCGCTACATGGACCATCACGTGGGACGGCTGTTCGACGGCCTGCGGGAACTCGGGTTGTATCGGGACGCGTGGATCATCGTCACCGCCGATCACGGGGAGTTGCTGGGTGAGCACGGCGAAATTGGTCATGCGAATACGCCGTACCAGGAAGTCGTGCACGTTCCACTGATCGTGAAGGAGCCGAGCCGCGGCAGCAATCGGGGACGTGCCGATGAGTGGATTCAACTGATCGACGTGATGCCGATGATCCTGGACCGCCTGGGCATCGCGTGGGAACGACCAAACGATCTGGATCATCCGATCCTGATTGAGAGTAGCTCCCTGGAGTCGTCCACGAAAAACGGAAACTGGCAGGCGTGGATCGACCCGAACATGAAATTCATCTGGAACAGCCGCGGCGCGCACATGCTGTTCGATCTGGACGCGGACCCGCGTGAGTTGAACAATCTGTTCGATGCTCGGGCCCAAGAGGCCGAATCGATGCAGACGGCGATGAAATCCTATCTGGCGAGCCTCCCCGAGCCCGGACCGGAGGGCAAGACGGGCGTGGTAGATCAGAAAACGCAGGATGCGCTGAAGAGTCTGGGCTACACGGGGGAATAGGTCCGTCATGCAGGTTCTGATGTGGCTTCGGACGCAGGGTCCTAGAGCAGGAAACCAGGAAAGCAGAAGAGCAGGAAAGGGGAAACGCACCCTAACGCTAGGCCGCAACACGTGTAGGTGATTTTCTGTTTTCCTGAGTTTCTCTCTTTCTGTTTTCCTGATCTCCTGCTTTTCCGCTCTCCTGCTCTATCGCTCCTCGAGACGTTCTAACGCCTCAGCCTCTCCAGCCCTTCCCTCGCTCTTTCAAAATTGCCATCGATCCGAACGGCCTGGGCGTAGTGGTGCACCGCCTAGTCAACGTTGCCCCTGATTTCGCAGGTGGCGCCGAGATTGAAGTGCGTCGCGGCGTGCCAGGGATCGACACGAATCGCGCGTTCGAAGCATTTCAACGCCGCATCCGGTTGCTCCTGGGAGGCCAGGACCACGCCCATAGAGTTCAAGGTCCTGGCCGAGTTCGGGTCGAGGCGCAGGCTCTTGCGGAATTCTGCGAGCGCCTCGTCGGCGCGTCCCGCGTCTTTGAGCCCGATACCCAGAGCATAGTGGCCCTCGGCGTCGTCGCTGATCGCCAGCGCCCTATGGTAGTGGCCGATCGCAACGTCGTGCCGGCCTTGCAGCGTGTACGCGGTTCCCAGATTCTGCCAGGCGTCGTCGTGTGTCGGGTCCGCGGTCGTCGCCCGCTCGAAGTGATCGATCGCCTTCGTCACCTCGTTGCGGTCCAACTGCAGATTTCCCATGAGGGTGTGCAGCACAGAATCGTCCGGGTACACCCCCAGTGCGTGCTCGTAGAGCGATTGCGTGTCTTTCCAATGACGCACCTGGTCCCACGTTGCGCCGGCGCAGGCCGCGAGAATCACCACGGCGATGGCGCAGGCCGGCAACCGCAGACCCGGGAATGCGCGCACCAGGTCGCCCAGACCCCATGACGCCACCAGGAACAATCCGATCAGCGGGACATAGGTGTAGCGGTCGGCCATACCCTGCAGACCGACGTGGACCAGGCCGATCATCGGGACGAACACACCCAGGAACCAGAACCAGCCCACGAGCGGGCACCACCGGCGCCGCGCCAAACCCACGGTCACGACGCAGACGACCAGCAGCAATCCGCACGCGGCCGCGATCTGCGAGGCGTTCCACGGCGTGTTGCCGTAGAGGTAGGGGTGCGGGTGAAACACGGCCAGATCGTCCGGCCAGATCGTCTTGCTCATGTACATGACGTACGAAACCGTGGCGTGGGCGGCGCGGTGACGGATCGGCACGTGAGTCGAGCGCATCGCACCGGCATCCTGCTGAAAGCTCAAGGTGACGGCGCATATGGCGGCAACCAGAACCAGAAGCGGAATCTTCTCGACGAGCAACGGCGCAAGTGCGACAAGGCGCCGCCGGTCAATGGTCGTCCGGCCCCTTGATACGGTCGCGAGTCGGCGCAGCGGCCAGACATCGAGCAGGACCATCAGGAACGGCAGCGTCACGAGCATCGGCTTGGCCGCCAGAGACGCGGCCAGCAGTCCCGATACGCGTAGATACTTGCCGACGCTCGGCCGCCGGGCATACGACACATAGGCTCCGATGGCCAGCAGGCCGAAGCACGTACTCAAGACGTCCTTGCGTTCGGCCACCCACGCCACGGACTCGACATGCAGCGGGTGTAACGCGAATAGTGCCGCGACCATGGCGCTGCGCCAGACGGCCGTGGTCATGGTCCGAAGCACGCCGAATAACAGAAGCGTGTTCAGGATGTGCCACAGGACATTACTCAGATGATGGCCCGCGGGATGCAGGCCGAATCGCTCGCTGTCGAGCATGTACGACCACCACGTCAGCGGGTGCCAGTTACCCCGTGCGGCCGGTCGTGAAGGCCCACAGAAAGCCCTGTCCGGTCAGCCCCTGGCACACGTACGGGTTGGCGATGACGAAGTCGGGGTCGTCATAGCCAACGAACTCATGACCCGCCACTTGACCGTAGACGGCGGCCGTCGCCGCGGCGAGCAGCAGGCAGATGATCGTGATGCGTCTCACTGGTGACGCAAGACTTTCGCCGGTCCGTTGGCTTCGCAGACGGTCTTCGGGCCGACGATGATGATGTCGGCCTTCTTGTGGCCGGTCACCGTGTTGTTGCGGATGGTGTTCGAGTCGACGAACCCTCTCTTGCCGTGGTGCTCGAACGGGAACACGCCGTTTCGCTCCTCGATGCCCACCCACTGTGTCGGGTCGTCCAGCGTGCTCTGAACCGTGTTGCCTTCGACCAGGTATGACGAGGCATCTTCATCGGGGGCAAACAGCGCGATCCCCGGATATTGGCCTGGACGCACACGGGAGTTGTCGCGCACCACATTGTTGCGAATGACCGAGTCTGAGATTCTGCCGCCAATGATTTCGATGCCGGCGCGGCCGTTGCCCACGATCGTGTTGCCCTCAACCGTGCATCGGTGATCGCCGATGCGGCCCAGGTCGCCGACTCCGTTCAGGCCGTTGTCCTTGATCAGCGAGTAGCGCAGGTTGACGTTGACGTTGTACAAGCAGTAGAAGAACCCGTTGTGGCTGTTTGCGATGGACTTGAGATTCACGAACTCGGCGTTTTTCAGGATCGAGCCCGGATGGAAGCCGTGGCCGCGGCACTTTTCGACCGTGCAGTTCTCCACCCGCGTGTTCTCGCCCTGCTGGATGCTGATGCCGTCGCCGTTCCAGTAGCGCACGTGCACGTTCGTGATCGTCGCGCTCTCGGATCGGACAAGATGGATGCCGCTCTGCTTGAAGCCGTCCCAGCGCGGCCGTTCATCGCCGATCCACCCCTCGACGTCCAGGTCCTGCACACCGATATTCTGCTGCCGGTCGGCGGTGATCATGCTGTGAGCGTGGTAGACAGACGATTCGGATTTCGCCGATACGGTTAGAGGACGCTCCAGCGTGCATGTGTTGCCGTCGATCGCCGTCACCACGTTGAAGTGATGCTCCCACAGGTCGCCCGGGCCGCTTAAGGAGATGGCGTAACCCGCCTTGAATAGTTCCGGATGTTCAATCCGAATCGTGTTCTGGCCCTTCTTCGCGGGGGCCGCGAGGGTCGTGAACATCCCCCACGAGATCTGCGCGCGATTCCGCAGAAAAAGGGTGTATTTCACGGGCTCTTCGATGACGACCGTCTGTCCCCTGATCTGCTTTACACGGTACGCCAGCACACGACCCAGCGACGTCGGCGCACGATGGGGCCACAAGTGGATGATCATGCCTCTCTTGAGGCCGGCCAGGTCGCCTTTCACGGGAATCTCGGTGGCGCCGGGTCTCACGTCCCGCGTCACGTCGCGACGCGTCTCGGGCTTGCCGACGGTGAGCACGGTCTTGCGACCCCTGCCGCGCAGGATCGTGCCGCTCTTGAGATAGAGGTAGCGCTCCAGGGGAAATCGACCTTCGGGAAGTTGCACGACGCCGCCCGTCACCGGCAATGCGTTGATGGCGTCCTGGATGCCGCAGTCGGCACGGCCGCGATCGATGAAGCTCGCCGCGTCGATCACCGCTGTTTCGGCGCCGCAATCGGCGCCGAAAGGCGGCAGGACCAGGAAGCAGACGAAACAGGCGAGCCACGCGATCATGGGAACGATCCTAGGTCGAAAAAGGTGTCAGGAACCTTTTCCCGCAATGGCCTGAGGGGTGCTTCGTAATTGAAGGCACCTGACACCGCTTTCGTACCCGGCAGCGAATCGCGGTCAGCGCCTCGACCTGTGAATCTTACCCATGGTCAACCCCGCGAGGCCGGTCGCGGTCATCTTGAGCAGCAGAAATCCGTCCCGAAAACGGCTGATGCTGGGGGCCCCGTACGAGCGCGCGCCGTAGCGGATCGGCACATCCACGATGCCGAGGGCCAGCTCCGCGGCGCCGAAGAGCAGCTCGAAATCTCCGTAGGGGTCGAAGTCTCCGAAGTCCTTTCTCCAGCGGACGATTCTCTCGTAATCGCAGCGTGAAAGCAGCTTCGTACCGCAGAGCGAATCGCCGATCCGCGTGCCCAGGACGTAACTGAGGGCCTTGGCAAAGAAGATGTTGCCAAGACGGTTGAGGAAGCGCATCGCTTTCTGCTCCATCGTGTAGACCAGGCGGCTGCCGTTGACCATGTCGCCCAGTCCGCGACAGTAAGCTTCGTAAAACGAGCCGAGAAGTTCCGGGGGGACCGTCAGGTCCGCGTCGAGGATCACCAGCAGTTCGCCCCTGGCCTTCGAGAATGCCAGGCGCACGGCGTCGTTCTTGCCCCTGCCCTCCTGTTGATAGGCCGACAGGCGGAACCGGTCGCTGTATCGGGGCATCACGCGCTGAATCTGCTCCCACGTGCCGTCGCTCGAGTGGCCTTCGACGAAGATCACCTCGCACTCCGAGGCCGGCAGGGGCGGGATCCGTTTGAGGGCCTCTTCGATGTTGTCCCGCTCGTCGCGCGCGGGAATGACGATGGAAAGCGACGGCGCGGAGCGCTGCGGGATCACGGGGCGCAGGACGACGAGGAACACGAACCCCAGCCAGCGCAGGACCGGGACCACGGGCATCAACCGGTTCACCAGCGAACCGATCCCCGCGAGGCGCCACGGACAGAACGCCACGTTTCGCATCCGCACCAGCTCGTAGCCCGCGAGCTTGCAGATGACGTTCAGATCGTTGCGAGTCAGGAAGGTCGCAGGCGGCTGCGCCTGGCGAAGGCCAAGCTTGTCGGCCAGGGCGTAGAGCCACGCGAGGTAGGGGTTATAGATGACCACGGCCAGGCGACTCGACCTCGACAGCTTTGGCTTGACCTGGCCGAGAAGATCCTGAATGTTGCTCTCATGGTTCAGGTTGCCGTTGAGCAGAATCATCAGGCGGTGGGCGGGATCGGCGCTCACGTCGGCCAGCTCTTCGGGTCGGCCCGCCAGCGTCTTGGCCGAACACTCGATCGCGTCTAGAAGCAGTCCGCTGTCGTGCTCCAGAGGGCACAACTGGACGAGCTGGTCGCAGTAGCGCGCGGTGGTCGAAACCTCGGCGGCGACCAGGCCGTAGAGGTATGTCTTCCACCGCGACGGCGGCGTCCTGTCGGCGTCTGTGTCGGTCAGTTTCGTCATTTCGACCTGTCCGCGCCGAAGGCGATCCGGTGGCATGTTAAAAGGGACCGTCGGGTGAATTCTAGAGCGTTTCCACTTCGGACGTGGCGTGTCGAGCACCGGCATCTCCGAGCGCGTCGTGGCAGCGCGGCTGGGGGAAAACCGGGGAGGGCGCCTGCCCCCCCCGGTGCAGCTCGTGTTCGTGCGGAAACTCAAAGCTCTCACGTGAATGTGTCTTTCAAAAAAAAAAACGTGCCGGGCTCCATTTGGAGACCGGCACGTGGTTCGTGTCTGTGCGGGAACTTAAATTCCGCACGGATGTTGTCTTACACAATCAGGCGTGGCGTCGCCGCCGCATGAGCAGCAGTGAACCCAGACCCAGCAGGCTCAGCGTGGCCGGCTCGGGGATCAGTGATCCCGTGATCTGCACCTTGTAGTTATCAGCATTGTCATGGAACTCGCCGAGGCCCGTGGACACCGAGAACTGGACCTCGCGGATGTTCGTCAGGCTGTGTGACAGCAAGTTGGTCGAAATGGTCAGACCTCTGTCGGTCACGTTGCCCTGCGGGGGATTGAGCAGACGCAGACGCGACGCAGCCCGCACGGTGCTGCCGGTTACTTCCATGTAGGACTGGATGTAGTAGGCATTGCACCCGGTGGTGGCCGTTGACGAGCAATTGGGGCCGGTCCGCGTGTTCGGCGCGACATCGCTGTTCAGGTCGATGTAGTCCGTCGCACCCGTGTTGGTGGTGACGATAAGGCCCAACTGCCGACCGATGCCGCCGTTGAGTACCGTTTGTCCAGTGACCATGATGCTACCGTTCGAGTCCACAAGTCGCATCGTAACGCCTGTCGATCGACTGCCACTGCTGTTGATCGAGTCCCACGATGCCCGCACAACCTGCGTGCCAGTGAGGTTGGACAGGTTGTACGTGCCTCCGACCAAGTCCTTCTTGGCGGAGCCGGTCGTGCCGTGGAAGTTCGCGATCAAGCCGCTTCCGACTTCGCCAAAGAACTCGTGGGCCTGATCGTTGGGGTTCGACATGTGGGGACTTCCACCAATGATTGTCCACGACGGATCAATGGTGCCCGGGAAGCTGCCGCCCGCCGGTGTGTAGTTGAAGTTTTCGTCGAACAGTGTCTGGCCCTGTGCCATTTGCCCGGTCGCCAGCAACAAGCCACCGACCATCATCAATACTTTCGCGTGCCTCATGGGTGTTCTCTCCTTATCCA
>Ga0310124_10000873_pt1 | contig 21443 bp, 14 predicted proteins | sample CB11b_AW_Bot5_MG_FD_203507 | JGI IMG/M metagenome (GOLD analysis project Ga0310124, IMG submission 203507) | Marine microbial communities from Western Arctic Ocean, Canada - CB11b_AW_Bot5 | ecosystem: Environmental > Aquatic > Marine > Oceanic | place: Canada: Western Arctic Ocean | collected... | reverse complement strand
CTGGCTTCCTCGAGGATCCAGAAGAGGCCTTTGACCGTAACGTCCATGACGTCTTCAGGAGTTTCTTTGCAGGTTGCCAGGTGAAGGATGTGGGTGGCGCCGGCAACAGCTCTGGCTGACACTTCCCGGTCCGAAATGCTGCCCTGCACAATTTCGACACGGTCGGTTTCTTCAATCAGGCGATTGTGGCAAAGGGCCCGGACCCGATAGCCGGAGTATTGAGGGTCTTCAAGAAGCCGCTCAATAAACGCTGTTCCGACTTTTCCGGTGGCGCCAGTTACCAGTATCAGCTTGTTCTTTTCTTTCTGGCTCATTTGCTCGGTGTCTTTTTCTTGTCTTCCTTGCCGCGTTGTTCCGTTTCATTTTTTCTTTTTTCCATCCATTCAGCAATGATGGATTCGGGGTCTTCCTGGAAGGCATCGAGGCAGCCTTTGCAGCAGACGGTATAGTCTTTTCCATCGTGCCGGACCCCAATGGTTCCTCGTCCCCCGGTCACGATGCATTCGGGTTGACCGCTTCCGCTGGAAATGGTTGTGCCGGAGAGGGTGTAGCCAACCTCCCCAAGCCGGAAATAGCGGCCTGAGTCTTTATTTTGCCCCTCGTACAGGGCCACCAATCGCTTGCCTTTGACAAGCAGGCTGAGGTTCAAACGAGCAGGGGCGGTGGGGGGATTTGATTTCCCCGGCTCGAGGTTCATAACGAGTTTGCCCTCTTTGTTCCGGGTGCCTTTGTAGGAAGCGTGCCCCTTGCTGTCCGGTAATTCGACATCCAGGCGGAACTGCCCCTTTATTGTCCCGGGCTGGAGTTTCCCTTTCCGCAGGAAACGGGCACCAGGAGTACTGAATTCCAGGGCCGCCCTTCCCCTGGAAAATTTCCAGGCCCAGGTGGTGGCCTCGCGCCAGGAGCCACGAACGGAGCCCCTGCGCAGAAACCCGGTTCCCTTCCATTTGCCCACCAGACCCTGGAGGGAAGAAAGCTCAGCCTTGTCCTTCCTGAGCTGATCTTCAGGGGCAGCAGAAATCCATACCATGCCTGCCAGCATCAGGAGGAAGGCCAGGGGCGGGGGGGAAGTAAATGGGGAGGCTGTCCATCTGCGCATGCCGTATTGTGCCTTGAACCGAGGCGGCTGTCAGGGCTTCTTTGCAGCTCCTTTTGGCTCCTCCTTCGCGGCCTTCTTTTTCTTTTCGGAGAGGCTTTTTCGCAGTGGGTTAGAGCCGCCTTTGCCGTTGGGGCGTAACTTGATCCGGGACTCCCGGGCAAGTCGCGGAAACACGTTGTTTTCTTTGTCGGTGTCAGCTGTTTCAGCGTGGGGGTCCACCAGGAAAGAGGCGACCTCCCTTGTGCTGATCAGCAGCTTGGAGACCTCTGTATTGTTTTTTCGCCAGATTTCCGCCGGGATATGGAGCTCTTCCTTGCTGCCATCTTTATAGGTCATCTGGAGAAGAACCGGCATGACCATCCCACCTATGTTTTCAAGATCAAGCACGTAAAAGTTCAGGTCGCTTTGAAGGAGCGCCCTGTCATCATCCGGAAGGTTCTTGAGTAGCTTTGCATAAGCTTCCCTGGCCTCCCGGGTCAGGGCGAATTCATCGTACTCATCGTAGAAGTCCTTCAACTCAGGGTAAGCATCAATGCGCTTGGGAAGATCAATGCTTCGCCTTTTGCTGATAGTGTCGTTGGCATGTTCTGCTTTTTTTCGGTCACGCGCCTTGGTCACTTCCGGATCTTTTGAGTCGATCGTGAAGCGGGTAACCTCCCTGATGGAGATGTCGGTGTGGTCGATGGTGTAGAACCAGCCCCGGAAGAACCAGTCAAGATCTACGCCGGAGGCGTCTTCCATAGTCCGGAAAAAGTCGGCCGGCATCGGGCGTTTGAATTTCCACCGGCGGGCGTACTCCTTGAAGGCGAAGTCGAAGAGTTCTCTGCCAAGGATCGTCTCCCTGAGAATGATGAGCCCGGCCGCGGTTTTGCTGTAAGCGTTGGCGCTGGACTGAATCAGCGAATCAGCACTGGTCATGATCGGGACCTGGTAGGCGCCTTTCATGTAGTTCCCGATGGTTCTCGGGCTGCCTCGCCTGGCGGGGTATTTTTGCGACCATTCGTGCTCGGTGATGTATTGCATGAAGGTATTGAAGCCTTCATCCATCCAGATCCACTCCCTCTCATCGGAGTTGACGATCATGGGGAAGAAGTTGTGGCCTACCTCGTGGATGACGACTGAGATCATCCCGTATTTTTTCCCCTCCGAGTAGGTTCCGTCCTTTTCGGGGCGGGCACCCGTGAAGTGGATCATCGGGTACTCCATTCCGCCCACCGGGCTGTTCACGGAAATCGCAACGGGCCAGGGGTAGGGAACTGTGTGCCGGGAATAGATCTCGATGGTCTGGGCGGTGGCGTGGGTGGCATACCTGTCCCAGAGCGGCATGGCCTCGGCCGGAAAATAGGACATGCACATCGTTGAGAATCCTTCCCCCTTGCTGGGCATTGCATCCCAGACAAAAGCCCTCGATGTAGCAAAGGCGAAGTCCCTGACGTTGCGGGCGTGATAAACCCAGGTTTTTGTTCCCTCGGCCTTTTTCTTTCTGTTCTCCGCCGCCTCTTCGGACGTAACGATCAAAACGGGTTTTTTTGCAACTGCGGCTGCCCCAAGACGTTTGCGCTGGTCGGCGGTGAGGACATCTTCCGGGTTCTGCAGCATCCCGGTAGAGGCCACGATATGGTCTTCGGGGGCGGTGATCTTCACGAGGAAGTTCCCGAATTCGAGGGTGAATTCTCCGCCGCCTATGTACTGCCGATGACGCCAGCCGTGAACATCGGTATAAGCGCACATCCTCGGGTACCACTGGGCCACCGAATAGATGGCGTTGCCATCTTCCAGCACCTCCTGCCCTGACCGGGCGCGGATCTTCTTGAGGTCTACAAGCGTGTAGCTCCAGGCCACAGAAAAGGTAAAGGTCTTTCCGCTTTTCAAGGGGGCGGGAAGGTCCACCCGCATCATGGTTTTGACAAGGGTGTGAGGAAGGGGCTTCCCATCTCGGTCTTTGACAGCAGAAACCGTGATGGAGCCGTCAAATTCGGATCGATACAGAATCCCCTTGAGCCTCCTGTATGAAATGTCAGCCAGCTCAGGGGCTTCATCCGTCAAAGGGGTGAAGGAGTGTTTCGAGAAGAGGTTTGGATCCAGCTGCAGCCAGAGATAGCTGAGCTCATGGGGAGAGTTGTTGGTGTAGGTGATCGTCTCTGAGCCGATGACCTGGTGGGTCTTTTCGTTAACCTCTACATCGATCACATAATCAGCCTGCTGTTGCCAGTAAGCAGGGCCGGGGGCTCCGGATGCGGTGCGTCTCTCGTTGGGAGTTGGAAGAATCTCTTCAAGCTGCCGGAATTTATCGGTGCGAACAGCTTTTTCCTGTCCGAAGCCCCTGGAAGCAGGCAGAACAAGCAACAAGGTGGCTGTGAGTAATGAGAGACAGGTCAGAAAGGGGGATTTTTTACATAGCTGTTTAATGAGATTCACCGGTTCGATCCTTAAGGCCTTGTAGGGATGTTTGCCGACCCTGGCAAACGTGGTTGCTGGCGGAAGCGGCGGGTCTTTGAAGCAGGGACCCTTTTTCGGGAAGATTCAATTCAAAGGGCTGGATGGGGTTGATGCAAGCACGGCGTCCTTATTACTGAAAAACTCTCCCGGCAGGGTTGAGCATCAACTGAAGTCTTTGTAATGATAGAGGCTCCTGGGTGCCGAAGGTCGTTCTCAGGCGCTTTTGCAGTCCTGCTTCCCTCCAAGGAAAAACCGGTCATGAAATTCAAAATCAGTCTCGTTTCTTTCCTTCTCCTGGTGTTTCCCGCCTATTGGGTAAACGGCGAGGGCTCTCTTGGAGGGCTTCAGTGGGATACGACACTTCCTTCTCTTCCTGACAAGCACGGTTTTGCGGGTGCTTTTTCAGGGGCCAGCAATGGGCGGCTCCTGGTCGCAGGGGGAGCTAATTTCCCGGATGCGCCGCCCTGGGAAGATGGAAATAAGGTCTGGCATGACCGGATCTTTTCGCTGGATCTCTCGGGTGGAGAGGGTCGGGAGAAGTCCTGGGTGGTGGAGGGGAAGTTGCCTGCTCCATTAGCCTATGGAGGATCTGTATCCTTTGCCAATCGTGTCATTTTTATAGGCGGAGATGATGGGGCAAAGGCAAGCAACAGGGTCTTCTCCTATATCTGGGATGAAAAACTCAGTGAGTTGGAAGAATATCCCGCCCTCCCCTCTGCCTGTACCAATCTTTGCGCTGCCGTAGTGAAAAAAGGCGACGGCGCTGTCATATACGTAGCCAGCGGTCTCAGCCAATTGGAGAGCCAGTCAGGGCAGGCGCTGAAGACATTCTGGTCACTTGAGCTTGGCCCCGAAGGCCGCCCGGCTCCGGAGTCGGGCTGGAAAGTCCTCGAGCCCTGGCCGGGACCTGGGAGGTTCCAGGCGGCCAGCGGGGTTATCGATGATGAATTTTACCTCTTTGGTGGCCTTCGTCTTCAAGAAGGGAAAATCGGTTCCCGGGTGTTTCCTCCGTTAAAGGATGCTTATGTGTATTCATCTTCTGAAGGAAAATGGAAACAGATCAAGGACATGCCCGGGGGGCGCGCAGCTGCCCCCTCTCCGGCTTTACGGATCGGGGAGGCCCACCTTCTCCTGGTGGGTGGGGGCGATTCCGAAGCCCTCGAGTGGTTGAAAAACAATCCAGGGAAAACAAACGAACACCACCCCGGCTGGACTCTTGAGTGCATCTCCTACAATAAGGTGGTCGACAGGTGGGCTCCATTCGGCAAATTCCCGACCTTCCCGGGGGACAAGGTGGGCACCTCCCGGGTCACCGTCAATACGGTTGAATACGGTGGCAGGTGGTTCATTCCAACCGGTGAAGCCAGGCCCGGTGTCCGGTCCCCCAGGGTTTTATCGGTAAAGGCGGTCCACTCGGGAGCCTTTACCAAGCTGGATTTTGGAGTATTGGCCATCTACCTTCTCCTGCTGGTCGGCATTGGGTGGCATTTGTCGAGGCGGGGAAAGACTACAGGGGACTACTTTCTCGCCGGTGGGCGGATTCCCTGGTGGGCTGCGGGATTAAGTGTTTTCGCAACCGGGTTAAGCTCACTGACTTTCACAGGGATTCCAGCCCTGGCCTTTAAGACCGATTTCGCCTACTACGTGGGGGTCCTCACAATTCCACTGGTTGCTCCACTGATCGTCTTTTTTTTCATGCCGGCATTCCGGCGCGCGAAGATTACGACTGTTTACGAGTACCTGGAGAAGCGCTTCAACCTCGCGGTCCGGCTTTTCGCAAGCGTCTCCTTTATTCTCTTCCAGCTCGGCAGGATGACGATCGTCCTCTACCTTCCGGCCCTGGCGTTGAAGGCCGTGACGGGCGTCGATATTTACACCTGCGTTGTCCTCATGGTCATTCTTGCCACGGCCTACACTTACCTCGGGGGGATCGAGGCCGTCATCTGGACTGACGTTCTGCAGGCTGTAGTACTTGTCGGCGGGGCTATCATAGCGATCTTTGTTATCGCCAGCAGTGTCGAGGGTGGGTTTGGCGGCATCTATTCCGAAGCGCTTACGGCTGGAAAGCTGGCCACGGCGAATTTCGACTGGGGGCCGGAGAGTTTTACCAGGGAGGTTTTCTGGGTGATCCTGCTGGGCGGCATTTTTCAACAGATTGCCACCTATGGGTCCGACCAGGCCGTTGTTCAGCGCTACCTGACCACCTCCGACGAAAAGTCGGCCGCCAAGGGGATCTGGGCCAACGCCCTCCTGGCAATACCAATTCCAGCGCTCCTGTTTTTTGTAGGTGCCGGGCTGTTTGTTTATTACCAGCAACATCCTGCAGATCTTTCCCCTGAGTTGAAAAACGACCAGATCTTTCCACTTTTCATAGTCCAGGCTCTTCCTCCCGGGATCACAGGCCTGTTGATCGCCGGAGTTCTTGCCGCGAGCATGTCAACTCTTGACTCGAGCATGAACAGCGTGTCAGCGGTCGTTGTCACGGATTTTTACCGCCGCTTCAAGCCCGACTTGCCCGAAGAACGTTACCTCCGGGCTGCGCGGCTTGCGACCCTGGTCCTGGGAATGCTTGCGCTTTGCGCCGGCCTCGTTCTTGCCGCATTCCATGAAAGCGGCAACAGCATGATCAGGTCCATGTTCGATGAATATCTCCGTTTTCTCGGTTTGATTCTGGGCCCCCTGGGCGGAATTGTATGCCTGGCAATATTTACCCGCCGGAGCAATTCCGCGGGCGTGCTTACCGGCGCCATCGTCGCGGTTATCACCCTCCTCCTTGTTAAATACCTGACGGATGTCAGCCATCTTCTTTATGCGGCCCTCGGCATTGCAACCTGCTTCTGTGTGGGTTACCTTGCCAGCGTGGTTGCCGGCGGCAGCGATTCCGGCGATGCAGGAAAAACTGAGGTGGTATGAGCGAGAAAAAAGAAACGTCGACTCTGGCGCGTTTCCTGATGACAACCGCCTGCTTCGTGGTGGTTATCTGGGGGCTTCACGCTTCTCAGGAATTCGTCGTGCCGTTTCTGCTCGCGGTGATGGTGGCGGCCTTGACGGCTCCTCCTTTGTTCTGGCTGAAAAGCAAAGGGCTTCCATCCTGGGCCGCGCTCGTCGTTGTTCTGCTGGTCGTAGTCATCGGCGTTGTGGCTGTCGCCACGGTTATCGGGTCGTCCGCTTCAGGGTTCATGGAGAGGAAGGGGGCTTACGGAAATGAGCTCCAGGAGAAGCTCGATATGTTGTATGCCGGCTTCGACAGCATGGGCTGGGAGAAGCCAGAGAAGGTGATCGGGGAGCAATTGGACCCCTCGAAGGTAATGGCCTTTTTCGCTGCATCCATCAAGACCATGACCGGAGTTCTTGCCAACGCCTTTGTGATCCTTCTGACGGTATTGTTTATCCTTCTCGAGGCGGCTACTTTTTCAGGAAAATTGCAGGCCGCCTTCGGCCCCGGGCAGGGAACCCTTGGTCCCTTTGAGGAGTTTCTCAAGAGCATCAATCGCTACCTGGCCATCAAGACGGGAATGAGCGCGCTGACGGGGGTGCTCGTGGGTGTCTTGCTGGCTATCATGGGGGTTCCCTTCGCGGCGCTCTGGGGGTTGGTGGCATTTCTGCTTAACTACATTCCGACCATTGGCTCGATCCTGGCCTCCATTCCCGCGGTTCTCCTCGCTCTTGTCGAGCTCGGCGTTGGAGGGGCTGTCGGTGTCGGGATTGGCTATGCTGTATTGAATGTCGGCATCGGGAATATTCTCGAGCCGCGCCTGATGGGGCGAGGCCTCGGCCTGTCCGCCCTCGTTATTTTCATCTCGCTCGCATTCTGGGGCTCCGTGTTGGGAGTAGGCGGTGCGCTGCTTTCTGTGCCGTTGACGGTCGCGGTCAAGATCGCGCTCAGCGTGCGAGAAGACACGCGGTGGCTGGCGGTTCTGATGGGGTCAGGCGCCGGAGCCCGAAGGGTTGCCGCAAGCGCCGCTGTCCCGGCAAAGGAAAAGGGAGAAGCGGGAGGGGGCTCCGGATGAGTTCCTGACGAGTCGGTCCAGTCAGGGCCTGGGGGCATTGTGGAATATTGAGCGTGGTTCACCAAGAAAGAGATGCTTCCATGACGACGAACAACAAGTCCCCGGCCTGCCCAGGTTTCAGCCGATCCGCCGCCACAGCTTCAGCTCTTTTGGTGGCGTTGCTTTCAACCTTCTCCGGCAGCGGAGCTTCCTATGGACAGGAACCTGCTCACCTGGTGACGGGGCCGGGTCTCGCCGCCGGAGGGTTGGCGAATGGAGAGCTGCTCCTGGGGGAGCTGAACTGCGTAGGCTGCCACCAGGCGTCAGCCAAGGTGAAGGAGGGCCTCTTTGCCAAGCAGCCGCCCCTGCTGGGGCATGTGGGCGACAGGATAACCCCCAATTACCTTCGATCTTTCCTCGATGATCCACAGTCGCAGAAGCCTGGAACACAGATGCCCACGCCCCTGCACGGTCTTGGCAAGGCGGCGAGGAAGGAGGCGATCGAGGACCTGGTGCATTACCTCTCGACCCTTCGCTCAGGGCTCAAGCCCGTAGGAGTCGAGGCGGATGGCTATCTCCTCGAAACCGGCCGGGGGCTCTTTCACAAGGTTGGGTGTGTTGCCTGTCACGAACCCCAGCAGGCCGCCAAAAAGGGCAAGCCCGGCAGCCCGACCGATGAGATTATTCGCCAGGCTCGCGCCAGGGCCCAGCGAGAAAAAGGCGAGCACCCCTCCGTCCCGCTCGGCAACCTGGCCGCAAAGACAACCGCCGGCGCGCTTGCTGCCTTCCTGATGGACCCTCTCTCGGTCAGGCCGTCGGGGCGGATGCCTTCTCTTGATCTCGACAGGTCTGAGGCTACGGCCCTTGCCGTCTATCTTCTTCGCGACCAGATGAAGAAGGGCGAAGGTGAGGAGCTCAAGCCTCTTCCCGGGCTCAGCTACAAGTACTACCACACCGCCGGCGAGAACAAGGTAGCCGACATAGAAAAGCTGCTTCCCAGGAAACGAGGCGTCGTCAGCAGGTTCACGCTCGGCCCGAAGGAGAGAAACGCCAATATGGCCTTTGTCTACACCGGGCTGATCCGCATTGATAAGGGCGGCACGTACAAATTCTTCACCAAGACCGATGATGGCTCAGCGTTGTTCATAGGAGGACGAAAGGTCGTGAACAACGATGGAGTCCATGGCGGCCAGGAGAGGGGCGGCGAGATTGAGCTCACCGAGGGCCTCCACCCGATCAAGCTGATCTATTTCAACGTCGGTGGGCCGTATGTTTTCGCGGCCTATTACCAGGGGCCCGGAGTCAAGAAGAAGAACATTCCAGGGTCGGTTCTCAGCCACGTCGGGCAGGCCATGAAGCCTCTCGGCTTTGAAGAGCTCAAGGCAGATCCTGCCAGGGCGGCCAGGGGCCGCAAGCTTTTCGGTGAGAACTGCGCATCCTGCCACTCTCTTGGCAATGGTCTTGCTGAGTTTTCTTCGAAGAGCAAAGCTCCTGCTCTCGCAGACTTGAAGGGGAAAGGCGCCGGTGGCTGCCTGGCCGACAAGCCGCCTGTCGGCGCGCCAGTCTTCGCGTTCAGCGCGGTTCAAAGAGCCGCGTTGAGGAAGGTCGTCGACAAGGGGATTACCGCGACCGTTGTGGGTGCAGACCTGGTGCACCGATCCTTATCAGCTCACAATTGTTACGGCTGTCACGAACGAGGGGGAATCGGCGGCCCGAGCGTTAGAAGGTACGATTATTTCAAACCTTCCATGGAGGTGGATATGGGCGATGAGGCCCGCGTGCCTCCGCATCTGAACAGGGTAGGCGCCAAGCTGAGAGGGGACTGGCTTGATGGCGTGCTGACCAACAGGGGGACCATTCGCCCTTACATGGCGACTCGAATGCCGCAATTCGGTGAAGCTAATGTAGGGCAGCTCGGCGCCCTGCTGGCCTCGGTTGATCTTGGGAAAGCTGAAAAAGAAGAGCCTCCACCCAATCTCGAGTTGCTCCGCCCGGGAAGAACCCTTGTCGGCAACAAGGGGCTCTCCTGCGTCACCTGTCATATCTACGGCACCTTCAAATCTCTTGGTATACCCGCCGCGGATCTTACCCAGATGACCAGGAGGGTCAGAAAAGACTGGTTCGTCAGCTTCCTGCTCAATCCTCAGAAGGAGAAACCCGGAACCCGCATGCCCCAGTTCTGGCCGGAGGGAAAGGCTGTCAGGGAAGAGGTCCTCGATGGGGATACAAATGCCCAGATCGAGGCGATCTGGGCTTATCTCTCCAAGGGCAAGAGCTCCAAGCTCCCATCCGGCTTGAGGAAGGTTGGCAACGAGTTGATTCCGGATGACGAAGCCCTCATCTACCGCCACTTCATCCAGGGCGGCGGCGCCAGAGCCATTGGGGTCGGCTACCCGGAGGAGGTGAACCTGGCCTACGATGCCAACTCACAGCGTGTCGCGATGGTCTGGAAGGGAGGGTTTATTGACGCCTCTCGTCATCGCAACGGCCGCGGCCAGGGTTTCCAGGGGCCACTTGGGCAGGAGGTCGTGAAGCTTGTAGATGGAGCTCCCTTCGCCTTGCTTGAAAACGAAGAGAGCCCCTGGCCTGGAGAGTCTGGCAAGAAGGCGGGCTTCAAGATGGGCGGGTATCGACTCGATAAACAAAGGAGGCCATCTTTCTTCTATTCGTTCAAAGATATCAAGGTGGAAGATTTTCCTGTTCCTGTTGAAAGCAAGGGCGCTGTCTCCTTCGAGAGGGTCCTCGCGGTGGAGGGGGCGGGGATCCCCGGCGGGCTCTGGTTCCGAGCGGCTGCCGGGAATATCGAGACCCTGGCAGATGGGTCCTACCGGGTAGACGGCAAGCTCATCCTGTCCTTCGGCCTCTCGCCTGGCTGCAAGGCGGTGGTGAGGAACTCGGGGGGCAAGCAGGAACTCCTTGTCTCCGTCGCCCTTGATAACGGCAAGGCCCGGATTGAGGAGAAGATCTCATGGTAAATACAAACACCTCGACAGGATCAGCGGCGAACCCCGGCAAGAGAAACCTACTGATGAAAATATATCTTCTTCTCACAGTTCTGTTTTTATCCGCATCGGCCGGTGTTCTTTTCGCCGAGGATCCCCCTGGTGAGCTCAAGTATGCCAGGCGCTCCACGCGCGAAGAGACCCGGAAGGCGACCCTGGATGCACATGACGTACCCGGCGAGCGGATCAGCGCGCTTCTTGAATATCAACTGGACAGCGATTTCCCCAAAACGGAGGAGGACAAGTACTACCGTCTCGTCACCCTGCCTCTTCCGGATGGTGTCCAGTTCGAGCCTGGCGGGATTGAGTTCGATGACAAGGGCAGAATTTTCGTTTCCACCCGGATCGGCGACATCTGGATGATTGAGAACGCCCTCGAGCTGCCTCCTTACCGTTCCGAATACTCACTCTATGCCAGCGGGCTTCACGAGGTGCTTGGTCTCGCAAGGAGAGGGGAGTGGCTCTACGCTACCCAGCGCGGCGAGATCACCCGTATCAAGGATGTCGATGGAGATGACCGCGGGGATCTTTTCGAGGTCGTCAGTGATGGCTGGGAGATTGGGGGCGACTACCATGAATACGCCTTCGGGTCCAAATTCGATGATGAGGGTAACATCTGGGTCGTGCTTTGCCTCACCGGCTCGTTCAGCAGTCAACATCTCTTCAGGGGCTGGAGTGTGAAGGTCTCGGCCGATGGAAAGATGGTGCCCATGTGCAGCGGGATCAGATCACCGGGAGGCATTGGCCGAAATGATGCGGGAGATCTTTTTTATACAGACAACCAGGGCACCTGGAATGGCACCAGCATTCTCAGGCACCTGAAGCCAAAGCATTTCATGGGCAACCCCGAGGGTAACCGCTGGTACGACCAGGCCCCCAATATGGGGAAACGGCCTCCGAACCCTAAGAGCGGGGGCCGGTGGCACATCGAGATGAAGAAGATCCCGGAGTTGATCAATCCAGCGGTCTTTTTCCCGCACAACAAGATGGGGAAGTCGGCCAGTGGAATCTGCACAGATCGCTCCGGTGGAAAGTTTGGCCCCTTTGACAAGCAGATGTTCGTTTCCGACCAGGGGCAGAGCATCGTGATGAGGGTCTTTCTTGAAAAGGTCAAGGGGCGCTATCAGGGCGCGTGCTTCCCCTTCAGGGCGGGCTTCAAGTCAGGGAATGTTCCCATGACCCAGATTCCTGATGGGTCCATGTTTATTGGCGGGACAGGAAGGGGCTGGGGCGCGCGCGGGGGCAAGCCCTTCGCACTGGAGCGCCTTGTCTGGACAGGCAAGGTACCCTTCGAGATTCATGAGATGAGGGTGTGTCCCAAGGGCTTTGAGCTGACCTTCACCAAGCCGGTTGATCAGGCCACAGCCGCTGATCTCGCCTCCTACAATATGCAGACCTACACTTATATCTACCAGGCCAAGTACGGAAGCCCTGAGGTTGACAGGTCAACACCGAAAATCCTGAGCGCGACCCCCGGAAAAGATGGCAAGTCGGTCTACCTGGAGATTGATGGTCTCCAGGAGGGCCACGTTCACGAGTTGAAGGTTCCGGGGCTCAAGTCCAGGGAAGGAGAAGGGCTGGTCCATCCCATAGCCTATTACACCCTCTTCTACTTCCCTGACTCCTGAGTGGGCCCTTCATCCGCGGGGGGGGCGTCAAGGAGGGCATCGAGGCGAGCGGAGACTTCGGAAACCGGAACGGTCTCCTGCACTCCGCTGGCGAGGGCCTTGAGCGTCAGGGAGCCATTTTCGAGCTCGTCTTCACCAAGGATGGCCGCGCAGGGCGCACCGACTCCATCGCTGTCGGCGTATTGTAATTGTTTTCCCAGCTTGGCGGGCTCCGGATAGATCTCGACCCTGAGGTCCTGCTGCCTGAGCTCTTCGGCTACCTTGAAGACCTGGTCCGCATCGACACCCATGGAGCAAAGAACAAGCTGGGGGCCAACCTGGAGGGGCGGGTACATGTCACGCTCTTCCATGATAAGGAGGATTCTCTCGAGCCCGAGTGAGAACCCGACGGCGGGAACCGCCTGCTTGCCGAACATGCCCACCAGGCCATCGTAGCGTCCTCCTCCGCCAAGGCTGCCGGCAAGATCATCGACGGTGATTTCGAATATGGGGCCGGTGTAATAGCCGAGCCCGCGGGCCAGTCCGGGGCTGAGGCGGAGGCGCCCTCCCGCGGGGCCATTGGCGGATGTGTCGATGAGCTCGGTCAACTCAGCGATCGCTGCGTCCGCCTTGTCGGACGCAAGCGCCGAGCTGAGCCTGGCGGCGATTGCGGTGTTGTCTTCATCTTCATCTGTCGCGATCAACTGGAGGAGGGCCTCCGCCTTTGGGCCTTCGACTCCACGTTGGTCAAGCTCCTTGAGGACACCTTCCGCGCCAATTTTCCCAAGTTTGTCGACTGCAATAAGGGCGCTCTCCTCATCTGCGGGGTCGATCCCTGCGGATGAGATCATCATGGTGAGAAGCTTCCGGTGGTTGACCTGGATGGTGAAATCTTCAAAGTCAAGGCTCTGGAGAACCCGGGCTACCGCAGAGAGAACATCGGCCTCCGCGAGCAGGCTGGATGTGCCGGTTACGTCGACGTCGCACTGATAGAATTCTCGAAAGCGGCCCCGGCCAGGCCGGTCGGCTCGCCAGACTGGCTGGATCTGGTAGCGCTTGAAAAATCGGGGTAGATTTCCATATTGGGCAATGACCCGGGCAAGGGGAACCGTCAGGTCGTAGCGGAGGCCAAGGTCGGCCAGGTCAGCTTCCTGGATCTGGTCCCCATCGAGCGCCCTCCTCAGGGCATCTCTTCGGTGCAGGATCCGATAGAGCAATTGGTCTCCTTCTTCCCCGTATTTTCCTATCAGGGTGGTAAGGTTTTCTATGCTCGGGGTTTCAATCGGCTGGAAGCCGTATTGCTCATAAATTTTGCGGACGAGGTCGATTACATAGCGTCTACGAGCTAACTCTTCGGGTAGAAAATCCCGCATTCCGCTAGGGGGTTTTGTGCTGATCTGCGTCATGCCTGGCCGATAAACCGTTCTGGCTGCGATTTGGACTCAAAATACCGAAGCGCAAGGCGGATCTCCACCACGATTCTTCTTTCCTTTCACAGATTCATATTTTGGTAGGTGTCATTTGGTTGCGGGGACCCCGGTAGAGGGGTTAACCTGAGTGAGTAGAATGCAAAAGGTTGCCCCGCAGAGCGTGCGATGTGGCAATTCGGTATTATCCGCAGGTAAGAAATGAACAGCAGCAATCGTCTTTCAGGGTGGTTTCCGATTTTTGTTTTTTCCTTCATGCTGCTTCATTCCGGGCATGCCGGCCTGGCCGATGACCAGCTCAGCGCCGCGATCGACAAGGGTGTTGATTACCTGAAAAAACAAATCCAGGTCAAGCCGACCGGTCAGCATGCATATGGCCAGGTGGCCCTGGAGACCTACGCGCTGATATCCTCAGGTGTCTCGGTCAGCGACCCTCTTATCACGAAGAATTTCAAGATCCTGACCCAGATGGCTAAGGGGTCCACCCATACCTATACAGCCGCCTGCTATATTTTCGCCCTGGATGCGGCCATCGCCCAATTGGAACAGGATAAGGCCTTCTCCAATCCGGGAAAAAAGCTTGGCCTGAACAACAACATCGGCAGGATTTATCGAGCCAATATGGCTACTGCCGTAAAGACCTTGATCAAGACCCAGAACCCCTCCGGGGCCTGGAGATATTTCGCTGCCAGTGATTTTGACAACTCCAACGTACAGTTTGCCGTGCTGGCGCTGGGCGTTGGCGCCAAGCGCGGGGTCCCGATTCCAATCAAGGTCTGGGAGGGAGTCTACAAGCATTTTGTCGAAGGCCAGCAGAAGAACGGGCCTGAGACGCCTGCGAGGATCAAGCTTGGCAAGCCTGAGGAGGAGCGCCGGCGCAACGCCCTCGAGCTCGTCAGCGAGGAGCCGAAGCCGGGCAGACCAAAAAAAACAGGCTCCTCGCGGAAGAAAAAGGAACCCCTGAGGGGGCGCACTGTTGTGCTGAAGCCTGAAGACGATCCCATCGCAGGGGTTGAGGAAATCACTGTGCGGGTGCGCGGGTGGGATTATGAAAACAAGGGCGGGGCCACCTGGAACATGACCTGCGCCGGGGTTTCTTCCTGCCTCATCCTGCGGGAGAATATTAAAGGGAACATCGACAAGGATTCCTGGAAGAAGCTCAATACCGCGATAGGTGACGGCTACGGCTATCTCATGGGAACCTGGACACCTTTTCATTCTCTCTACGGCCTCTACAGCCTGGAGAAGGTCGCGGATATCGGGGGCGTCAAGCTTTTCAACGAGATCGACTGGTACGACCAGGCTAAGGGACATCTCGTCGGAGTGCAGCAGGCCGATGGCAGCTGGGTCGCCGGCGCGGCGCATGGAGAGAACACCAGGGTCGCGACGAGCTTCGCCCTCCTGGTGCTGAATCGAGCCAGCTCGCTCCTCACGAGGAAGCCGGGTGGGAACATCATTGTTTCCGGCAAGTCGGAAGTAGGGAGCAAGGACCGAACCTGGGTTTATCTTCCTAAGTTCAAGACAAGCATCCATTATCCCGCGGTCCTCGACCTGGTCAGGAAGAGACCTTCGCGGCAGCTGCTCAATATTCTTGGAGACATCGTCGATGCCTATCCGGAGCAGTGGCGTGGAGAGCTCATTCCAGGCCTCAGCTCAAGCCACTCAAAGACCTCATCGAGAACCATCAAGAGAATCCTGGCGGGACATCTCGAGAAGATTGCCGGAATTGAGTATCCGTCTGTCGGTGAGTATGAGAAGTGGCATTCTCATTGGAGCCGGGCACTCAAGGCCGGCCAGGACAAAGACGCCTCGGCTGTCGGCGAGCTGTTGAATGATTACAAGGACAACCTGGGAAGTGTCGAGCTCAAGAAGAAGGCTGCCTGGGCGCTGACTCGCATACGCGACAAGAGGGCGCTGGAATTGTTTCTTGGTGATCTTGGGGATGACTTGCCGGAGGTCCGGCAATTGGCCTACTCTTCATTTAAAGGATTCTTTGTCGCGACCCCGCCCGTATTCGTCGCTACAGGCCCCAAGAAAACACGCGCCAAGCAGGTCGCGGCCATTCGGCAGTGGTTCGCCGAACAGAAATAAGGCTCGTCTCGAATTCCCGTTCGGGTTGGCGCCCGTTGGAATTCCCCCGCGGCCGGTTCCAATGAGATTATCGCTGAAGGAATTTCGCTTTGTGTGCACAAGCCCTTGATGGAAAGGTGATCGTCGTTGTCGGCGGAACGAGCGGCCTTGGCCGCTCAGGCGTCGAGGCCTGCCTCGAAGCCGGGGCGCGAGTGATTGCCATTGGCAGGAGCCCGGAGAAGGTCGAGGCAGTCGACGGCCTTGGCGCCGAGGTCTTCGGCCAGGTAGGAGATGCCGCTGAGCCGGGCTGCGCTGAGGCCGCTATTGATGAGGCTGAATCGCGGTTCGGTGGTTTCGATGGACTCTACCATGTCGCCGGAGGGAGCGGGCGCTCCGTGGGAGATGGACCATTGCATGAGCTTACAGACGAGGGGATTGACTATACTCTTCGCCTCAACCTCTCTTCTGTTATTTACTCGAATCGAGCTGCTGTACGCAGGCTGTTGAAATCGTGTCGGCGAGGCAGCGTGCTGAATATGAGCAGCGTTCTTGCGTTTGCTCCCGCAGGCGAGCACTTCGCTACCCACGCCTACGCCGCCGCGAAGGCTGGAATCATTGGGCTAACCCGCTCTGCAGCGTCGAAGTACGCCGCCCGCGACATTCGCTTTAACGCCATCGCTCCGGCTCTTGTTGAAACTCCCATGTCTGAGCGAGCCCAGGAGTCCCCGGAGATCCTTGAATATATGCGGAGGCGCCAGCCTCTTGATGGCGGCAGAATCGGTCAACCCCGGGATACAGACGGGGCCGTGGTCTATTTCCTGTCAGATCAATCTGCTTTCGTTACAGGGCAGGTTGTCTCAATTGACGGTGGGTGGGAGGTAAGCGATGGACAGTAATGCCGCGACAAGCCAGAATGGAGAAATGACACCAGCCAGGGATTATCTCGAAAAATGCAAAGGCCTCATCGAGGCCGTCAGCCTGCAGGAAGATCTTATTGGCCAGGCGGCCAAGCTGTTCAGTCGTACTATTCTCGCGGGACGCCTGGTCCATATCTTCGGCTCCGGGCACAGCCGGATACCCGTAGAGGAGATGTGGCCGCGGTATGGGTCTTTTCCCGGGTTTCACCCGATTGTTGAGCTTTCGCTTACTTATCACAACCAGGTTGTCGGGGCCAATGGGCAGCGCCAGGCTATGTATCTTGAGAACGTTTCCGGCCTGGCGGAAAAGATCCTCAGGAATTTTGACATCACCTCGGAAGATTGCGCCCTGGTTATCTCCTGCAGCGGCTGCAATACCGTCCCCATTGAAATGGCGGAGGGGTTCCAATCACGGGGGCTGAAGGTGGTCGCCATCGCGGGTTGCCGTCATATGGAGGCGACCGAGAGCAAGCATCCCGCAGGCAGGAAGCTTTCAGATTTTTCAGATCTTCTTCTGGATACAGGGGTCCCGCCGGGAGACTCGATGGTTTTCGTGGATGGACTCAAAGAGCCGGTCTCGCCCGGATCCAGCATCGGGAGCATACTCCTGGTCAATGCGATCAAGGCTGAGGTCGCTCTTCGTCTTGCGGCCGCGGGCGCGCCGCCGAGCGTCCTTGCCGCAGCCTGCGTGGTGGGCCGGAAGCGCGCTGCGGAGTTGTTTGACTCGGCCTACGATGAACATGCCCACCGGGTCGCAAGACTCTACAAGGATCTGGGAACTGGAAAATAAGCAATGACTGAACGACCTCTACGAACGACAGTCATCGGGAGCTACCCGTTTCCCTCATGGCTTGAGCATGCCAGCGGCAACCTGGATCAATTCGGCCCGGAGGATGTCAGGGAGATGCAGGACGACGCCGTCACTGTCGCGATCTCCGACCAGGTGGAGGCCGGGCTGGATTGCATTTCGGATGGTGAACAGACAAGGTTTGATTTCAATCTCTCCTTCTACGGATTCCTCCACGGGATTCAGATGGAGGAGGCCCCTGTCAGGCTCCATGGGCCGCCTGCTCATGACCAGAGGGGGAAGCATGAAATTGTTGGAGAGCTATCCGCGCCCGCCGGACTTGGCGCGGTTGAAGAATACAGTCGCCTTGCCAGGCTTGCGCCGGCCGGGCAGGCGTTGAAGGCATCTGTTCCGGGGCCCTATACGCTCAGCGGCCGCCTCCTGCCGAATGAACAATACCCTGACCGGGCCTCTATCACCGAGGCGCTCCTGCCGATCGTGAGAAATGAACTCGAGCGCCTGGTTGAGGCAGGCTGCGAGGAGATCACGGTAGATGAGCCTTCCATGAGCTGCTACGCCCACCGAGGAGACACCTCGGAGTTTGTCAGTACCTTCAATCGCACGGTGGAAGGAGTCAGAGGAAGGTGTCGGCTTTCGACGCATCTTTGCTTCGGCAACTACAAAGGCCGGGCTGTCGGGCCGCGGCAATACGCGCCGATGTTCCCGGCATTCCTGGATTTCCACGTAGATGAACTCCACCTGGAGATGGCCAGCAGGGAATTCAGTGAGCTCCATCTTCTCAAGGAAATCTCGGCTGGTATGGATGTCGCTGTCGGGGTGGTCGATGTGAAGAGCTATTACATCGAAACCCCCGAGGATATCGCCAGGAGGGTGGGAATGTGCCTCGACCATGCCGCCCCGGAGAAGCTCTCCTTTGCCCCGGACTGCGGCCTGAGCCAGACCGCGAGGTGGGCTGCCCGGCAGAAGCTCGCCAACATGGTGGCCGGAGTGAACCTGGCTCGCGAGAAACTTGGACTTGGGTGAACGATGATTTCTCCGCATCTGACAGGCGATGATCTGCTGCGAGATATCGCGACCGCCCCGGCCGACAAGGGCTGCTTCCATCTCTGGTGGCTGGGGCAGAGCGGTTTTCTTCTCAGGTGGGAGAACAGGTTTCTCCTGGTCGACCCCTACCTCTCTGATTCATTGACAGAAAAGTACGCCAGCACCGACAAGCCTCATATCCGCATAACGGAGCTTCCGGTTCAACCCGGACAGCTGGATTTCATAGATCTTGTCACCTCGAGTCACAACCATACTGACCACCTCGATGGGGAGACCCTGTCCCCGCTGCTTTCAGCCAACCCTGGAGCGGCCCTTCTCGCGCCCGAAGCGAATCGCCAATTTGTGGCAGAGAGGCTCGGCCTGGAAGTTGAGGCGCCTCATGGGCTCTCTTCAGGCCAGGAAGCCGAGCTCGCGGGGTTCGGGTGTGTTGGCGTACCCGCCGCTCACGAAAGCAGGGAGCTTGACGGCGAGGGGCGAGACAAATACATGGGCTACATTTTCAAGTTTGGCGAATGGGGTGTCTACCACAGCGGGGACACCGTTCCCTTCGATGGCCTTGCTGAGGCTCTCGCCGGCCATCGTATAGATGTCGCTATTCTGCCGATTAACGGTCGGGCCGAGGGGAGAGGAGTTGCCGGAAATCTCTGGGGGAGGGAGGCGGCTGACCTGGCTGGCGAAATCGGAGCTCGTATCGTGATCCCCTGTCATTACGACATGTTCAGCTTCAACACGACCACCCCTGATGAGTTCATCCATCGCTGCCACCAGCTTGACCAGCCCTACAGGGTGCTGCGATGCGCCGAACGCTGGAGCAGTTTCGAGCTGGAGGGGCGCTGAATTGACCTCCGAGGGAGATCTTTGCGAGGCTATCTCAGCTGCGGGAGAGATCCTGGTTTTTACGGGAGCCGGAATCTCGACTCCCAGCGGAATTCCTGATTTTCGCGGTCCCCAGGGGGTGTGGAAGAAGCGCGACCCGGTGTTTTACCAGGACTTTATGTCGTCGGAGGATGCCCGGGTTGATTATTGGGAATACAAGCTTGAGGGATGGGCGGCTTTCCAGGCGGCTCGGCCTAATGTCGTTCACGATGCGGTTGTCCGCATTGAAAAGGCGGGCAAGCTGGGCCTGGTTGTCACCCAGAACGTTGATGGGCTGCATCTTCTTGCGGGGACCAGCCCCGCTCTCCTGGTAGAGCTTCATGGGACGAATGGGAAGGTTGAGTGCCAGGGGTGTCGACAGGAGGCTGACCTGGAGGAAAGTTTCGAGTCCTTTCGGAGGGAAGGGGTCGCGCCCAGATGCCCCTGCGGCGGCTATCTCAAGCCGGCGACCATCAGCTTCGGCCAGGGGCTGAGACCCGAAGACCTGGAGAAGGCCTTCCAGGGCGCGTCGAGCTGCGATCTTGTCCTGTCGCTCGGGTCGACTCTCTCTGTAGAGCCTGCGGCGTCCATACCGCTTTTGGCAGCGAAGGACGGAAGTCCTTATTTCATTGTCAACCAGGGAGAGACAGCCCACGACAGGATTGATTGTCTCTCAGGGCGCATCGAGGGCCTGGTTGAAGAGATCTTTCCGGTGGCTGTAGAGAAGGCGCTCAGTCCGGTCTAAATGAAAAAGTCCGGCATCAGATCCTGGCCTGCCTCGATCGCGTATTTGTCGAGATCTTTTTCTCCTGCAGCGACGAGGACATCGTCATCGATGTGGAACTGCCCCGTATTCTCTCTGCTGCAGCGGGTAAGTATCTGCCAGGCGGCATCTCCCATGATGGAGGGCTTTCGAGACCTGCGGATCATGTTTTCGCCTCCCAGGAGGTTTCGGACTGCGGCCGTGGCGATGGTTGTCCGGGGCCACAGCGCGTTGACGGCAACCCCGACCGGGGCCAGCTCGGCGGCCATTCCAAGGACGCAGAGGCTCATTCCAAATTTTGCCATGGTGTAGGCCAGGTGGGGCGCGAACCATTTGGCATCGAGGCTTAATGGCGGAGAAATATTCAGTATGTGCGGGTTCGGGGAATTCTCAAGATGCGGCAGGCAGAGCTTGGAACAAAGAAAGGTTCCCCTGGTGTTGACCTGGTTCATGAGATCATAACGTTTCATTTCTGTTTCCCGGGTACCGGCAAGGGAAATGGCACTGGCGTTGTTGACAAGGATGTCGATCCCCCCGAAACGCTCCACGGCGGCCTCTACGGCGGCCTGGACCTGGTCCTCAAATCGTATATCGGCCTGGACAGCCAGGGCCTGGCCCCCAGCGGCGATGATTTCTTCCGCGGCGGAATAGATTGTCCCTGGGAGCTTCGGATGTTCCCTGGCCGTTTTTGAGGCGATGACCACGTTGGCGCCATCAGCCGCCGCGCGCAGGCCAATGGCCTTTCCGATTCCGCGGCTGGCGCCGGTTATGAAGAGCGTTTTTCCCTCGAGGCTTTCCATTCGGATACCTTTCTTTTCCCACCTGCCTTCCCTGAGAGACTACCAGAATTTCGGGCAAGTGACAGTCTCCGGCGTAATAAGGAGCGGGCCGGCCGGGGGTGGACTTCCTGTGCTTTTATGGCACCCTGAACAGGAGAGGCAAGGCAATCAAGGCGTCCGGGTGAAGACGATGAAAATTGAAAAAGAATACTTCGGTCAGACACGGGATGGGGAGTCCGTTCACCGCTATCTCCTTGAGGGGCAGCGGGGCGTCTCTGTTGCGCTGATAGACTTCGGCGCCATTGTTCAATCTGTCAAGACGCCTGACCGGGATGGGAGGGTAGATGAGATTTCGCTGGGGTTTGATTCCCTGGACGGCTACCTGGATGAGCATCCTTATTTCGGCGCCACAGTGGGCAGGTACGCGAACCGGATCGCCAACGGTCACTTTGAGCTTGGAGGGCGGGCCTTTACCCTTGCGACCAATAACGGCCCCAACCATCTCCATGGAGGCATTCGTGGATTCGACAAGGCCCTGTGGGCAGGGAGCTCGGTACAGACTGAAACTGAGACTGAATGCGGAGTCTGTTTCAAACTGACCAGCGCCGATGGAGAGGAAGGCTATCCCGGCGAGCTCCAGGTGT
>Ga0310124_10000872_pt1 | contig 21455 bp, 16 predicted proteins | sample CB11b_AW_Bot5_MG_FD_203507 | JGI IMG/M metagenome (GOLD analysis project Ga0310124, IMG submission 203507) | Marine microbial communities from Western Arctic Ocean, Canada - CB11b_AW_Bot5 | ecosystem: Environmental > Aquatic > Marine > Oceanic | place: Canada: Western Arctic Ocean | collected... | reverse complement strand
GTGAATGCAGTTTATTGTTATCACCATGACGAACTACCCTGCGGGACTTCATTAATATGTTTTGCAGGATATGCCATTCGTTACTGGTAAACGGTTTTAGGTCACGGCGTAGGTTGCTGAGGCTTGTGCCGCCACTGCGAGATGACTTAGCAAACTTAATCCGCATATCCGTCGTGTGCACCTGCTTACGCTGGTAAGCTTTCATACTGGATGCAGACGCCTCGAAATGGATATTCACCGTCTCAAACTGGAAGGGAGGGTTATTAAAGCGGATACCTTGGCGAAGGCAATGTTTATAGAAACCAACGACACTGCCCATATATTGTCTAGCTGTTGTTTTAGCCAATACACCATCAATAGCGAGTTGCTTTATTCCATCCCGATATTGGTAGGTTAACCGCTCTTGCTTATTGCGCGGAAAGGCACTCCATTCTGGACGGGAGTCATCATAGAGAGAGTCAAAGTCCCCTTCATCGTATTCAGCATCCCACTCTTCCTGTTTGTCCAATACAAAACTGAAGTAATGGGCAAGCCCCTGTGCGTCTGTACCAAGCTCAAGTACGCCATCATCGATTGCTTTCGACAATAAGAACTCATTGACCATGTCTAATGGTTGGTAGCTGATTAGGTTGTCTTTGTCGTCATACCCAGCGATATAGAGTAAGGGGAGTTTCTTGATTGGGAGCGTATTGCCATTGGCACGGTAGGTAACCTGGGGTTCACCATTCTCATCAATGGACACTAAAGGTTTCTTGTAAACGAAGTTAGGGATAGATGAAATTTGAATTTGGTAGTAGGTATCCATACCACGCCTCACTGAGCAATAACAAACTACAGTGAAGCTTAGTATGGATTCTCAACTTTAAAAGTTAATTAACGCTTTTTAGCCCATTCAGGTAAGTTTTGAATGTGGTCTTCCCAATCGACAACATCGATTTCGTATACCACTTTGTTACGAACACTCTCACCTGCAGCATGCATCTCTGATTTAGAACCCGTAATCAATGGGTGCCACTCAGGAATCGGCTTAGATTCAGATAGAAGACGGTAAGCACAAGTGTCTGGTAGCCAATGGAATTCATGAATCTTGTCACGAGTCAGCTTCAAACACTCTTCACCTGAAGTGAAGCGGTTCGGGTAGTCTTTACAAGAACATGTTTTGTCGTTTAACCAGCTGCACGCCACGTTGGTGTAGTAAACTTCATCGCTATCTTCATCCATTAGTTTATGCAGGCAACACTTACCACAACCGTCACACAGTGATTCCCACTCGTTCTCGGTCATTTGCTCTAGTGTCTTTTCTTGCCAAAATGGATTCGTCATAGGATTACTTCTTACTCTTTTACTGGGGTGCGTGTTATACCGCTAGCCCATAAAAAGTTCAAGGATAATAATTGTTCATTCTTTGATTCAATCAACAGCTGTCACTCTCATCATTTTTTGCTACTATCGCGCACCCTGTTATTTAGTGAGTTTAATTTGATGGAATGTCGCCTAGGTTGTGGAGCTTGTTGTATCGCTCCAAGTATTACATCTGCTATTCCTGGAATGCCTAATGGTAAGCCTGCTGGCGTACGCTGCATTCAATTAAATGAGCAAGATCTATGCAAATTATTTGGTCAACCTTCACGCCCGAAGGTATGTCACCAGTTCAAAGCCTGCCCTATCATCTGTGGTAAAACAGACCAAGAAGCGCTTGATAACCTTATTGAGCTCGAAGCAATAACCTAACAATACTTTTCTTCTTATATATGCCCAAGATTTCACAACTTTGATAGATCTAAACTATCTTATTGATACTGGTAAAGATTAATAAGGATAGTTATGAATAAGTATATCGCAGAAATGTTCGGTACGTTTTGGTTGGTGTTAGGCGGTTGTGGTAGTGCCGTCTTAGCCGCGGCTTTCCCTGATGTGGGAATTGGTCTACTCGGAGTTTCCCTTGCCTTTGGTTTAACCGTACTCACTATGGCTTTCGCTATTGGTCATATATCCGGTTGCCACCTCAACCCTGCTGTCACCATCGGTCTATGGAGTGGTGGTCGCTTTGATGGCAAAGATGTTGCGCCTTATATTATCGCTCAGGTGATTGGCGGTATTATCGCGGGCGGCGTGCTATTTGTGATTGCTTCTGGTCAAGCAGGTTTTGACGTTGTCTCATCAGGCTTTGCTTCGAATGGTTACGGTGAGCACTCACCGGGTGGCTATTCACTAACCGCAGCACTCGTGTGTGAAGTGGTCATGACTATGGTGTTCCTATTTGTGATCATGGGGGCAACCGATTCGAAAGCACCGGCTGGATTTGCACCTATCGCGATTGGTCTTTGTTTAACCTTGATCCACCTTATCAGCATTCCTGTAACCAACACCTCTGTGAACCCTGCTCGAAGTACTGGCGTAGCTGTGTTTGTCGGCGACTGGGCTGTTTCGCAATTATGGCTATTCTGGATTGCACCGATTATTGGCGCCGTGATTGGCGCTGCGATTTACAAAGCCGTGCGTGGCTCTGATTAATTGTTTGAAAAGGTTTTAGAGTAGACGCGTTTCAGAATAGAGCTTTATAACAAAAAGAAAAAGCCGCTTAGTGATTATTCACCAAGCGGCTTTTTTAGATCTTATGACGACCGAGTAAGGAGTGCGAAAGCGTGGTGCCATCCACCAGCTCTAACTCACCACCGACGGGAACACCATGGGCGATACGGCTAGCGCTCACTTCATGGGCATTACATAGCTCAGCAATGTAATGCGCTGTTGCTTCCCCTTCTACTGTCGGGTTAGTCGCTAGAATTACTTCAGTGATATCACCACGACGTAAACGGTAATCCAAGACATCGAGACCGATATCACTTGGACCGATACCATCAAGTGGTGAAAGATGCCCCATAAGCACAAAGTAACGACCTGAATATTGGCCAGTTGCTTCAATGGCTGCAATGTCTGCAGGGCTCTCTACTACACAAATTTGACCGTTATCCTGACGTTTAGGATTGGTACAAATGTGGCAAGTATCTTCTTCAGTAAAAGTGCGGCACTCATTACAATGACCAATTTCGGTCATTGCTTGGCTAAGAGCTTCAGCCAACTGTAAGCCGCCTTTTCTATCGCGCTGTAACAAATGAAAGGCCATACGCTGCGCCGACTTGGGGCCAACCCCAGGTAGACAACGTAAGGCCTCCATCAAATGCTCCAGCATATGACTGGTACGCATATTTAACCGTTCTAACTTTAAATAACGGCTTATTCAAGAACAAGCCGTTGGAAGAGACAAGTCTCTTATAAATAAGTCGCTTAGAAAGGCATTTTCATACCTGGTGGAAGTTGCATCCCACCAGTTACGCCAGCCATTTTCTCTTTTTGAGTCTCTTCAACACGACGAGCTGCATCGTTGAAAGCGGCTGCGATAAGATCTTCAAGCATCTCTTTATCGTCTTCCATTAGGCTTTCATCGATATCAACGCGACGAACACTGTGACTACCAGTAATCGTAATTTTTACAAGGCCAGCACCTGACTCACCTGTAACTTCCATATTTGCGATTTCTTCTTGAAGCTTTTGCATGCGTTCTTGCATTTGCTGGGCTTGCTTCATCATGTTGCCCATACCGCCTTTACCAAACATGTTATTACTCTCTGGTCTAATTGGTTTATTAAAATCATTTAAGCTACTAAGGGCTTAAATGGGGGTTAAAACACTGTGATTCAACCCCACGAGTTCAGTTCTCTGATTTGCTTTCCAAGGATGATATGCTCATCACTAAATGAAAGGCATATCGATATTGGAGGAACACTATATTGGACGAACGCTATCTCTATCCAACTCGGCAGCAAAACGTCTTTCGATAAACTGTACGTTGGCATCGTTTTCCAAACTGGTAAACGCGTCTTTCAACTTGCTTTGATACAATCTTTCTCGCAGTTCTAGTGGCGTTTCCCCACCATCACCAATTTCAACACTCAAATGACACTCTTCTCCAAGCACAGTATTGAGAGACTGTAATAGCTCACTCTGTGCACGGTCCGTATTCAAGTGAGCCTGGCTCGCTCTTAACGTTAAGGTGATTGATGTGTCAATCTTAGTAAATACTGAGTTCAATGCTAACTGTTCAACAAGCTTGGCTGTCTCTAGCTTTTGAATCGTGGCGGACCATTCATCTTGAACAACCGACTCTTGAAGCAATTTATCGACCATTTCTGGTGTCTTAATATGCTCTAACGCACGCTTGATCTGAGTAGGTGTAAGCTCTTTGCTCACCTCTTTCACTACAGGTTTAGACGGTTTCCAGCGATAAGGTTCATTATCGTTGGTCACATTTTCTGTCGAAGAGGCGGTTAAAGAAGCTGGCGACACCCGCTCAGAACCACCGTGTTGCTGAGCAACTCGGTCAAGAACTGAAGTTTTAGCTGGTGTCGCTTTAGCCTTTTTTGGCGCCGAACCTTTGTTTTCTGTTGCTGCACCACCTCTACGTTGAGAACGCAATTGGTGACGTAAACCACTCACAGGCGAAGTTGCACGCGCTGGTTGCTCTTGCGAAGCAGAAGTAACAGAAGGTGCAACGGGAGCAACATTTGGCTGCTCTTGATTCTGATAATTAGCTTGCTGAGTCATGGGACTCATCGGCTGCTCTGTACCGTAGCTTGGACGCTCATCATAAGCAGGTGGCGCGTCATACTGACTGTGCGGGTAATCCTGTTCTGGATAACCTTGGTTGCCTGAATGATCAGCGTAACCTTGCGAATCTGAATATTGGTTCTGATTCTGCGGCGGTTGCTGTTGCACAGGCTGCTGCTGACCAGGAGCTTGCTGAGGCACTTGAGGCTGCGAAGCCGCAGGAGCCTGAACTGACTGTCTCGGAGCGGCCATTGGCGCAGCTTGTCTCACTGGCTGAGCAACATTCTGAACCTGGTTCTGAACCGGATTCTGAGCTGCAGGCGCTGGGCTAGTCGACTCAGTCGAGATAGCCGTAGCAACAGTTTGCTCAGCAGGTCTGAATGCCAACATACGCAGAACCACCATCTCGATACCAACACGAGCGGTTGGCGATAATGGCAAGTCTTGACGCCCTTTCAACACTATCTGGTAGTAGAGTTGGATGTCTTGAGGGCTTAACGCTTTGCTCAGCAGTTCTAGCCTTTCAGCATCAGGCTGAGCCTTGTCTAAAGTCGACGGCAGAGCTTGATACATCGCTAAACGGTGTAATTGAGTCGCAAGTTGACTCAGCAATCCATCCCACTCAACGCCATTTTCAGCAAGAGCTTGAATGCAAGCCATCGCTAATTGTGGTTGTTTACTGCTAATCGCTTCAAGTAGGTGAATCGCTTGGTCTGTATCCAACGTACCAAGCATGTGAGCAACAGTGTCTGTCACTACATTGCCATTACCTAATGCGATAGCTTGGTCTGTTAGGCTAAGAGCGTCACGCATACTGCCATCAGCGGCATGAGCAATCATTCCAAGCGCACGAGGTTCAGACGTCACATTTTCTTGTTCAAGAATATGATCGAGTTGCTCGTGGATATTATCAACGCTAATCGGCTTAAGGTGGAATTGCAGACAACGCGACAATATCGTCACAGGAAGCTTTTGCGGATCCGTTGTTGCGAGCAAGAACTTCACATACTCAGGCGGCTCTTCTAAGGTCTTTAGAAGCGCGTTAAAACTGTGCCTAGACAGCATGTGTACTTCATCGATTAGGTAAACCTTGAAGCGACCACGTGCAGGCTTGTACTGAACATTGTCCAGAAGCTCGCGGGTATCTTCTACCTTAGTACGTGAGGCAGCATCGATCTCGAGCAGGTCAACAAAACGACCTTCATCGATCTCTTTACAGGTTGCACACTCACCACAAGGGGTTGAAGTAATGCCTGTTTCACAGTTGAGTCCCTTAGCAAACAAACGGCCGATGGTCGTTTTACCGACACCTCGTGTACCGCTGAATAGGTAAGCGTGATGCAACCTATTTTGGCTAAGGGCATTCTCTAATGCTGTTAAAACATGGGCTTGACCAACCACTTCTTTGAATTTGGTTGGTCGCCATTTTCGCGCTAACGCAAGATAGCTCATGAATAATTCCGAAAAGGATTAGTGACCGTCGAATTCGCAGATGCTAAACACTTCTAGACCTAAGCCTTGTAAGCGCTTGTCACCACCGATTTCTGGAAGGTTAATAACAAATGCAGCGTGTTCTACCACACCACCAAGCTGACGAATCAGCTTTGTTGTCGCTTCAATCGTACCGCCTGTTGCTAGCAAGTCATCAACCATCAGCACTTTATCGCCTTCGACGATAGCATCGGTATGGATTTCTAGCGTATCAGTGCCGTACTCAAGTTCATAAGATTGTGCCACAGTTTGACGAGGCAACTTGCCCGGTTTACGAACAGGGATAAAGCCGACACCTAGCTCAAGAGCAAGAGGCGCACCAAATAGGAAACCACGAGCTTCTGTACCAACGATCTTAGTAAAGCCCATGCCCTTGTATGTGTCCACTAACAGGTCGATTGTCGCTTTGTACGCGGCAGGATCTTCCATCAAGCTTGTTACGTCACGGAACAAAATACCCGCTTTAGGGTAATCAGGAATGCTTTTGATGCTTGCTTTGATCAGAGAGATTTTTTCTGTGTTCATAATCTTATGCACTTCATTAGGCCGCTTTCCAAACTCTCGTTAACGAATCAAACATCAACGCTCGGAATTAAGGAAAGGTACGATTGGTATTCATTGCAACGAGAGTCATAACTCTGATTGCTGAAATAATAAACGCCCGCTATACAAGCAGGCACACTGGCTTAATGGTAGTGATTTTCTTTGCTGTCAGCAACCAACTCATGGGTTGGAAGTCGCATAAACCATGTGAGAAGAATAACAAGTACACAAATTAGGAAAACCTTGACCCAAATGATCGGGGCAAAGTAGATCGATAACGCAAAACTCAACAAGATAAAGAACACGCCACGCGTTTTAACTTGTTTGGTCACAGCACCGTGTTGATACCAATTGTTCAATAACGGGCCGAGCGTTTTATGCTCATGCATCCATTTGTGAACTTTGGGGTTGCTTCGCATGAAACATGCACTGGCAAGAAGGAGAAAAGGCGTGGTTGGCAGAACGGGTAAAACGATCCCTAGAACTGCAAGAATGATACAAAGGCCACCAGCAATATTGAGGCTTAAAACTCGAACGCTAATTGTGGCCTCCTTGAGTTAGCTATCACCATCGGCGACGATAGCTTAACTAGAATGTTGCGTAACCATTGAATACTCGGATCAACGTTAGGGTTGCTGGTAGTAATGGAATCGCTAAAAATGCGGCTAAAAATCCTAAAAAATAGAATACATTAAACGGGTCTTGAAAGTCTTTGTTATCTGCCATGATTGCTTCTTGTTTTTGTTAGTAAAGGTAAGTATCTGGCGAACCAAACCCGCTTTGCTAAATCGACATTTAACAAAAAAGGCATAGCCACACCATTTGCGCAACTATACCTTAATCAATTATTCACAAAAACCGAGGAAATATAGGGTTAATCAGTGGACCCTTGGTGTATGTCTAAACTAAAACTGGCCGATCCAAGCAGGCTCAATGATAGCTGGCAGCCTTGTTCAATCGGAAGATCCCGCGTAATGAAGTTCTTCTTACAGTTCTCACCCAAGCGCTCACCCGCCGCAATATGTTGATTCAATTCGCCATTTGACCATTGTCCATCTAAACCCGCAGGTAAAATAGAGATAGTTCCCACAGCAAGATCAGCAACACCAAACAAAGCATTCACAGGGGTTGAACATTTAGAGCAACGAATCCCCTTCTCCAAAATTTCCGCAATATCTTTGAGATCAACGTTAAAATCTTTTCTATTTCTGAATAACGCTCTCACCAACAATGTGGCCGCTGAGCCGCCGTTATCAGAAGACGACGAATCGACGAGGTAGAAAGCAAACTGCCCGTTCATCATCCACGCATAATCAAACACAAGCGGCATCATTTCTGTTGATTGCAGTAATCGGTAACTGCAACGCCATGAGCCTTGTCGTGTGTCTTTCTCTGGAAGCAGCGCGTGCAATAAGTCTCTTGCAGCACTCGGGTTATCTTGCAGGTAGTTTAGATGCCAATGCAGTTCTTGGTCTTCAGGGATCTCACCACCGTCATCAACGCAGAACCATTGGCTTGAAAAATCTCGTTGGTCTGAAATGTTATCGAACGAATCTGTCAATGTATTCGCAATCGCACTTCCTAAATGACCGTGGTCCTCTAGAGGTTTCGCTAAAAAGTCTTTGATACCAAATCGTAATGCTTTCGCCACATCAGACATATCATCAGTGCCAGACACAACGATCATAGGCAGTGACGGATACTCTAAACTGAGCTCTTCTACAAGCTCAATGCCATCCAGTATCGGCATTGATAAGTCACACACAATTAAATCTGGCGCTGAGTCTCTAAGCTTTTGCAGAGCGTCCAGCCCATTTTCAGCCTCAACCACTTTATAACCAATCTTGTCTAAGTACGCGCTGGTTATCCGGCGAAAAATAGGATCATCATCAACCAACATAACGCATTTTTGATTGAGAACTTCCTGAGCCGAGGTCATAACTGGCTGACTGTGAGTTTTGTACATAATCTCTAACCTCACAAAACTAAGTCGAATTATTATTGTTATCTGTTCTAAGAACTAATATAAAACTTAGTAATAAAATACTAAATACACAAATGTTCACTCTTTACTGGTAATTCGTGACAAGGGTTGGAATACTGGTAAATAGTGCAACGAGTTGACGTAACGCAAACATTGATCTCAATATTACGTATAAATTAGATGAGATTGTAAACAAATGTGTCTGGATTTATGAAATTAGATGATTTAAACCTCTTTCGACTTGTCGTTGAAAATGGGAGCTACACCGCAACATCGCGCAAGACTATGATTCCGGTTGCGACCATTACACGACGCATCCAAGCCTTAGAAGACTCTTTGAACCTAAGGCTTCTCAATAGACACGCGCGTAAACTCTCTTTAACAGAGGCTGGCGAACGTTTTTTCAATGAATGCTCACCGTTACTACAACGTCTATCTTCTACTGCAGAAGAACTCACTGACGTGTGTAAGGGTGCTTCAGGGAAGATTCGCATTACCGCGCCCTCAAACCTGACCAAGCGCATGATGATGCCGATGTTCAGTGAATTCATGACTCAATACCCTGATATCAATATTGAGCTGATGATGAACAACCAAGCTGATCAGCTTGATCCAACCGAGTGGGATGTCATTTTCAGAGTCGGCCCGCAGCGTGATTCAAGCTTAATCGCAAGAAAGATCAGTGAAGTGAAGGATATTCTTATCGCGAGTCCTGACTACTTAGCGAAGAACCCGGCACCAAGTCATGCAGAAGAGCTCGCGAATCATTCGCTACTTAAAGGTTATCCGCTGATTAAGTGGCAGCTGAGTAATTCGAATGAAGAGACGGTCGTGAATAGCGAGAAAGGTCGTTTTAATGCGAATGCGCTTAATGTCGTAAGACAAGCCTGTTCAGAAGGCCTAGGTATCACCCTAATGCCTGACGTGATGATCCGTGAATACATTGAAGATGGCAGCTTAGTGCAAGTCTTAGAAGACTGGAGTGCTAACCCTCGTGATATTTACATGCTTTATAACCACAAAGACCACCTGCCAGAGAAGGTTAGATTGTTTATCGATTTTGTGATCGCATACCACATTCACTAAGATTCAATCCCCTTCCCCCGCAAACAAAAAAACCAGAGCCGATGCTCTGGTTTTTTATTACTCATTTTTTATGAGTACGCTAAGCGCCTTCGTTATGTAACTCTAGGTTCGCGAGATCTTGTTGGATCTCACGCTCAACCTTTGAATCGTCATTACGTAAAGAGTCTAGGAAATCTAGGTACGCTTGGTCGATATCGCCCGTTACATACTCGCCGTTGAATACAGATGTATCAAAACGAGAGATGTCTTGATTACCCATACCTACCGCCGAGATTAAGTCTGGTAGCGTTTGGAAAATCAAAGCGTCTGCGCCGATCTGCTTACAAATCGTTTCGTTGTCACGGCCATGAGCAATAAGCTCCGTCGCGCTTGGCATATCGATGCCGTAAACGTTCGGGAAACGAACCTCAGGAGCAGCAGAAACCATGAAGACTTTGCTTGCGCCAGAATCACGAGCCATCTCAATAATCTGCTCTGATGTCGTGCCACGAACAATAGAATCATCAACCAATAGAACGTTCTTACCTTTAAACTCAGAACGAATCGCGTTGAGCTTTCGGCGAACCGACTTCTTACGCTGTTGCTGACCAGGCATGATAAACGTGCGGCCAACATAGCGGTTTTTCACGAAACCTTGACGATATGGCTTATTGATCGCTTGAGCAATTCGTAGCGCAATATCATTCGATGTTTCAGGGATTGGAATTACCACGTCAATGTCTAGGTCTGCGTACTCTTCTTTAATACGCTTGCCTAACATCTCACCCATCTCAACGCGTGCGCTGTAAACCGAAATTTTATCGATGAATGAATCAGGACGAGCAAAATAAACAAACTCGAAAATACATGGGTTTAATTGTGGGTTATCTGCGCATTGTTTAGTGAAAAGCTCACCATTGAATGTTGCGTAGATAGCTTCACCAGGGGCAACATCGCGCATAAAATCAAAACCAACAGCGTCTAACGCTACCGATTCAGACGCAACCATGTACTCTGTTTTACCGTTAATTTCACGCTTACCAAGACACAGTGGACGAATACCATGTGGGTCACGGAATGCGATCATACCGTGGCCGATGATCATCGCTGTCACTGCATAAGCACCACGAATAGTACGGTGCACGTTTGCAACGGCGCGGAACACATCTTCTGAAGTCACATTACCTTTAACAGTATCGATTTCATGAGCCAATACGTTCAGTAGAACTTCAGAATCAGAGGTTGTGTTGACATGACGACGGTCTTTTTCGAACAACTTCTCACGAACTTCACTTGCATTCGTTAGGTTGCCGTTGTGCGCCAACGTGATACCAAAAGGAGAGTTTACGTAGAAAGGCTGCGCTTCAGAAGCACTCGAGCTTCCCGCTGTAGGATAACGAACATGACCAATACCCACGTTACCTTGGAGGCGTTGCATGTGTTTTGCTTCAAAAACATCTTTAACTAAACCGTTCGCCTTACGCAGACGGAAACGATTGCTTTCTATGGTACAAATACCAGCGGCATCTTGGCCACGATGCTGCAATACCGTTAAAGCGTCATAAATAGACTGGTTTACAGGTGTTGAACCCACGATTCCAACAATACCACACATGTCCTAATCCTCGATTTTCGACATTAACTGGCGCTAAAGCGCGCCAGATAAGAAACTAGATGTTGCTTGTAAATGCTCAAAGAACGGCGCAATGATTCGGCTAAACTCCGGAACCAACTGCGAATTCTCCCACCACTCAGAACTTGGGAATGCAGTAAACGCATCCATGAAAAACAACACTGCTGAGACAATCAAAACACCACGTAAGCCGCCAAAGACGACACCGAGGATTCTGTCTGTACCCGACAGGCCTGTTTTCTGAACTAGCTGACCGATGACATAGTTAACTAAGGCACCGACAACTAACGTTGCAACAAATAATGCTGCTATCGCAGTTCCGTTTCGAAACATCTCATCTTCGATATTGGTGAAGTACATGGCTAATTTAGCGTAGTACTGGCTAGCAATAAAAAATGCTCCAAACCAAATAACAAGTGATAACGCTTCTTTAGCGAAACCGCGAACTAAACTGATCACGGCAGAGAAGCCGATCACGCCTAAAATGACAAAATCTAACCAATTCATGAATTCTTCATCTTAAGTTGGCGCGCATTTTAACAGAAAAAATGCTGACGCAAACGTTTTCTTATGGATTTAACGGTTTAAATTTGAGCAATTGGCCTTTTGAACCCGTAATTTTTTCTAATTCCTTAATTTGTCGCTCAAGTTTGGATTTAGAGACATCCGGGCCAATAATTACTCGCGTAAACGTTTTTTCTTGCTTGGTGTGAGCCTGGTAACCACGCTTTTGTAAATCCTTAACAACGTTTTTTGCGTTGTCAGCATTCTTCAAAGCCATCAATTGAATAATCCAAGCACTGTCTTGGTATTCATTTTTTTCCGGTATTGGCTTAACCACCACTGCCACTTTATCCGCTTCTTTGTTACTGGAAGCCGACGCAGTTTGCTTATCTGAATTATCAACACCACTTTCAACCACTCGCTCAACCGGAGAATCCGGCAGTGCAATCTGATCTTCAACAGGGTCGAGTACTTCAAAAACTTCTACATTACTATCAAGCTCTGGCTTAATCGGAATGCTTGCAAACTCTTCTTTATAGTGGAGCTTCTTACCATCTAGCACATCGGGCAATACAATCACACCAATGGCCACTAAAATGATGGTACCGACTAATCGGCTTTGGAATTTACTTGCCATTTAGTTTCCTTTTTTCTGCCAATGCTCCAATACTTCACCCACAGTATGGAAAGAACCGACCACCAGTACAACATCGTCACCTTTAACAGAAGCTAAAGCCGCTTCAAACGCTACTACAGGGTTTGAATGCTGCTCTACGCCTTGAGGTAGGCTTTGACACAATTCAGCAGCTGTTGCGGCTCGTGGGCCGTTCAGCGAAGCTGGGTACCAATGTGTTGTGATTGGTGCTAATACTTCCAATGTCGCAGGGATATCTTTGTCATGAAGCATGGCGACTACAACGTGTAAATTTTTGCCTGCATACTTCTTCGTTACTTGCTGCGCAAAGTATTCAGCAGAATGCGGGTTGTGCGCAACATCAAGCACAATCACGGGTTGTTCGCTAATTTGCTGCATACGCCCAGGAAGCTGTGCGTTCTTCATGCCATTAACGACGTTTACATCGCTAATGCTAAGTTCTGAAGTACCTAATGCCATCAATGCTGTTGCTGCGTTAGGTAGCGGTAGGCTTGGAATAGGCAATGATTCTAGTTGGAATGCCCCACTGCGCCAGTTCCAAGTATCGCCGTCTACATCATAGGTGTATTGAATACCCACCTGATAGAACTCAGCCTTAATGTCATCAGCGTGAGCAGCAACCGTAGCTGGTGGTTTAGGTTGACCACAGATAGCCGGCTTGCCACTACGATAAATACCGGCTTTCTCAAAACCAATCACATTGATGTCATCACCTAGCCAATCAACATGGTCGACAGCCAAACTGGTAATCACAGAAACATCATGCTCTACGATATTCGTCGCATCTAGGCGTCCACCTAGACCCACTTCTAATAACACAACATCAACCGCTTCAGTTTGAAAAGCACGTAACGCCGCTAAAGTCCCATATTCGAAAAAGCTAAGGCTGATCTCGCCGCGCTCTTTCTCAATGAAATTGAAAGACTGAACCATCTTTTCATCGGATAGATCTTGGCCGTTAATACGAACACGTTCGTTATAGCGAATTAAGTGAGGAGAACTATAGACACCGACTGAGTAACCAGCATCCAACAGAATAGCTTCCATTAGTGCACACGTTGAGCCTTTGCCATTAGTTCCGGCAACAGTAATAACGTGTTGAGCAGGTTTGGTGAGGTTTGCCTTAGAGGCGACGGCCTGAACTCGGTCTAATCCAAGATCAATAGCGCTTGTGTGGATGTTTGATAAATAATCAAGCCACATCTCCAAAGAGGATGTGGCTTGAGGAATAGGTTGTTGACTCATCTAACTCATAACCATGATTAAGTAGGTTTGTTAGATGGTACTTTACCCTTTTTCTGGCGCTTCTGGTACTTCATAAGTAGCTTCATTCGGTGAATCGTTCACAGAAACTACTAATGGTGAAGGCTGGTTGGTCATTTTAGCAACAAGGCTTGCAACGCGCTGACGCATCTCACGACGGTCAACGATCATGTCGATAGCGCCGTGATCTAGTAGGAACTCACTGCGTTGGAAACCTTCAGGAAGGTCTTCACGTACAGTTTGTTCGATTACACGACGTCCAGCAAAACCGATAAGCGCTTTTGGCTCACCGATGTTGATATCGCCAAGCATTGCCAAACTCGCAGAAACACCACCCATTGTTGGATCAGTCATGACTGAAACAAACGGTAGGCCTTTCGCAGATAAACGCTCTAGAGCAGCACTGGTTTTTGCCATTTGCATTAGAGACATCAATGCCTCTTGCATACGAGCACCACCACTTGCAGAGAAACAAACTAAACCACAGTTGTTCTCAATAGCCGCATCTACCGCTTTCACAAAACGAGCACCAACAACAGAGCCCATTGAACCACCCATAAATGAGAATTCAAAAGCACACGCTACGATTGGTAAACCTAGTAGTTCACCTTTCATTGCGATCAGCGCGTCAGTTTCACCACTGTTCTTTTGAGCAGTAGAGATACGTTCTTTGTAGCGCTTAGAGTCTTTAAACTTCAGTTTGTCTTGTGGCTCAAGATCAGCACCTAGTTCAACGCGCTCACCTTTGTCTAGGAATGTATCCAGACGGCGACGTGCCTTCATGCGCATGTGATGGTCACATTTTGGACACACTTCTAGGTTACGCTCTAGTTCAGCATGGTAAAGAACCTGCTCACAAGAAGTACATTTAGTCCAAACACCCTCAGGGATAGACGCTTTACGAGATGTTACGATGTTGCTTTTTTCTAAAATCTTTTCAAGCCAACTCATGGAAGACCTTTTTGTTTCGATTCTTACGCTTGATTGCGAAAGAAATAAATTTGGGAATTATGCGTGGGAATTAAAGCACATAAAACAGCGACTGTAGATAAAAAACTGGTTGTACCTATTTTCTGGCACTATTTTACGCACGAAACCGTAATATTTTTTGAACCTAAGTCTCACATTTAGTTCAAATTATCCGGTAAAAACAGAGGCCCAATTGGCTCTCGTGGTAACTCAAAATGTTCAGGATAATCAACATCTACCAGATACAAGCCTTCCGCTTTGGCGGTTGCGCCAGCCACTTTTCGATCTTTAGCCTCTAAAAGCCACTGGATCCACTCTGGTTTTTGCTCACCTTTACCTACTGCAATTAGGCTACCCGTAATATTCCTCACCATGTGGTGAACAAACGCATTCGCTTTAATATCGATCACTATGTAGTGTCCATGACGAGTCACGTTTAAGTGAATCATGTTTCTCCATGGGCTACGAGATTGACAATGTGTCGCTCTGAATGAAGTGAAGTCGTTCTCGCCTAACAAGTACTGACCCGCTTCATGCATCTTTTTCTCATCAAGGTGACCATGGTAATGGCTCACGCCTGAATTCAGAATGCCAGGACGTAGTGCATGATTAAAGATAATGTAGCGATAACGGCGTGCAGTTGCAGAAAAACGAGCGTGGAAATCCTCATTCACTTCTGCCGCCCAACGAACCGCAATATCTTTTGGCATGTTGGCATTCGCGCCCATTGTCCAAGCAACCATTTTACGATCAACATTAGTTTCAAAGTGAACGACTTGTCCCGTACCGTGAACACCGGCATCTGTACGACCTGCGCACATAACCTCTACAGGATGATTCGCGACAACTGAAAGAGCCTTTTCCAATTCTTCTTGGACACTTTTCACGTCTCGTTGGCGCTGCCAACCAAAGTAGTGGGTACCGTTATATTCAATACCTAAAGCAATTTTCATGTTCTTGTTCTCTTTGAAAATGGGCAAGAAGTATATACGGAAATGAGTGCTAGCCCAAATAGGATGGGGCTAAAACTGCAATAAACAACCACTACCGCCCTAGACGGTGGTTTTAAGAAGCCAAATAAAACAAAGGCGCTTGGGCTCATCTAAAAATAAAGGGTAGCCAACGCTACCCTTTATGATTTTTTTAAATTTATCGACCGTTTAAGGTATCGATAAGATTCTTTGCCTCTCGACGAATATCATCGCTCCCGTCAACTATCGCCTCTTCTAGAAGTTTAATTGCACCTTGCGAATCACTCATCTCGATATAGATTTTAGCCAAATCGAGCTTACCAGCAGCTTCTGCATTGTTGTCGACATCATAGTTGCCAATATCACCGATAACATCAGGGAATTCATTGAGACCAACATCCAACTTCAACTCTTCATCATCTGGATTAATGGCTTCTTCGCCTTCTTGCTCTACTTGAGCCATCAGTTCGTCAATCGTCATGTATTGCTTATCACGACTGTTACCTGACTCTGTTAGATTATCTTGTTGACCCCAATTCTCTTCTTTAATTTTAGGTTCAGCTTGTTTTTCAGCCGATGCCCAAATCTCTTGTTGATCGTCAGGAACACCATTGTGCATGCTTGATTGCTGCTCTGGAGCTAAGTTAAAGCCTTTCCAATCTTCACCGCCAACTTCAAGCATCGCATCGATATCGAGCCCTGCACTGTCAATCGACGTTGCATCTAATGGCTTCTCAAACATATTGTCGACTGAGTCTTGTACATCTTCTGAAAGCAACTCAGCCAATGCTGTTTCATCAAAATCGTCAAAGCCTTCTAGTGGTTCGTCTTGAACCGCTGTAGGTGCTGAGTTTGATTCTAAAGGCGTTGAATTTAATCCTGAAGATGAACTCGGTGAATCATCTGGTTGTGCGAACGCTGCCAGTTCAGGTTCTTCTGCATCTGAGAACCCTGCTTCGTCCGAGAAACCCTCTGTATCGGAGAAGTCGTCAGCGTGACTAAAGCTTTGCGGATTTGAGAACAAATCATGCAGCGCATCTTGCTCTTCACCTTGCGGACTAAAAGAAGTCAGTGGTGTCGGCTTCTCTGCAAACGCATCTGAGATGGCTTCGTCTTCACCGTATTCAGGCAAATCAAGCTCATCGAACTCCACGCCTTCTTCTTCCGCTACTGGCTCTGCGCTGCTTTGTTCAATATCATCTAAAACAGAGTCTGCTTTTGCGCTTTCTTCGTCATATTCAGGAAGGTCAAGATCATCGAACTCAAACTTTTCTGCCTCAGGAGCGAGATCTTGCTCTAACTGAGCTTCATCAGGCTCACTAACGACTTCCGCCAATGCATCTTCTTCACCAAACTCTGGAAGTTCGAAGTCATCAAACGAGAACTCGTCTTCGCTGTCTTGTCCTGGAACTTCAGCTTGTTCCGTAGCGTCAACTTGCGATGCCGATTCTACTTGAGGTTCAGCGTCTAATTGAGGTTCAACAGCAGGAATAACTGGTTCTGGTATTACTTCAACATCAGCTTCAGCATCGGCTTCTGCCAACGCGTCTTCTTCATTAAACTCAGGAAGCTCGAAGTCATCAAACGAGAACTCTTCTTCGCTGTCTTGTCCTGGAACTTCAGCTTGTTCCGTAGCGTCAACTTGCGGTACCGTTTCTGCTTGAGGCTCAGCGTCTAGTTGAGAATCAACAGTAGGAGCAACTGGTTCTGGTATTACTTCAACATCAGCTTCAGCATCGGCTTCTGCCAACGCGTCTTCTTCATTAAACTCAGGAAGTTCGAAGTCATCAAACGAGAACTCTTCTTCGCTGTCTTGTCCTAGAACTTCAGCTTGTTCCGTAGCGTCAACTTGCGGTGCCGTTTCTGCTTGAGGTTCAGCGTCTAGTTGAGGTTCAACAGCAGGAGTAACTGGGTCTGGTATTACTTCAACATCAGCTTCAGCGTCCGCCAACGCATCTTCTTTAGCTGTATCGTCTCCAATCAGCCAATCACTGTCTTCTGGTACACCGAACTCATTTGGAATGATTTCTGGCATATGTGCAGCACGGACTGGCTCTGGCTCTGGCTCTGGCTCTGGCTCTGGCTCTGGCTCTGGCTCTGGCTCTGGCTCTGGCTCTGGCTCTGGCAAGGATTCAACGATATTTTCAAGTTCATCGCTACCTTGAATTTTCGGTTCAAAGTCAAAATCAGAGTCTATATTCGCAGGAAATTCAACATCATCAATGGCTTCGGCTAACCAATCTTCTACCGTTTCTTCATCGTCTTCAGAGATATCATTTAAAGACGACGGCGAAGCTTGATCTTCAGTACTCGCAGCGATGTCTTCACGCTGATGTTGTACGTCGGCTTCTTTCGGTTCTAATTCTTGTTGCTCAGTGTCTTCTTGAGTCGGCTCTTCAAACACTGGTTTGTCAAAGTCAGAATTCTCAGAGAGCAACGAGTCAATATCCAGTTCGTCATCTTTAACAGACGACACCGCTTCTTCTGGTGATAGTTCATGGCTATCAGAAAGAGACGTTTGTTCTGGTTCCAAAGCACTTTCGATTGATGCTTCAGCTGTCTCTTCAGTAGCTTGCAACGAATCGCTGTCATCCGAAGTCATCAACTCATCAATCAATGCTTCATCTGTTGTTTCTAGTGCGTCATCAAGCAACGCATCCGTTGCAGGCGCTACACCAAACAAGTCATCGATAAAGTCATCACGATTAAAGGCTTCATCATTTTCTGGCTTAACATCAGCACCGTCTTGAATCAGTTCTGAATCTAATGAAGCATCACTAACAAGTTCAGGTTGTGGTGTTTCACTAATGTCCGTTATTTGCTCAGGCTCGGCTTCAGAAGGCTCTGACGTTAATTGAGTATGTTCAACGTCTGAATCCTTAATAAGGTCGTCGCTGGCTTTATCAGAACCAAAGGCAGCATCTAGCTCTTTATCAAACGTCTGCTCTTCTGATTCAAGCTCGTCTTCAATACCACTTGTCAGTAAATCATCAAACGGGTCTAAAGATTCCGATTTTGGTGAATCGGCTTCGTCCGCTGAAAGCGCATCATCCGATAGTTCACTATCAAGGAAATCATCAAGTAAGTCGGTGCTCTCTGCGTCGAGTTCGAAGTCATCATCAGAATCTCCGATTAATTCATCCAGAGTTTCCGTGCTGTCTTCTGCAATGTTTAGCTCATCATCAGTCGATAAACCAGAAAGCTCTTCAAGTTCGGATAAGGCATCAAAACCTAAGGGCTCACTTTCAGGCTCATCATCCGATTCATCGCCCAGCATTTCATCAAGGAGTTCGGTCGAGTTGCTTAGGTCAACGTCATCCCCTTCCAACTGCTCATCAAGTAGATCAACGCTGTCTTGAGTCTCTTCATCAACGATTGGCTTATCAAACTGAGACAGGATGTTTTCGATATCATCATCAGACGCCAAACCATTGTTTAGGTTCGTCGCTATTTCATCGTCGCTATCGAGGTTGAAAGGATCATTCGCTTGCTCGTTCTGAGCGGCAACCTGAGCAAAGATGTCATCAATATCATCCTCTACACTAGGAGCTGCGGATTGAGTGGTTTGTTGTTCAGAGATCAGAGCATCAATATCAAAATCGTCATTGCTTATGTCCGAAGGCGTAGCATCGCTTTGTTGTTCTGAGATAAGCGCATCGATATCAAAATCATCGGTTATTGATGTGTCGGCACTAGAAGTAGAATCACTTTGCTCTTCCGAAATCAAAGCATCGATGTCGAAGCTATCATCATCTTCGTCATCAAGAGAAAACAGGTCATCTAATAGTGACTGGTCTAATTCGTTAGAGCCTAAATCTTCAGTCTCGGATTCTTTAGATAGCAGTGCTTCAATGTCATCAGCAGACATTGCGTTATCATCTGAGAGATCAAAATCGACTTCATCGGTATCAAGTGCGCTTTCTGCGCTTTTATCGAGCGCGCGCTCCATCTCTTCAAGACCAAGCGCTTTCTCTTCACCATTAACACTGATGCCGTTGCTGCTGTCCAAGTCCAGATCATCAAAGTTAGTATCTAAATCACCATTTTCGCCAATGCTCGCAAATGGGTCATCATCTTCACCGTCGAGATTGAAATCGAGATCAGATTCATCCAATCCTGCAAATACATCGTCTTCTTCAGCAAGAGCTTGGTCGTCAAACAACTTATTGGCGTCATCTTCAGTGCCAAACAAGTCATCGTCTAAAGACAGCTCGTTAAGGTCGTCCATCTCGTCGCCCAGTGTAATAGGCGCGACGCTGCTTGGTTCAGGCTGCATCGGTTGTTCTTGAGTGTTTTGCTGTTGTTCTTCATTTTTAGAACGACGACCTATCAGCATCACGATGATCAAGCCAAGTAGAAGACCCGGAATAATCGCAAGAGCCGCAACTAACCAACCATTAGATAACAGCTCATCCGTGGCACTTGGGGCCATTTTTTCAATTTCGGCGTTCTTTCTACGCTCTTCATCAAGCAGCTTTTCCACTTCGCTACGAATGCGGTCTTCATCACTGAGTTCTGTTTTTAGCTCATCCACTTCCAATTGAACATTCGACAGCATCAAACGAAGTTGATGGTTTTTTTCTTCAAGTGACAGTAACTCAGTTTCTGAAAGCTCTAACTGCTTCTCAAGGTGGTTCATTTCCTTGGCACCGGTTAGCGGCTTGTTATTCACTATCTCTTGATTACCAATTATCGATTTATCGACAACTTTAGGTTCGCTAACCTTGGCTTTGGATTGTGCATTTTTAGGAGCTACATCTGGTCGACTTGGCACTTGCGCTACTTTAGGTTTTGAAACGGTAGGCTTTGTCGCAGGAGCATCAAGCTTAGCAAGGTGCGAGTTCATGATGTTGATAGCTTGCTGCGTCGAACTTGCACGTGCTTGCTCTAAAGAAGGCACACGTAAATTACTGGCAGGCAGCAGGCTATGGATATTCTGATTTTCAAACGCTTGTGGGTTTAAGCGATAAATCGCCAACAATGTTTGTTGGACTGAAACAGAGTTATCAGGGCGTAACCTTGAAGCAATAGACCATAGCGTTTCTGAGCCACGGGTTGGACCATAGAAACGTGATGGCTCAGCGCTATTCAATTGCGCTCTTTGAAGAGGTTCTGAAAACGTAGGCGCTGATTGTATCTGGCCATTAGGCCCTACAACTCGAATGGAATCTGCACGAACAACGGAAATCTGAGTCGCAATGATAAAGGCAAAAGGCATTAACCACGGCTTGAAAAATTGAAACATAAAAGGCTCAGCTAGGTGCTTAAATTCGGAAAAGTGATGATCTATTAAATATATCGGATAAATGACGTAAAACTATAGAGATGAAAACAAAAAATGTGTTGCAGCAACAATATTCGCAGCAATTTCACACAATTTGACTAACAATATTTTCAATCGATTAAAAAAGCCCCACTAAAGAGTGAGGCTTGATAATCAAAGCAATGAAGCTTAGAAGTAATCGCGAATCAGAACTTCAGCGATTTGAACTGCGTTTGTCGCTGCGCCTTTACGAACGTTATCAGCTACTACCCACATGTTCACGCCGCTGTGATGGCTGATGTCGCTACGAATACGACCAACCATTACGTGGTCCTTACCACCCGCATCACGAACTTGAGTTGGGAAGTCTAAAGCTTGAAATACTTCAACGCCTTCCGTGTTCTCTAGAAGCTGAATAACTTGCTCTGCACCGATTGGCGCGCGAGTTTCAACGTGTAGAGATTCAGCGTGACCGTAGAACACAGGAACACGAACACAAGTCGGGT
>Ga0310124_10000869_pt1 | contig 21501 bp, 24 predicted proteins | sample CB11b_AW_Bot5_MG_FD_203507 | JGI IMG/M metagenome (GOLD analysis project Ga0310124, IMG submission 203507) | Marine microbial communities from Western Arctic Ocean, Canada - CB11b_AW_Bot5 | ecosystem: Environmental > Aquatic > Marine > Oceanic | place: Canada: Western Arctic Ocean | collected... | reverse complement strand
GACTTCAAATGATAGTTTAACGTGATATTTGACGATACCTGTGTATGGCAAATGATTTTCATCTCCTTAATATTCATTAAGCATAAAACTTCAAATCATGGTTATAAGTGCTTGCGGCAAAAAATTAATTTTCAATAATAAAATAAAATAGAAATTGGGAAAAATGATTATTCAGTAGTAAATGATGAACCGCATGAACAACTTTTTGTTACATTTGGATTATTGATTTTGAATCCCGAGCCCATCAGACTTTCAATATAGTCAACGTTTGCACCCTTTAGGTGATCTTGACTCATTGAATCAACTATTACTTTGACACCATTTTCCTCAATAGTTAGATCATCTTCTTCTGCTGCTTTCTCGAAACCCATTCCGTAAGAAAGTCCAGAACAACCACCACCTTGAACATAAATTCTAAGAAATTTGGGCTTTTCTTTTTCTTCACCCATAAATTCATTGATTTTCTCAGCAGCTTTTGCAGTGATAGTAATCAATTTTCCTGATTGTGTTTGAGGTTGTGGTGACTCGACAACTACTTCTTGAGGTTTTGGAGACTCGACAACTACTTCTTGAGGTTTTGGAGATTCATGAGATTCTCCATGAGATTCTCCACATCCACATGAATGATCAGCAGATGTTTCGTGACTTTGTTCTGTAGTCATATATTCAACTTTCACTAGTTCAAATTATAATAACCTTTTCCTACAAAATATACAGTAAGTGAATGTAATTGGTTAGGTGAAGCTATTTTTTAGATTTATTTACGAAGTCAGACATTCTTTTTTCGCGCTCTGGATCTGAGAAACAGTTTCTCCATGCAAGTAATTCTACACCCAAACCTGTATCAAGATCTGCATTTCGTCCTTTGTTGATAGCAGTCTTTGACATGTGAACAGCTAGAGTTGCATTTGCGGCGATTGTTTTTGCCATCTTTACAGCTTCGTCCATTAAAGCAGATTGTTCGAAAACATGATTGACAAGACCGATTTCTTTTGCACTGCTAGCGTTAATCGGTTTACCAGTAAAAACAAGTTCTTTTGCTTTTGCAATTCCTACTATCCGCATCAACCTTTGTGTTCCACCCCAACCAGGTGGTATACCTATTGTTACTTCTGGTTGGCCAATTTTTGCATTATCAGATGCAAGTCTTATATCGCAAGACATTGCAAGCTCACATCCACCACCTAATGCAAAACCGTTAACAGCCGCAATAGTTGGTTTTGTTATATTTTCAACAGTAGCCGTAAGTTCTTGACCTAATTTTGCATAACGTTCAGATTCTTCTGGAGATATTTTTGACATATATTCAATATCAGCTCCAGCAGAAAATGCCTTATCTCCTTCTCCAGTTAAGATAATTACTTTTACGTTATCATCTTTCTCTAGTTGCTTAAATGTAGAAATTATCTCCTTGGCAACATCGATATTCATGGCATTTAGTTTTTGAGGACGGTTAATCGTAACAGTACAAATCCCATCGTCAGTTTTAGTAGTGATATTTGTCATATAGAAAATCCTTTCTTGATAAAATTAAATGTTGTCTAGTTACCCCTAACAGAACCCCATTGAGCTAATGCAGATGCTGCAGCTATCCATGTTCGTAAATCATCATAAACTGGTATGCCCTTTTTTTCAACCAATTTGGACATTTTTTGTGTATATGGACCACCATTTGCTCCAACTAGCAATGGCTTCGTTTTTTTATTAGAAAAATCAGAAAGGTAGTCAACAATTGTCTCCTCAAGTGGGTCATCCTGGAAAACAAACCATGGCATGGCAATATTCACATTCTTTTCATCATAAAATTGCTGAATAACATATCTATAGTCATCTGCAGTTGCGCCACCACCTACATCAGCTGGATTACCATTATGAATAGGAACAGTTGGAGGAAAACGTTCCTTCATTTTTTTGATAATTTGTGGGGACATCTTCCCTATCGTAAGCCCTAATCTGTCTAAATGATCAATTCCACCAATCATAGGACCCGCACCATTACTACACATGGCAACCTTGTTACCTTTTGCAGGTGGTTGCCAAGCCAAAGCCTTTGCAACTCCGACAAGTTCTTGATAACTATCTACAGAAATAATTCCAGCCTGCTTAAACGCACCCATGATAATAGCATTTGAACCACCTAGGGAACCTGTATGAGATGCAGCTTGTTTCGCACCAGCAGCACTTCGTCCACTTTTCCATATCACTATTGGTTTATTTTTTTCTTTCATGACTTGTTTTGCAGAATTGATAAACTTTCTACCATCACCAAATCCTTCGACGTAAAGACAAATGACTTTTGTTTGAGGATCACTTCCTGCATATGAAATCATGTCTGCCTCATCAACATCTGACCTGTTTCCATAACTAATCATCTTTGAAAGACCAAAAGAATCAGCACTCTCCAACATACTAATCCCCATTGTTCCACTTTGAGAGAAGAATGCAACATTACCAAGTCTTGCGCGAACCATTCTTGCCTGACCTTGAAATGCACAATCAAGACGATTTGCAGCGTTAAACATTCCAATACAGTTTGGACCGATAACTCGTATCTTATGCTTTAATGATAGATGTTTTACCTCAGCTTCCATTGCTGCTCTATCGCCGCCAAGCTCCTTACCGCCACCTGAAACAATCACAACATTATGAATTCCTTTCTTTGCACATGCTTTCATAATAGGTCCACACTGAGCAAGATCAATACAAACAACAACTAGATCAACTTTATCTTCAATTGCATCTAGTGATGGATAACATTTGATTCCAAGAATTGATTCTTCTTTTGGATTGATTGGATAGACTTTTCCCTTGAAATCTTGTTTACCAAGAGCATCTAACACAGAATTTCCTATCTTACCTGGTTTTGAAGAAGCACCAACCAATGCAACAGATTCTGGTGTAAAGAATTTCTCCATAGATGTTATGTTTGGTTTAGCATGTGAGATTGAATTCTTTTTAATTTCTTTGTTTAGAATAATTTTTGCGTCTACCACATTGTATGATTTTGGATAGACCACAATAGGATTGAAGTCTATGCTGTTAATGTAATCTGCATTATCAACACCAATTTTTCCAATTTGAACAAGTGCCTTTGCAAGTATATTCAAGTCTATAGGCTTGCTTCCACGGAATCCTTTTAGAATTTTAGAGCCCTTGAGTTCGTTTAGCATTGATTTTGCATCTGATGTAGTGATTGGAAGCATTCTAAATGCAACATCCTTGAAAATTTCAGTAAGAACACCACCTAAACCAACCATAATCACAGGACCGAACTGTGGATCATTTTGTATTCCAACTATTAGCTCAACACCCTTTGGAACCATCTTCTCAAGCAAAATTCCTTTTACGTTAACGCCCTTCTTTTTGGAAAGTCGCCCATACATATCATTAAACGTTTTTTTTACATCAGCAGTATCATTTACGCCAACCTTAACACCACCAACATCGGTTTTATGAAGTATTTGTGGCGAAACTACTTTCATCACTAAAGGAAATCCAAGTCTTTTTGCATCTTTGACTGCTTGGTTGGCAGATGTTGCCAATGAAAATCCTGGCACTGAAATTTTATATTTTTTTAAAATTGATTTGGCAGCCTCTTCCGTGATGATTTTATGATCAGTCTTTATTGTATCATCAAAAATTTTTGTAATTGAGTTCATAATAGATCGATCAAAAAGTTTGATATTATATTAAACTTATTATCATTGTGGAATTTCCAGAAAATGAAATAGCAGAAATTAAAAAATTCATAGATCTGCTTAATTCAGAAAAAGATAGTGTAGTAATAGTAGAAGGAAAACGTGATTCTGCCGCACTAATAAAATTGGGTTATTCAGGTAAAATTTTGGAGTTTCACAAGTTCAATGGAATGATAAAATTTGCTGATTCAGCTGCCAAGTATCATAAGATTATTCTTCTGTTAGATGGTGATAGGACTGGCAAGTATCTAACAAAAAAAATCATTGAGTTGTTAGAGCATCGAACAAAAATTGATCTTCTGTTTAAGAAAAAGTTAGTTTCAATAACAAAAGGAAAAATACGATTTATTGAACAGTTGGTCTGCTACGAATCTTATTTTGTTTAGAATCTAAGGCCAAATGCCTTTATGATTGAATGCTTCTAGGACACGCTCTACAGCCAAGACCATAGCTGCCCTCCTATTGTCAATGTTATGTTTTTTAGAAAGTTCATACATGTCTTTCAAGCCTTTAACAATTTTAACCTCCATCTTACTTGCAACTTCATCGAATGTCCAGTAGTAACCCATGTTGTTCTGCACCCATTCCAGGTAAGAGATACAAACTCCACCAGAATTTGCCAAGATGTCCGGTATAACAAAAACTCCTTTCTTGTGAAGAATTGGATCAGCCTCAGGCAAAGTAGGACCGTTTGCAGCTTCACCAATAATTTTACATTTTAATTTCTCTGCAATTGCAGCAGTAATTTGGTTTTCAAGTGCACCTGGAACCAAGACATCACATTCAGTTGTAAGCAATTCTTCTGTAGAAATTTCTTTGCTACCTGGATAGCCAACTACAGAACCATTTTTTTGTTTCCAATCAATTAGTTCTTGAACCTTAAATCCATCAGGAACAAGAATTGAGCCCTTTGAATCACTTGCCGCAATACATGTTGCGCCTTCTTTTTCTAGATACACACCAGAAAATGTTGAAGCATTTCCAAATCCTTGCAGTACAACCTTAGCACCTTTAAGTTCAATATTCAAAATTTTTGCTGCTTCTCTAATACAATAGGCATTGCCCAAACCTGTTGCAACATTTCGTGCAAGAGAGCCGCCCACAGGAATTGGTTTTCCAGTAATAGTTCCTGGGGAATAATTATTTCCATTCATTTTGGTAAATGTGTCCATAATCTGTGTCATCTCTTTTCCAGTTGTATAAACATCTGGAGCAGGAATGTCTTTCTGTGGACCAATCACTTCAGCAATTCTAGATGCAAATTGTCGAGTTAATCTTTCAAGCTCGCCGTCACTGAGTTTTTCTTTTTTAGGGTTTACGAAAACTCCTCCCTTGGCACCTCCTAGTGGAATGTCAACAACAGCGCACTTCCATGTCATCCAAGAAGAAAGAGCCATTACTTCTCGTTCCATGTACTTGACACCACCCTCAGGATCAAAGTATCTTATACCTCCCTTGTATGGACCTCTATCGTTGTTATGCTGACATCTGAATCCTGTAAAAATTCTAATCTTACCATCGTCCATTTTTACCGGAACTTTGACTCGAAGGAACCTATTTGGCATAATCAAATAATTTCTAATTCCCTCATCGTTTATTCCTAAAACATCACATGCATCGTTAACCTGCTTTGTGGCATTCTCAAATGGGTCTGGTTGAGCCAAGATGGATCAGATCTCATTCAATTTGTATTTAAATGTCTCTGGAATAATCAAATTTTTAAAAAAGTTGAGCAAGTTTAAAAAATTCTAATCGATTAATTCAATGGAATAAACAACAAGGTTTCCTTTTTGAGATGTAAATATGCCTGTTAATCTAGCAAGCATGCCATATTTTTTCTTACGAAGTTTAATGATTTCATCTGCTTCCTCGCCTGTAATCATTTCTGCCTTACCTTTTATCCATTCATTTTTTGGTTCACCTTTGAATGAACATGAGACAATTTGTACATCTTGGTTATTTCCGAGTCTCTTAACTTTGCCAGTACTATCCCTAGTTATCACATAGATTAGATCGTTATCAATTACAAACCAAACCGGAGTTCTAACAGAAGTTCCATCCTTTTTGTATGTCTCAAGGTTGATGTATTTTTGATCAAGAAACTGGTCTAGGTGATTTCCCATGGGTGATCAAAAACAATTCTATATTTTAATAGATATAGATTGACGATTTGAATTATTTCATGACTAACCCTTAAATTGACTTGTAATTGAATCGAAATGTTATGATGGGATCACGTGGCTATGATATGACGCCCACGATGTATTCACCAGATGGTAGAATTTATCAGGTAGAATATGCAATTGAGACAGTCAAAAGAGGCGCAATTGCAATTGGATTGCAAGTTAAGGACGGAATCATATTAGCTGTCGAAGAAAAATCACGGGATCTTCAAGTAGAAGATATCACACAAAAAATTTTTCAGGTGGATGATCATATAGGCATTGCAGCAGCAGGTTATATTCCAGACGCACGTATTATGGTTGATAATGCACGTTTTTTTTCACAAAGTAACAAATTAACTTATGACGAATCAGTAGAAATAGAAACAGTTGCAAAACATTTAGCAGATCAATCACATCAATTTACACAATATTCTGGAGTTCGTCCATTTGGTGTCGCGCTAATTATTGCGGGTGTAGACAGAAAAGGTACTAGAGTTTTTGTTACTGACCCAAGTGGAACATACATTCCATATGCTGCAGTTGCAATAGGTGGGAATTCAGATGAGGTTACTGACTTTTTAGAAAAGAATTACAAAAAAGAAATGTCTATGGATGATGCTATGTCGTTAGCAATTACTGCAATAAATCTAAAGAATGATGAAAAGAGCGTGAAGAATATCAGGATGTCAACGATCAAAACAGATACTATGCTATTTGAAAAAGTGTCTAATGAAGAACTAGCAAAGCATATGCAGACAGAAGACACATCTCCAAAGCATGTGCAGACAGAAGGCACATCTCCAAAGTAAGAGTACAGAATATAATATCAAAAATAATAGTAAACCCATGGGTTTAGGCAGCTACTGGGGTGAAGTACTTGATGTGTTACAGGAAATTATTCCTGTTTATGATAAGGTTAATTCCTATATTTCATTTGGAAAAGATTCTGAACATCGAAATAGAGCAATTAAAGGAAAAGTGAAAACTGGTGATAAAATACTTGATGCTGGTTCAGGTTTTGGGAATATGTCAAAAACTGCACTAGACGCCACTGATGGAGAGGTGGAAATTATGCTGTATGATCCTCTTTTACCAATGATAAAAAACACTGATAGGCTTTTCAAAAAAAAGCCAGAAGCAACATGTGGAGTGTTTGAACATGTGCCATTTCAGAGCAAACAGTTTGATGTAGTCCTTTCTGGATATTCATTGCGTGATGCAATTAGTTTGAAGACAGCTATTTCAGAGATTCAGAGAGTTTTGAAAGATGGTGGTAAGTGGATTATTGTTGATTTAGGAAAACCAGACGAACCGATTGCTAGGTTTGGTGTTTCATTTTATCTTAAATTGATTCTGCCTATTATAGCATATGCAGCTGGAGGAAAGCTTGGATTAAAATTTGCAGCATTACATAAAACATACAAACTTTGGCCAAAAAACAAAAAGCTAGAATTGATGCTTCTTGAAAAATTTTCAAGTGTTGAGTTTGAGAAAGATTTGATGGGTGGAGCAATCATGGTTACTGCCCATAAATGAACAAAACCCAGGATAATACAAATATTTAATTTTGTAATGAATGAATTAGTTTTGTGTTAGAGTATTTGTTGAATATAATCGGAAGCGAATGGTTAATGATCATCTTCATTGCATTAATCCTACTTTTGGGTGCAAACCGTTTTCCTGAAGCAGTAAAGAAAATTGGGAAAATTGTTGGTGAGTATAAAAAAGCGAAGGATACAGTTGAAAAACAAATGAAAGATGTTACAAAGGAAAACCTTGAAGTTTCCGGTCCTGTAAAAGATGAAAGAAAAAAACTTGAGATAATGGCCAATCATTTTGGGGTGGATTGTAAAAGCAAAACTGATGATGAGCTAAAGAAAATAATAGACAGTAAGATCGGACAGTCGCAAAAAGAAACACAATCTAAAAAATAATCAATTTTTTGTTTCTTTTTTTAATCTATAAACATTCTTTTGAAGTCGTTTATTTGCAAAATTATGATATTCTTTTACTGTTTCAAATCCCAAATATTGTCTTCCTAACATCTTGCTTATCACTGCAACCTGACCAGAACCAAGAAAAGGATCTAACACTAAATCCTTTTTCTCACTAGAATACTCAAGTATTTTTTTAATTATTTCAGCGGGAAGTTTTGTAGGTGTTTTATCATCACCAGTCCAATACTCCCGTTTTATGATCCAAACATCCTCCTTATCCCTGTAATGAAGACTCTGCCCATCAGATGTCTTGGCATTTTTTTCAAATCTAGAGTAGGGAAAAAATTTTCGCTTTTTGTCGTCCTTGCACACAAATAGGCAATGATAATGGGATGTAACAAACTTTTTTGAAGTTACCACCCCAAATTGATATTTCCAGATTATGTGATTAATTGTTGTAAAGTTATTATCGTCTAATGCAGTAAGGATATCTTTGAGATTATTCCAGCCAGAAAATACATACATACTCCCAGATTTTTTTAAAATTCTATACACTTCATGCATCCAGGCATTTGTAAAATCATAATAATCTTCAACTTTGATCTCATCGTAACCAGACAAAACTCTTGAAGCGGTTCTATTGTAGTTTGATTTTTTAGCCTTGAAATTAATAGCGAAAGGAGGATCAGTAACAACCAAATCTATTTTTTCATTGGGAATTGTCTTCATTCCAACAATACAATCTTTATTGTAGATTTTGTTAGTACCGAATTTTTTCAACAATAAAAGTACACATATGTTACATAATAATTAATTTAAAAAATACAAAATGTAAATAACCGTTTTATCTATATTTAATCTTGGATTTTATTCGGTTAACTTGTGCCATTTCTTCCTTAAGATGTTGTTTCAATAGTCTGTCATGTTGAGCCTTATGCTTCCAATAAGCGTTTAAAACAGATTGTCTTGATTTGGCCCTCTTTAGTGCAGTATTGAACTGTCTGTGGATTGTGGCTACTTGCCCTGTATAACTTGTCATGTTTTATACACGTTTCAATTATACATATTAGTTTCGGACTATGATAACATAACAATAATGCACCTGTCAGCCCCATGGAGTGACAGGTATGCAGTGGGATCATAAAACTATTAGATGGTTATAGCGAAAAATCTGCATGGAAAAGGTTGCAGTTGTAACTGGGACTTCTAGTGGGATAGGATTTGAAACTGCTTTAGCTCTAGCAAGAGAAGGATATTACACATATGCCACAATGAGGGACACAACAAAAAGTGCCAAAATTAAAGAATTAGGAAAAAAAGATAATTTGAAAATCAGTGTCTTAGAACTGGATGTGGATGATGAGAGCTCGGTCAAGAATGCTATACAAAAAATTCTTGGCCAAAAACAAAGGATAGATATTCTAGTAAATAATGCGGGATGGGGTCTCTGGGGCTGTGTAGAGGATGTATCTGTTGATGAATTTAAGGCGCAGTTTGATACAAACTTCTTTTCGATAATAAGACTGATTCAGGAAGTTGGACCAACAATGAGAACACAAGGTTCTGGGAAAATAATTAACATTAGCTCAGTAGCTGGTAGAATTGGATTTCCAGCGTCACCTGCATACATTAGCTCCAAGTTTGCTTTAGAAGGATTAAGTGAATGTTTACGATTAGAAATGGCACCATTTGGTATAGATGTTGTCATAATCGAGCCTGGTGTGATAAAGACAAATTTCTTGAATCCTGTGAAGTTAGCCAAGAAATCAGAATCAGACACTGCATATAGTGATATTACTACGAAGGTGGTTTCAGGCGTCAAGATGATGGCAGAAATGGGAACACACCCAAAGGAAGTTGCAGATGCTGTTGTTAAATCTATCAAGGATGACAAGCCACTGCCAAGATACATTGTTGGAAACGATGCATCAATGTTCTTGGAGGCAAAAAAGAATAAAACAGATATTGAATTTGAAAATTATTTAAAAAAGGAACTCTACGGAGAATGACTGTTTAACAATACATCTTACATGTTTTTGAGTTGTTTTTGTGGTTAGATTGATATATAGTTTTGATCAATTTTTGTCTAAGTCGTATTAAATTAGTGAGATATATGAAATGGAAAACATTACAACATAACGGAATATTATTTCCTCCAGACTTTGAGTCAAAGGGAATTAAGATAAAGATCCGGGGAGAAAACGTTCCGCTTAACTTGCTTCAGGAAGAGATGGTGTATCAGTGGTCAAAAAAGAAAGATGCACCAAAACCCGGAGTTACAGAAAAATACATCGAAGATCCAACCTTCCAGAAAAATTTTGTTTCAGATTTTTCTAAAGCGTTTAATGAAAAATTTAAGAGCCTGCAATATGCAGATATTGATTTTTCCATACCGTATAAGCTCGTCGATAAAGAAAAAGAAGAAAAAGAATTGTTAACAAAAGAGGACAAAAAAGCGCTTGCGATAAAGCGAAAGGAAATTCGTGAGGAGATGAAGACAAAATATGGAAAGGCGATTATTGATGGAAAAGAAGTTGAAGTTGGTAACTACATGGCAGAGCCACCAGGAATTTTTATGGGTAGAGGTGACCATCCAATGCGAGGAAGATACAAACCACGTGCAATAGATAAAGATGTAACACTGAATCTAGGTAAAGAAGCAAAAATTCCTAAAGGTAATTGGGGCAAAATTGTACACGATAGAGATTCAATGTGGATAGCAAATTGGATGGACATTCTAACTCAAAAGCGAAAATATGTTTGGTTAGCTGATACTGCTGGAATCAAGCAAGAAAGAGATCAAGCAAAATATGACAAAGCAAGAAACTTATCCAAAGAAATTGAAAGTGTCAAGACCCAAATTGTTAAGGACATGCAGAACAAGGAACAAAAAACTAAAAGGATAGCAACTGCATGTTATTTGATTTATCGTACTGCAATGAGAGTTGGAGATGAAAAAGATCCAGATGAGGCTGACACCGTAGGTGCTACAACATTACGAAAGGAACATGTAAAACTGACCGAAAATGAAATTCAATTTGATTTTCTTGGCAAAGATAGCGTAAGATGGAAGGAAACAATTCCTGCAGAAGGGCATGATAAGCAGTTTTATGATAATCTGAAAGAGTCTATCTCAAACAAAAAAGATGGTGAAGAGATTTTTGATGGAATTACCTCTAGGCATGTTAATGCCTATTACTCAACTATCGTTAAGGGACTTTCCGCCAAAGTCTTTAGGACATACCTAGCTTCAAGTGTTGTTTCAAAATATCTTCGAAGTCATGATAATATTAAATCTGAATCTGATATGAAAAAGATGTTCCATGGAAAATCAGCAAATCTAAACGCTGCAATTATGTGTAATCATAAAAGAACCATTCCAAAAAACTTTGAGTTGTCATTACAAAAGAAAAAGGATACGTTGAAAAATGTGGGAAAAACAAAACCATGGGAAAAGTCTGAAGTATTACTAAAAAAAGCACAATCTAAGATTGTAAAAACTGAAAAACAGAAGAAAGAGAAGAATGAACGAATCAAAAAAATAAAAACTGTGATAAGAAAAAGTAAGGGAAAGCATGTTGAGCGAATTGAAAAGCTCGAACTTCAGATAAATCTCACAGAAAAAACAAGAGACTATAATTTAGGAACATCTCTTAGAAATTATATTGACCCAAGAATTTTCAAAACATGGACCGATGAGGTTGGTGCGGAATGGGAAAAGCTTTACACATCTGCATTGCAGAAAAAATTTCTCTGGGTAAAAAATATTAATTCAAAGTGGAGTCAGATTTCAAAAGAATACTAGTTTTACTTTTTTGTTTTTACATTTTGCTTTCGTAATTCTTCTTGCTCATTGAGAGCATCCTTAAGTTCTTGATGTTGTCGGTGAAGTTCAAATTTTGTCTCTCTGATCTGGCTTGCAATCCAATCAATCTTCTTCTGTATACGCTTATCCTTATCATCAAAATTCATTAATTTTTGTAGAACATTGTAGAATATAATTTTGAGCAAATCATTTAATTGCATAAGAAATTCACGCGTACTTGTGCCGGGGTAGCTCAGCCTGGCCTAGAGTGCCAGCCTCTCCATAGAAGGGCAATACTCATAATCTGGAGGTCGTGGGTTCGAAACCCACCCCCGGCATTAACAGTTGTGTTTAATGCTTAACGTTATGGATTATTTGTTTTCTAACGATTTGTGCAATGTTGTATACAGTGGTCTTGTTCAGTTCTGACGAGTTGCTTAAGACTCTAACAGAAAGACCTGAATTGTTTGGAAGAATACTTGCGCCTCCAATGATCTCATCGTTATCTTTGAATAATTGGTTAATTGTCTCATAAAGTTCCTCAATACATTCTTGTTTTGTAACTACATACATCATTGAATGGACAGTCTTGTTTCCGAATATTCCTAAACTATTCATTGTTTGTTTTTTTGGTTCTAAAATACAATTATCATGAAATTTTATTTCCTGCTTATCATCATAGCATAATGTTTTCAGGCAACAAACATCATAATCAAATAATTCTCCCATGGCTACTCTTCCAGGAACGATTGTTTCCGAATAAACCAACGTTGCAGAATCATCAATTTTGAATGTAGCCTTCTGGTAGTATCGTGAATTTTTGTATGGAATCAATTGTTCTGGAAGAAATTCAAGATAACAATTCTTCCCAACATTTAGGTTAATCATTTGTGTGGCGTAATTTGAGTTCATTTTATACATTCTTGTTGCCCCCTGAGTGGTGATGTGTGATATTGCCCCATTCTTTAACTCGATATCTGTTCTGTATCGGTCACCCTGCAAAACACCACCAGATGGTGACAAAACAAATACGTGGGCCATGGAAGGTATTGTCTCATCATAGTACAGAGCCTTTTGAACATAAAGAGGGACACGGGACAGTTGTTCAGTAATGATAGTTTTATTTCTCTGTGAATCAGATTCTAATGTTAATTTCAAAAATCCAATTTTCCCTGTCTTACCAACATCCATCTGAGGAATTTTTCCATCAAATAATGCAAACTGTGATGGTACATCTTCTGGAGAACAAAATTTCAAATCAGTCATTTTATCTGTGACACCAAATTTTTTGGAGGTTGATCGAATAATACATCATGAATGATATGCTGCGCGACATCTTCAATTCCTTGGTCTGTTTTACAGTTTACAAGCACATACGGTTTGTTTATTCTAACAATTTTTGCATCTCTCTCCATCACATCCAAATCAGCATCTACCATTGGAGCAAGATCTATTTTGTTAATAACCAAAAGATCTGAAGTTTCAATTCCTAATCCTCTCTTTCGTGGATACTTATCACCCCCAGACACATCAACAATGTAAATAAAATAGTCAGCCAATGCAGGACTAAATGTGGTTGTAACATTATCGCCACCACTCTCAATAATTATCAAGTCCAAGTCAGGATGTTCAGATTCAATTTGTTCTATTACTGACAGATTGATTGAAGGATCCTCTCTAATAGCTGTATGTGGACAGCCGCCTGTTGCAATACCTATAACCATGTTTTCTGGTAGCAGACCTTGTTCAGTTGCAAGATTTTGTCGCATACGATCCGCATCCTCTTTTGATATTACATCATTTGAGATTATACAGACGCGATAATTCCTTCTGGCTAAAACAGGCACCACACGCTCGATTAACATGCTCTTACCGCTACCTACAGGGCCACCAATACCAACTCGAAGTATTCTAGGATTCATGTGATAAACATCTTGGAAAATTTTTGTTCATGTGTCATTTGTATGATATCGTATTCCGGTGAAAACTGCCACATATCATGTAACGTTTGGTTCTTGTACAGTTCTACGGTTTGTGTGATTGTAGGTTTTAGGTTGTGCAGAATTTTCTGGCTCTGTATGTGATCTATCATGCCCAAACGAAGTGCTGCTCCTACAATGCTTACACAAGTTCCATAAATCATCATGTATGCTGCACTATTCCTTTTTACGCCAAGCACATAACTGCATACACCGCTAACTACCGGATGTGTTGATTGGCTTCGATTTTCTGTTACCGCGTCAAAGAATTTCTTTAGAGTTTGATTGTCTGAAAATGCCATAACACATTTTATCATTTGAGACCCAGTCCTGCATAACGCATCACGTGATTCCTTTACAAATCTCATTGAATACAATGCATTATCACATTTGATGATTCCATTAACATCATCATCCTTTGCAAAATCATATGCGTTTAGTAATGCAACACAATCTGCAGGACCGACTTGTTGCGTTATTATTGTGTGTATAAATTCTTGAATCCCATCTGCAGTTGTGATTCTTTTTTCGTCAAAGACAGTTTCTAGTCCATTTGACATTGTATAAAGCCCGCTTGGGAAAAAAGAGTCGGACAACTGCATTACGCTTAATTCAGAAAAATCAGTGTTCATGTACGTTCATTCCCTGGTTTGCAACAAAAATCTGCTCTTGTATTGTAAGTGTGATATGATCAATTATTTCGTGAAATAATTTTGTAAAGAGCTCAACTTCAGAATCATCTTGTATTGGAAACATTACAGAACCATCATTAGAAATTGAGATTGGTCTATGTCGATTACCAATAATATGTCCTAACTGAACATATACCGATAATGATTCGTTGTCACTTTTTGCTTTAACATGAAGTACTTTTTCAGGTAATTGGTTAACTAGGATCAGTCCTGTGCCATTTGATAATACATCACCTGTATGCAGTGTGGTTCCTGCCTCAAGTGACAAACCAATTTCCATTCCATCTTCAGTGTTTTTTCTCTGATGTGATTTTTCCATTTCAGTTCTACTGAGAAATAATTGCATTAATTCTCCTTGTTTTTCTACATGTTCAATTTTTTCTTTTAACTGCAAGTCTTTGTAGATATTTCCAAAAACTGAATTGATTAATAACATGATTATATCATGATGCCAAGCAAGTTAAATTTTTACTTAATTCTAATTTTTAAATACCACATTACAATAACTCGTTTGTGTTTCTTACACCAAGAGAGTTAGATAAATTACATATTTCCATGGCTGCCGAGCTTGCAAGAAAAAGAAAGCAAAGAGGTCTAAAACTTAATCACCCAGAATCTGTTGCACTAATTGCTGATCATATTTTGGAAGGAGCTAGAGATGGAAAATCGGTTTCTGAATTAATGAGCTCTGGAAAGAATGTCTTAAAAAAAGATGATGTTTTGCCAGGTGTTTTAGATATTATTCATACAATTCAAGTTGAAGCTACATTTAACGATGGCACAAAACTCGTGACAGTTCACGACCCAATAGTGTAATAACATGTTATCAAGATGGCGTTCCGAAACACCACATGTTGGTGAGTACATACCAGCAGATGGAAATATCATGGCAAACCAAGACAAAAAAACAATCAAGCTCAAAGTTGCAAACACGGGAGACAGACCAATTCAGGTTGGTTCTCACACACATTTTTCTGAGGCAAATAGAGCACTAGAATTTGACAGGGAAAAGGCATTAGGTTATCATCTAAACATTTCATCTGGTACGTCAATCAGGTTTGAGCCAGGAGAAACAAAACATGTTGAGGTTGTAGAGTATGGTGGAACAAAAACAATCTTTGGTTTTAGCGGATTAGTCAGTGGTGATTTAAAATCTAAAAAGTTGGATGCGATAAAAAACATTAACGAAAAAGGTTTCAAGAATGTTTTAGAAAACACAGAAGAAAAGTCTGGTACACTTGAGATTCCACGCAATAGATATGTTGAATTGTTTGGACCTACAACTGGCGACAAAGTTAGATTAGCAGACACCGACTTGATAATGGAGATTGAAAAGGACCTAATCAAATATGGAGACGAACTCGTATTTGGTGGAGGGAAAAGTGCAAGGGATGGACAAGGTCAGGCAAGCGGTGTCTTACGAAAAGATTCTGCTGACTTGGTAATCACTAATGCAATGATAATAGACCCAATTCTTGGCATCATAAAGGCTGACATTGGAATTCGAGATGGAAAAATTCTTTGTGTTGGAAATGCTGGAAATCCAAACGTTATGGATGATATTGACATTGTGGTTTCGTCAAATACTGAAATAATATCAGGTGAGCATACAATTTGCACGCCTGGCACAATTGACAGCCACATACACTTTATCTCGCCACAGCAGGCAATTGATGCAATATGTAATGGAACAACTACAATGATTGGCGGTGGTACAGGTCCAGCTGATGGAACTAACGCAACCACGTGTACGCCTGGAGAATTTAACATACACAGAATGATTGAGGCGGTTGAAGAGTTTCCACTAAATTTTGGATTCCTGTGTAAGGGAAATGACTCCAAGGAGGAAGCACTATTAGAGCAGGTAAAAGCTGGCGCATGTGGTCTTAAACTTCATGAAGATTGGGGCACAACTCCAGCTACAATTAATTCTGCCCTAAATGTTGCAGACAAGACAGATACACAGGTTGCAATTCATACAGATACATTAAACGAATGTGGGTATGTTGATGATACCATAAATGCCATAAACGGTAGGACGATTCACACGTATCATACAGAAGGTGCAGGTGGTGGTCATGCTCCAGATATAATGAAAATTGCAGGTGAGCCAAACATTTTACCATCGTCTACCAATCCTACAAGACCATTTACGACCAATACGCTAGAAGAGCACTTGGACATGATGATGGTTTGCCATCACTTGAATCCATCTGTTCCAGAAGACATCTCGTTTGCAGAATCTAGAATTCGTGCTGAAACGATTGCTGCTGAGGATGTATTACATGACATTGGCGCAATCAGCATGATGTCATCAGATAGCCAAGCAATGGGGAGAATTGGAGAAGTGACAACAAGAAACTGGCAGACTGCAGATAAGATGAAAAAGATGAAAGGCAGTCTTCCTGAAGATAATGCAGAAAATGATAATTATAGAATTAAACGATATATCTCAAAGATCACAATCAACCCTGCAATCACACACGGCATCTCTGAGTATGTTGGCTCGCTTGAACCTGGAAAGATTGCAGACATTGTAATATGGACACCACAATTTTTTGGAATCAAGCCGAAACTGATTATCAAGGGTGGATTCATCGCATACTCGCTGATGGGCGACCCAAACGCATCAATTCCTACAACTGAACCAATCTACTACAGACCAATGTTTGGAGCACTTGGAAAAGCCAAAAAGACAACATCTGTTACGTTTACATCACAACTTGCACTAGACAACGGCTTGGAAGAAAAACTCAAAATTGAAAAAAAATTGGTGCCGGTAAGGAACTGCCGCAACATTGGAAAAAAGGACATGGTGTACAACGACGCGACGCCAAAAATTGAAATCGACCCAGAAACCTATGAGGTCAAAGTGGACGGGAAGATTGCTACTGTGGATCCTGCAAAAGAAGTATCTCTTGCAAGATTGTACAGTTTGTACTAGACGTTTCCTAAAAGCAGTCTTCTGTTGTTTATAGTACGTCGAACCAACAAAAATCCTGCTGCAGTAGTAAATGCGCCAAATAATATGTTCACCAAGTTGGGTCCAGCTTCTCCGCCACCCGTCAATGTGAATATCATGCCTAGAACCATTAACACACCACCAAGACATCCAATTATCAACATTGGTATTGGAAATTTGTTTGTCATTTCCTTTCTGCTTTTCTCAGGCAGTATTCCGCTAATTGCAACCTTGTGGCATACACCACAAAAGTGCTTTTGGTGCTGTCCTTGCCATGCAGTCTGAAGAAAATAGAATTCCGTTTGACACAAGTCACATGGACGTTTTGGTAAGGTGATCTTTCCATGGTCGTCCCAATTCTTTCCAACCAACGACATACAATCTTTGCAAAATTTACCTGGGACTCGGTATAGCTTCTGGAATTTGTACTTTTTGAAACCTAGGACAATGCCACAGCCACTACATGATGTCATAATACGATCACGAATTAGTTATTAAAAAGAATTTCACTCTGATGTTTTGGCTTTTTCGCCCCTGAATACTTTAGCGAATCCGCCTCTTGCCTCGTATATTGGCATACAGATGATGGTGAATGCTGCAACTGATACCCAAACTATTGCGATGCCTACCCACATGGAATAGAATCCTAAGTCGAATACATATCCAGAGAAGTACAAAGGTAATGGCCAAAGTACTACACAGATTATAGTCAAAATACCGCCTCCCTTTAGGCTGAACTTGTATGCCTTCTTTAATGTCTCTTCGTCCTGTGCTCGCTGTGCTATTTCTGCTTTCAATTCTGCAGACATGTCAGCCTCAACAATATTCATGTGAGTATTCATCTCCTTCCAATCATAGACCTTCCTCTGACTCAAACTAACTACTACACAGATTAGACCGGATGATAAGATTGCTACAACGTTACCATAAAGCATTGGGAACGCACCACCAAGTGATGCAATGTCAACAACACCACCAGATTCTGCAGAAGCAACACCTGTCCATGTGATTAATGCTAATACAACACCAATAAGGGCGCCAGAAACTGCTCCGCCACGTGTTGTTCTGCTCCAAGTAATTGTTAGTGCAATTGGAATTACAGCAGAGCCGATTAAGATGCCCATTGCTAAGTATACGAATCCTAAGCTTAAGCCCATGCCTAGTAATATTCCAGCTAGAGCTCCCATTCCCAGACCGAAAATAACTATAACCGTCCGACTCACCTTGAGTAGCTGTTTGCCAGTGGCATTTGGATTCTTGTATGTTCTGTATACATCATAAGTAATCAAAGAAGATACAGCGATTAATTCAGCAGATCCTGCCGAAGTTACTGCCATGAATAACATTACCAAAACCATGATTGCGCCTATTGGACCCATCATTACTGATGCTGCAGCAGGAACCGTAAGTCCGAGCTGCACCTGCTCTGGTGTAAGCGCCACGTTCAGCGCGACCGCAGTAAGCCCCATCGTAGTTGCTAGTGTAAATGGAATTGAGAACCAACACATTCCACCAAGTAGGAAACCTCTTACAGTTGAACTTGGCTGTGCAGCGATTGCTCGTTGCCAATATGCCTGATCAACAAATACAGTTCCAAAGTTACCGACAATATTGATTACTCCAAAGATCAAACCACCCGCAGAAGCCATTGTAAGGTAAGCACCCATTGCATTACCTGGTTCACCAGGTACGAAGGTTGGCTCAAGAACTGGTTTTAACACTGCAGCTTCTGCCAGTTTGTTGTACATTCCTTCAATTCCGCCAGTCATTGGACTGATGAAGAATACCATTGCAACGAATGTAATAATTACAGCGTAGATAATTACAGTATGCATATAGTCTGCGACAAATGTTGCCTTTAGACCGCCTACCAAAGTATAGATCATGACACCTACTGGAATCAAAAATGCTGCAATTGTAATGTCCATTCCTGTTAGACCGTTTACAACTGCTGCTCCTCCAAGTAGAAGCATTCCAGTTACAATCATGTTACATGTTAATGCAAAACCTAAGAAAATTTTATGAGTACCGTTACCAAATCTTGCTCTGATAATTTCTAAGAAAGTGTGTGCGTCTGGTGCTTTTCGTTTTAGTTCGATTGCTAATATTCCGAACAAAAGAACCTGAATTGTTGCGCCGGCAGCATACCAGAAAGGTCCGCTAATACCATACAGATACGCTACTGTCGAAGATTGTAACAGTGTCGCAGCCCAAGTCCAAGCAGATACAATTGCTGCTGCAGTTAGACCTGTCTTGATAATTCTGCCAGCAGTGTTAAACCACTCGGAGTTTTGTGTATGACCTAAATATTTTTCCTCAAGTTTAATCTCTGCAGAAATAACACCTGCGAATATCATACCCAAACCTACAACAATAAACCAACCAATTGATTCATCTAAAACTTCACCAAGTCTAAATTCTCCAGCGCCGGCTGAAATCTCACCTGCTGCTTCAGCAAATGGAGCGGCAAAAATTACACCAGTTCCAACTACAAAGACAAGCATCATTGCTAGCCAGTTAACTTTCAACGAATTTGCTGAAGAGTTGGGGTAAATAAAGTCATCGGGACTTGTCAGAAATCTGATGTTTTAAAAAAATCTTATATACAACAGAGATCTGGTCTCGATTAAATTAGTATGGCGATCGAACTAATTTTAACCTGAAATTCACAATTTTAAAATGATTTGTGACCCTTGAGATGTAAATACTCAAGTTTTAAAATAACATGATTTTACGTCTCTTGTGGAATTAGAAGTTAATGACATGAAAGTCCTTGGTGCCATCAAGCGTGGTGCAAGTGGACTTAGAAACATAAAGAATGTTGTACATTTGAAAAATGACGAACTTGAAAAAATTCTGGATGTCTTGGATCAGAGTAATATGATAACAATTAGATATGGTTCAGGCCTTCTGGGACAGAAGAAGGTAATGTTAGGTGTCACTGAAAATGGCATAAAACAAATGGATGAATACGCTGATGGTCTAAGTAAAAGATGGAGGGAGATGGTTGACCTTGCAATTGGTGGCGAAAGAGCAACCCTTGATCAAATGATACGAGATGAACCACTTTTAGTTAATATGATGGTATTTTATGGTGTGACCGACACGGCGACACTTAGCCGATTGAATCTCAGATTTCTTCTAGAAGGAAAACACTTGTGCTACAAATGCAAAAAAGAGCTTGGTAAATTTTCGCAAAAATTCTCAGTTTCCGATGTTAGGAAATTTAACTTCAAGCTGCCACGTGGTATGACAACGAGGGATGATTTGTGCAATGACTGTTTTGACAAATTGGATACTTCTCGGCAGCGTGGCTAATACGTTTCATCTGTCTCGTTAGATCTCGACGCACGTTTTTTGCTTATAATTTTTAATGCAACTCGTGCTACTACCATGACAATTACTGCTACTATGCAAATTGTCCATAGCAGCTCCATGTCCTCCTCGTCTTGTTCATGCTCATCAAGAGGTTTTTGATCAAATTGGTTTCCAGGAGTAAATGGGTCCTTGTCAATCTCTGATTGAGCGAAAGCTGCACTTGGTAAAATGGTTATGACAAAAAATATGGCTATAAGATGGAATTTTATCAAGTATTAATTTGGCAAGTTGGATTAATTTAAGGGTTTGATGACTAGTCCAAAAATCCTGTGAGACCCAAATACAAACCGACGAGGCTAAACAATACTGCTATAATCCCTATAATCTGCTTATCATTCAGCATATCAGGCATAATAATTAGCTCTGTAATTGGTTAATATTCGTTCTTTATGACTGGCATCACCTTTTATGGAGCCGTAATTGAAGGAACATGATTTCTAATGTCAGAGTTAGATGAATTTGCTGAAGCATTGATGGGCCAACTTTCGGTTGAAATTGATGAGGAAAAGGTGATAGCAGAACTTGCAGCAAAGATCAAAGAGGATAGAAACTTTACCGTAGAATTTGATGGCGTTGAAAATGTTTCACAGGGATTGTTTCCAGAATTAGTTCAAAAGGTAAATGAATACATGGGATTAGAGGTTTCTGGAAAACTATCTATCGAATACCTAAAACTAGATGAATTTAAGCGTCTGAAAGGAAAAAAGGTGTTCACAGAAAATGGGCGTATATTTGTGGATAAATTATTTGATGCTGTTGCAAAAAATGATCTGAAAAAAATTTCAGAATTAATCAAAGAAGATACTGCAAAATTCTTGGTTTATTCTACTTATGTGAAATCATACATCTCAAAGATATCAACAACATATGGAGATTATCTGGACT
>Ga0310124_10000868_pt1 | contig 21505 bp, 17 predicted proteins | sample CB11b_AW_Bot5_MG_FD_203507 | JGI IMG/M metagenome (GOLD analysis project Ga0310124, IMG submission 203507) | Marine microbial communities from Western Arctic Ocean, Canada - CB11b_AW_Bot5 | ecosystem: Environmental > Aquatic > Marine > Oceanic | place: Canada: Western Arctic Ocean | collected... | reverse complement strand
TGGCCGCCGGCTTCGCCGATTTGCCACTGGCTGCCATCATCTATACCAACATCGCCCTCGATGGAATGCTCGAAGGGATCGACCCCGAGACGCTCAACGACCTGAAACAGCTTGCCCAACTCGGACCCCCGGTGATCGCCTCGGGTGGGATCACCTCCCTCGAGGACGTCCAGGCGCTGGTGGAGCTGGCCGGTTCGAGCCCGAGGTTGACCGGGGCCATCGTCGGCCGGGCACTCTATGAAGGGACTCTCGACCTGGCCGCCGCCGTCGAGCTGACCTCGCGAGCCACGTAGCCGAACTCCGCGACGCTCAATCCTCGAAAAACGTGCTGATCCGCCAGCGTCGCTGCTGCTGCTGGTGATCCTTCGAGGTGCCCTCGGAGGTGTCCAGCCGAGCGACCAGCTGGTCTCGCTGGAGTCGTAACTCGGCCAGTTGCTGCTGCTGTTTCTGCAGCTGCTCTGTGAGCTCCGTCGACTGCTGCTGGGATGTGGCGAGTTGATCCTCGAGATCTCGGCCGGCCTGACTCTGCAGCTCGATCTCGCCTCGGGTCCTGGCAAGCTGCTCACGCAATTGTCCCAGCTCACCGGTCAACTCACCGATCCGTGCTTCGGCAGAGGTGATCTGCTGCCCGGCGGTGTCCTGTTCACGAGACCGTGCCGCCTGGGTCTCTCCGATCGCCTGCTGGGACTTCTCGAGTTCACCTCGCACCGACTCGCCATCGACCTCCAGCGTCTCGATCTTCACCCTGCGACTGGTCGCTTCGGCTTCGAACCCCTGTCGCTGAGCGTCATGCGTCTGCTGCAGGCGGCTCAACTGGCGGCCGCGGATCGCCCAGGCCAACACCGCCCCCGCGACCAGGCCGGCTCCGACACAGACAACAGGCAGCGGATCCATCAGGGTCTCCCACACGGGCGGTCCACGATCTCATGAGTCCGCGGCGTCCCAGGCTCCAGACTACCGGCTTGCTAGCCCTTGATCACCCCCACGGGGCGCATGCGGGCGACCTTGCTCGAGAGTCCCGCGGCGTGGACGACGTCGACCACGTCGTTGACGTTTTTGTACGCGTCGGGATGTTCCTCAGCCAGCCCCTTTCGGCTGCGGGAGCGGGCCACGACGCCTCGAGCCAGCAGCTCGCGATCGATCCGGCGGCCCTGGGCGTGCCGCACCGCCTGGGTCCGACTCATCCTGCGACCCGCACCATGGCAGGTCGTGCCGAAGCTGCGCTGCATGCTCCCAGGCTGGCCCACCAGCACCCAGCTGGCTCGACCCATGTCACCGGGAATCAGCACCGGCTGCCCCACGTCGCGGTACTTCAAGGGAATCTCGGGATGGCCGGCCGGGAAGGCCCGGGTGGCCCCCTTGCGATGCACCCACACCCCCCGCGTCTCATCCTCGATCTGGTGCTCCTCGAACTTCGCGATGTTATGAGCCACGTCGTAAACCAGCTCCATCCCCAGCTGCTGCCAACTCGAACCCAGCACCCGGGCAAACGCATCTCGGGCCAGTTGCATCAGCAGTTGCCGGTTGCACCACGCGTAGTTGGCCGCGGCCCGCATCGCACCGATGTAGGACTGGCCCTCGGGGCTGCCCGTCGGTGCACACGCCAGCTGGCGATCCGGCAGCTCGATACCGTACTTCTCGGGCACACCCCGCAACGACCTCAACGCATCGTCACAGACCTGGTAGCCCAGGCCCCGCGACCCCGAATGAATCATCACGCAGACCTGGCCGGCGAACAGGCCCAGCACTTCTGCCGCCACCGGGTCGACCACCTCCTCGACCACCTGCACCTCCAGGAAGTGGTTCCCCGACCCCAGCGTTCCGCACTGCTTGGCCCCGCGAGCCAGGGCCTTCTGGCTGACCCGCCCGGGCTCGGCACCCGGCAGGCAGCCCCCCGCCTCGGTCATCTCGATATCCGCCTCGGTCGCCAGCCCTCTCTCGATCAACGACCTGGGCCCCTTTGCCATCAGGTTGTTCAACTCGGATCGATCGAACCGGTAGGGACCGCTGCGACCGGCACCGGCCGGGACCGTGGCAAACAACTCTTCGATCAGGTCCACGAGTCGAGGTGCCAGCTCGTCTTCACGGATCGTCGATCGGACCAGGCGGACTCCGCAGTTGATGTCGTAGCCGACCCCGCCCGGGGAGATCACTCCGTCGCGCTCCGGATCGGTCGCACAGACGCCACCGATCGCGAACCCGTAACCCCAGTGGATGTCGGGCATCGCCAGGCTGGCCAGCTGGATCCCCGGCAGCGTGGCCACGTTGGCAACCTGCTCGGGGGCCTGGCCACCACGGATCTCCTGCATCAGCACCTCGCTGGCAAAGATCAGGCCATCAACTCGCATGCCCGGCTTGTACGACCTGGGAATCCGCCACAGGCAGTCATCGATCCGTTCCAGCGATCCGTGGAAGTCCGATTGGGTCATCGCAACAGTCTCCTGAGGTGCACCCCTGTTCTGTGCCAGGGCTTATGAGAGTATCGGTTGGGTTGACCCACGGCGTCGGCACGGCACCCCGGGTCAAAGTCGGCTCGAAGATCTACGGCATTACCGAATGCGTGCTGCAGATTGGTACCGTCGAGTGAGACACGTGAGACTCACTCCGGTACGACCGATAGAACACCCGGCGTCGATTGGAGACAGGACATGAAGACCGTAGCCCAGGTGATGAAAGCACTCAAGAAGCTCGGAGCCGAGCAGACCGTCAAGACGTTTGCCCGCCACGGCGCCCCGGCCAACATGTACGGAGTCAAGGTCTCCGATCTCAAGGGGATTGTGAAGCAGATCAAGGGCGATCAATCGCTGGCGTGCGAGTTGTACGAAACGGGGAATTCCGACGCGATGTATTTGGCCGGGCTTGTTGCCGACGGAGCGTTGATGACAAAGAAACAGCTCGATGCGTGGGTCAAGGGTGCCTCGTGGTACATGCTGGCCGAGTACACGGTCGCCTGGGTGGCCGCCGAGAGTCCCCATGGCCGTGACATGGCCATCAAGTGGATGAAATCCAGGAACGAATCCATCGCCTCCAGCGGTTGGGCGACCTATTCCTCGATCGTGTCGACGAGACCAGATGAGGAGTTGGACCTGGGTGAAATCAAGGAGCTCCTGAAGCGTGTCGTCGCACAGATCCACGACTCACAGAATCGCGTGCGGATGGTGATGAACGCGTTCGTGATCGCCGTGGGCGGCTACGTCAAGCCGCTACACAAGCAGGCCAAGTCCGCGGCCAAGAAAATCGGCAAGGTCAACGTCGACGTCGACGTCGACGTCGGAGACACCTCGTGCAAGGTGCCCTTGGCCACGGAGTACATCGAGAAGATCGAGGCCCGGGGCACAGTCGGCAAGAAACGCAAGACCTTCAAGTGTTGAGTGCCTGTCTCGCTCTGGCTCGAATCCGCTGGGAGCTGGGGTAAGCCACGATTCAGATGTCGACAATCACCTCGGCCAACCATCGGCCGTCCTGCTCTTCGACCTTCAGCCCGTGATAGGTGATCGCCTTGACTTCTCGGGCCAACCGGTGCGGCTGGTCCTCGATCACCTCACCACGAGCCCGGGCCAGTAGGCCGCCGGTGGTGCGGGTGACATCGAACTCGCGTCCGAGAAACCCGGTGGTCTCAAAACGGAACAGCAATTCGGCCAGCAGGTCGAACAGCAGCAGGTCCGCTTCGGTGCCGGAAACGGCGATTTCGGCTCGATCGTCCCAGCCCACCGCCCCGGGATCCTCGACCAGCAACGAGGTCAATCCGCAGGCCGCCTCGGCAAACAGCTCGTCCAGGCCCCCGGCCGTGACCCTCAGGCCAAGATCAGCAGTATGGTCGAACGTTTCAAACACGGCCCGGGCCTTATACCATGATCGGCCGCAGCGATGCCCGATCTCCCCGACGAATCCCGACCGGTGTCCCAGACCCCATCCTCGACCCCGTCAGAAACTCACTCAGCGTCCCGCGGCCGCTGGCTGCTGGTGGCCGCGGCGGTGCTGTGGAGCACGACGAGCCTGTTCGTCAAGTCCGAGGCGATGGGCGAGATCGAGGGTCCGACGCTGGCCTGCCTGCGGGCCCTGTTCGCCGCACTGTGCCTGGTCCCCTTCCTGAGACGCTCGGCGATCCGCTGGCGGCCCGGGCTGGTCCCGATGGCGACCGCGTTTGCGGCGATGAACGTGCTGTTCCTGACCGCGATGACCCTGACCACCGCCGCGGCCGCCGTCTTCCTGCAATACACCGCCACGCCCTGGGCGTTCCTGCTGGGGCTGCTGGTGCTGGGTGAGACCTGGCGGAGAGGCAACGTGCTGGCGGTCGGGCTGGCGGTCGTGGGAATCACCGTGATCGTCGCCACCGACTCCGGCGGACAGTCCTCGCTGGGAAACCTGCTCGCCATCGCCAGCGGACTCACCTTCGCCATCGTGATCATCTCGCTGAGGCATCTCAGAGACGAATCGCCTGTGTTCCTGGTGCTGGTCAACCAGGCCGTGAGTTGCCTGGTGCTGCTGCCCTGGCTGGCCTGGCATCCCCCGTCACTCTCGCTGCAGCAGTGGTCGCTGCTGGCCGCCTTCGGAATCGTGCAGATGTCGATTCCCTACCTGATGTTCGCCCGCGGAGTGAAGTCGGTGGCCGCACAGGAAGCCGCACTCATCGTGCTGCTGGAACCGGTGCTGACAGCCGTCTGGGTCGAGGTGCTGGGCTGGGAAGTCGCACCGATGGCGACCTGGCTGGGAGGCAGCCTGATCGTGGGAGGACTGGTGCTGCGATACACCGTCTGGACCGGATCCGACCAATCGGCCGACCCGACCCAATCGCCCGAAACCAGCACCGAAACCAGCACCGAAACCAGCACCGAAACCTGACCGGTCGGGATCGATCAGGGAGTGAGAATCGCCACGCGGAGGTCCATCACATTCGTGTGAGTCGGACCGGTCTGCAGCAGGCCTCCGGTGGCTTCGAAATACGTGTAGGAATCGTTGATTGCCAGGAACGGGTCGGGGTGCAGCTTGAGTGTCCGGGCAGTTCGCCACAGGTCCTGGTCGACGATCGCTCCGGCGGCGTCGGTCGGGCCGTCCTCCCCATCGGTGCCTCCCGAGAGGATCGTGATGCGATCGAGCCCGCTGTCCCAGGCCTCATCGAGCACCGCCAGCACCAGTTCCTGGTTGCGGCCACCGCGTCGCGGCTGATCGGTCTGGGCCAATTCGACCAGCGGTTCGCCGCCCGAGATCAGGCAGGCGGGCATTTCGACGGGCCCCTGCCCCGCCCGCACCTCTCGACACAATTCCAGCAACGCCACTCCCTGGTCCCGCGCGATGCCCTGGTTGTCCGAGCCGAGCGAGTGCACGTGGTAGCCCAGCGAGCGGGCGTGGTCGCACGCCGCCGCCATCGCGACCTCGTTGTTTCCGATCACGTGATTGCTGAGCGAATCGGGCAGTTCCCCGGCCGCCTGCCCGTCGTCGTCCCCGGCACGGGCCTCGAGCGTACGCCAGACGACCTCGGGCACGTCTTCGTAGCGACTGGCAAACTTCTTGAGCACCCTGAGTGCCTGAAGATCGGTGCCCGCGTCGGCGACGGTGGGTCCCGAGGCGATGATATCGAGCGGGTCGCCGATCACATCTGAGATCAGCAGGCCCTGGATGGCTCCGGCCTCTTTGGCCGCTCGGGCCAGGTTGCCTCCCTTGAGGGCGCTGAGCCGTTTGCGGACGCAGTTGAGCTGGTTGATGCTGGCGCCCGAGAGCATCAGCAGTCGGGTGACTGCCAGCTTGTCTTGCAGCGAGATGCCCGCACAGGGGGCCGGCAACAGCGCACTGCCGCCTCCGGAGATCAACACCAGCACCAGGTCGTTTTCGCTCGCACCACCGACCAGCTCCAGGATCGCCTTCGATCCGGCCACTCCCTCGGCGGTCGGCTCGTTGACACCCGCCGGTCGCGCCGCGTGCAGCTGAATGCTCGCCAGCGACTTCACGCAGTCGGCCGGTACGTTGACCCAGCCACTGACCCGCTCTTGGAGAAAGTCCGCCGGCAGCAGATCCTCGATCGCCGAGGCCATCCCGGCTCCCGCCTTGCCACCGCCGACCACGATCAGGCGTTCGAGAGCCTCGAGCGAATGTTCGCGGCCACAGACTTCCAGGGTCGTCCCGTCGCAGCGGACCGCGGCGCGGACCAGGCGACCCGAGTCGACCGCGTCGACACCCGCCTGCCAGATGCTGCGGACCTCGGCGGTCGCTTCAGCCGACATCAGGCACTGGGACGGAGATGGCGGTAGGCACACAGGACCTCGTAGAGATCCTCTGAGATTCCGACTTCGTCGTTGGCAAAGTCGTGCAGCCAGTCGCGGTCGGTGCGGCTGGCATCTGTGAGAATCTCGGTGAATTCTGCGAACGAGATGCTGACGGTCGGTTCCGGCAGCGTCGCGACACCCTCTTCACCGGTGAAAAGTCTCAAACGAGGTCGCATGGTCGTGTCCTCCGTGACTCGACGAGCGACAAAGCGGGGGCTTCCCTGCCCCGGAACCACACCTCCGGTGGCCGCCGTCATGGCTCGTCTCACAAGAAGAGATCGGCACGCGGCCTGCGGGGGCTTGATAAGATTTGAGGGAATTACAGTTTTTTCTCAACTCCACGGGCACGACGTCCGACGCCCCCCGAGTTGCTGGATCCGCAGCAGGCGGGCTAGTCCTCACCACGCTGCTGACGGTAGACCTCCCGCAACACGTCCTCGACCGTCTTGAACGACGAGTCCTCACCAGAACCGAGCACCGCTTCCAGCTTCGAACGGGCCTCCGACATCGAATGGCCCAGCCCGACCAGCGCCTGCAGAGCTTCCCCAAGCAGGTCGCCACCGGCACGACTCACCCCCGCCGCGGAATCAGCTCCGACCATCAGGGCAAAGGGTGTCATCTTGCGGTGCAGCTTGGCGATGATCCGGTCGGCCACCGCCGGGCCAATCCCCGGCAGCAGAGTCAACCGCTCGGCGTCCCGCTCGACAATCGCCTCGGCCACGTCACGCACCGGACGGACCATCGCCTTGAGTGTCTTCTTGACGCCGACGCCGTCGACCGAACAGACCAGCTCGAAGAACTCACGCTCGGCATCGCTGGTGAAACCGATCAGCCGAGGAGTCATCCGCCCCTTCTGTGGGTTCCCCTCGAGGTATTCGATCGTCCGCAGGCTGATCTCCTCGCCCTCGCGACCCTGCAACTGCCGCCGTACAAAATCGGGTACGAAGACCGCGTACTCGAATGACCCCACGTCAATCGTCGCCTCGGTCTCGCCCAACTCGGTCAATCGACCCGTGATCCGTGTTCTCACGCCGAAAGTCTCCTGCCGGGACCCTGGTGAACGTGCAGGTGGCAGATCGCCACGGCACAGGCATCTGAGACGTCATGGGGCGTCGGTGGAGCCTCGAGGCCCAGTTCCGACTGCACCACCCGCCCGACCTGCTCCTTGTCGGCCCGACCGCTGCCGGTCAACAGCTTCTTGATCTGGGTCGGAGTGTAGTGCACCACCTCGGCACCCCCCTGGATCCCTGTCATCAGGATGGCACCTCGGGCATGAGCCAGCAGCAGGGCAGACTTGGGATTGCGGACCAGAGAAAACACCTGCTCGATCGCCAGCACCGCAGGACGGAACTCGACCATCACCTCCGCCAGCCCGCTGCCGATTTCCGCCACCCGCTCGGCCAACGACCGGCGAGCCGTCGAACGGATCACCCCCGCCTCGTGCAACACCAACTCACCCCCGGACATCGACATCACCGCGTAACCGGTCCGGTTCAGACCGGGATCGACACCCACCACGTGAGCTCGTGCCGGGTCGGGTACTTCGGCAGATGTCTTCGTCATTCTCTACGCCACAGCGTCTGGTCGTTGCGGTCCTCGAACGTGATGCCCAGCTCCGCCAGCCGATCGCGGATCGCGTCGGCCAACTCGTAGTTCTTCTGCTCTCGTGCCACCGCTCTGAGACCGATCAGCACCTGCATCAGGTCCTCGACCAGCCCGTCACCGTCCCCGGCGGATTCACTCTGAGCCGGGTCCCGGAACACTCCCAGCAAACCACCCAGTTCCCTCAGCAGCGTGACCGCCGCCACCAGGCTCGACACCGACGACTCCTCGACCGCGGACTCACCGTCGTCCAGGCCACGGCTGTCGATGAAGGCGTTGATCGCCGTCCGCAGGTCAAACAGTGCCCCGACAGCCCCGCCGGTGTTGAAGTCGTCGTCCATCGACTCCAGGAACCGGTCCCGGAACGAACCGAACTCGTCATCCACCACGACGGACGCCTCGCGAGAGGCGGCCACCTCCAGATCATAGGCCGACTCGCCGGTGATCCGCTGGAACGTCTCGAACAGCCGGTAAAACCCCTGCAGGCTCCTGCCGGTCTCCTCGATCCGCTGATCGCTGAGCTCGATCGGGCTGCGGTAATGAGTCCCCAGCAGAAAAAACCTCACCGTCTCGGGGTGGTGTACCGCGAACAGGTCCTTGACCGAAGCGGCTCCCTGGGATCCAGCCAGCTTGCCGGCCACCTGCTGGTTCTGCTCGGCCTCGAGTTCCGGCTCGTCGGCTTTGGGATCGGGATCGGGGTCGGGGTTGGCGTCGAGGTCGGCGTCGGCATCTCCGTGCCGATCGTGCCCACCACCCACCTTGCCGGCTTCGGATCCCGACTGCATCAGCCCATTGTGCAGCCAGTAGCGGGCAAACGGTTTGCCGGTACACGACTCGGATTGGGCGAGTTCGTTTTCGTGGTGAGGGAACAGCAGGTCGAGTCCACCGCCGTGTATGTCCAGCGATTCGCCCAGCAGCTTGATGCTCATCGCCGAACACTCGATGTGCCACCCCGGCCGACCCGCTCCCCAGGGACTCTCCCACGCCGGCTCACCCTCGCGGGACCGTTTCCACAACGCGAAATCGGCCGGGTGCCGCTTCCTCTGGTTCGCCTCGACCCGCGTCCCGGCCAATGTCGCATCGACCGAACGACCGCTGAGCTTGCCGTAGTCCTCGTCTTGAGACACTTCGAAGTAGACATCTCCCTCGAGCGAATACGCGTGCCCCGACTCGATCAGCCCGGCGATCATCGCCTGCATCTCGTCGATGTGATCGGTCGCCCTGGGGAAATGATCGACGCTGTCGACGCCGACGGTTTCGAGGTTTTCGAAGTAGTCCCGAGTCATCCGCTCGGCCAGCTCCGATACCTCGGTCCCCTCCTCGGCGGCCCGCTTGATCAGCTTGTCGTCGATGTCGGTGATGTTGATCACATAGCAGACGTCGTAGCCGTTGTAGCTGAGGTACTTCTTGATCGTGTCGAAGATCACCGGCCCGACCATGTGCCCGATGTGGGACGGCTTGTAGACGGTCGGTCCGCACAGGTACATCCCCACCCGCCCCGGCTCGACCGTCTCGAACGGCTCCTTGCTCCGCGTCAACGTGTTGTAGACTCTCAGCGTCATGTCGCCTGATCCGTTTGATCCGTTTGATCCGTTTGATCCGTTTGATCCGTTTGATCCGTTTGATCCGTTTGATCCGTTTGATCCGTCTGTTGCCCCGGCTGATCCTGCGGCTGAGCCGTATCGACCAGCACGGCCGCCATGGCGCTGATCGCCTCACCCCGCCCCACCGGCCCGACCCCCTCACCGGTCTTCGCCTTGAAACTGATCTGTTCAACATCGGTCTCGAGCAATCCCGCCAACCGTTCACGAATCGCCGAGGCAAACTCGGCCAGCCGGGGCGATTCGGCGAAGACGATCACGTCGAGGTTGACCACATCCAGCCCACGTCGAGCCAGTTCTGACCTGGCGGCCTCGACGAAGGCGCTGCTGGCGGCTCCTCGGTACTGCGGATCGGTATCGGGAAACCAGCCCCCGATGTCTCCGAGTGCGGCCGAGCCCAGCAGCGCATCGGTGACGGCGTGCAGCAGCACGTCGGCATCGCTGTGGCCGACCGCTCCGCGATCAGCGGGCACCTGGACACCACCGATCCACAGCGGATGCCCCGGTTCCAGTCGATGGGTGTCGTGGCCGATACCGACCCGCATGCTTGGTCCCCGGCGACGGACAAAGACGGCAGAAGGAGTGACCGCCTGGCGGCCCAGGGCGATCCGACGCCCCGACCCAACGCCTGCTCCGGCGCGCCGCGGGCATGATAGCGGTCGACTCGAATCGTGACAACGCGAGTGATTCGTGCGGCCCAGGCCGGATTGACACCCGCCAGACCCCTCTCCTAGACTCCCGCCCCGCTTGCCACTCATCTCTCACCCGGCCCAGGCAGATGACCATCGCTCGGCCACTCGCTCGTCACGACTCCAGGTCGAGTCGACACCTGGCGGTGTCGGTGGTGACCCGCCTGGTGCTGGCCACCCTGCTGCTTTGCCCGGGCGGCTGCCGGCTGCTGAAGAGTTCCGGCAACGAAACACTCGAGAAGATCGGCCTGAGATTGCGGCCGTTGGGTTCGGGTCGCGACGTGATCCGGCTGGAATTCATCACCGTGCAGCGACCCGGCAACGACCCGCTGCTGGGCGAAACACTCTGGAATCGACTCGACACGATCGGTCGCCGACCCGCCCCGATGCGGGCCGCGTTGGCCGGACACGGAGTCCGGATCGGGCAGGTGGGGGCGACTCCTCCCCCGCCCCTTGAAGAACTGCTCGGACTCACCGCTCCGGCACACGACGATCACCCGCGCCGACGCAGCCCGCGACGAGACCTCACCGGCTGGAGAGTCTTCCTCCGCGACGGCGGCGAAACCGAGGTGGTGCTGCACGATGAACCGCTGCCCACTCAGCAATTGGCTCTCGCCGGTGCGCCCTCTCAGACCGAGTTCCACAACGTGAGGTACTTGTTGAAGATCCGCGTGCGGCTGCTGAGGGAGGGTTGGGTGAGGCTCGAGTGTCTGCCCGAGGTGCATCACGGTCGACAGAGACTTCAGCCGACGGCGACCGAGGCGGGTTGGGGCCTGAGGACCCGGCAGGACGTGGTCCCGTTGTACGACCTCAGATTCACCGTCGACCTGACCGAGGGTGAAATGACCGTGGTGACCGCCACGCCGAATTCCGAGTCCGATTCGATCGGACACCGGTTCTTCACTACCGCCGACGGCCGCACAAAGCTGCTGGTCGCGCGGCTGGCCGGAGTGCCCCGCACCGATCCGCTGCCCACTCGCACCGCGCGAGACACCGACTGATCGCCTCGGGTGAAGGGGTCAGGCCCCGCTTGTGGTCCGCCTCCGGCGTACCACAGGCGGCGTCTGACCCCGGGCTCCTAGACCGATCCGGCGATCGTCTTGCCGCTCGAGAGCAGGTCGTCGCAGGCCTGGGCCAGACGCTCTGCCACGCCCGCCTCGGCCGCCTTCAGGTAGCTGCGGGGATCATAGACCCCCTTGACGCCGATCTCACCGTCGACCTTCAGCACGCCGTCGTAGTTCTTCAGCATGTGATCGATCACCGGTCGGGTGAAGGCGTACTGGGTATCGGTGTCGATGTTCATCTTCACCACGCCGTACCCCAGGGTCTCGCGGATCTGCTCGACCGGCGAACCCGATCCTCCGTGGAAGACCAGGTCGAAGCGTGCCGACTCGCCGTGTTCGGCGATCACCGCGGCCTGGCCGTCGCGGAGGATCTCGGGCTTCAGCTGAACCACGCCCGGCTTGTAGTGGCCGTGGACGTTGCCGAACGTGGCCGCAAACAGGTAGCGACCGACGCCCTCGAGCTGCTCGTGCACGTAGAGCATGTCTTCGCGCGAGGTGTAGAGCTTCTCGGCCGGGGCCATCGTGTTGTCGACCCCGTCCTCCTCACCACCCACCACCCCGGCTTCGACCTCGAGAATGATCTCCTCGGCCGCACACTCGGCCAACAGTTCACGCGAGAGACTCATGTTCTCCTCCAGCGGCAGCTCCGAGGCGTCGAGCATGTGCGACTGGAAGAGGTTGCCGTCACCCTGGGCCCGCCGTGAGGCCGTCGCGGCGATCAGGGGTCTCAGGAACGAATCGACCTTGCCCGGCTGGCAGTGGTCGGTGTGAAGTCCGACCAGCACATCGTGACGCTCGGCGAGCCGATGAGTCGCCTCGGCCAGCACGATCGCCCCCAGCACGTTGTCGGCGACGTTCAGTCCCGAGGCGAAGGCCCCGGCTCCCAGCGAGACTTGGATGATGCCGTCGGATCGCTTGTCGGAAAACGCCTTCAGCGCCGCGTTGATCGTGACCAGCGACGTGACATTGATCGCCGGGAAGGCGAAGTCACCGGCCTGGGCCGCATCGATCATGGCGGCATACTGCGCGGGGGTGGCGACGGGCATCGGAGTCGCTCCGGGGTGCGGGGGGAGTCGAGTGTACGGGCCGACTGGACCTCGTCAGCGGCCGATTCGAGAGGCCGGCAGGATTGGGCGAGGGGCCCTGTCGCTACCGACTTCGACTTTAGGCAATCGCACAGGCGCTGCCAACCCGCCGGAAAGTACCTCGACCTGCAGGTCATCGACCCGCAATTCACCCAGCCCCTCCAACGCCGCCCTCAAACGAACCTCACCAGCCCGCTTGGCCCTTCGATACAACTCGAATCGCCGCCAGCCCCCCGTCTTGCGGCAGTGCAGACAGGCCTCGGGGCCGCCGAGAGAATCTTCGAGTACTCCGCCGTCCAGCGAGCCGGGTCGGGCCGAGACCAGGCGAATCCGTCCGGTGATCCGGACCAGCTCGCCCGCCCGGACGGCCACCGGAGGCGAATCCACGATCACCGTCTGCTGGGGAAGCCGCGAGGGGACCGCGGTGAGCAGGTCCGATTGAGCCAGCAGCCTCAGGCAACTCCCGCTCTCACCGTCGCGGCCACGACCGCCACGGTACACCTCAGCCGTCATCGTCATCCCGGCAACCGCCACCCGCTGGCTGCTCCAGCCGGCTCGGATCATCCGCTCGAGATTCTCGAAGTCGCCGCCCACCAGCCGCTGCTCGGCGACGACGCCCTGCGATCGTGCCGCGGCGATCAGCTCCCAGTGACCCGGCAGGGTCTGGAAGCACCGCGACAGCGTGCTGGCCACCGGCGATGTCGATTCTCGCACCGCCTGCTCCCAGTGAGCCCGCTGCAGGATTCTCAGGGTCTGCAGCGTGGCGTCGCTGTAGATCCGGGACGTGTTGGCGGCGGACTGGTCGAGCGTGGCGGCGGCCCGCGAGAGGAAGCTGGCCGCCCGGGTCATCAAGCGAGGGGCGTCGGGCTGAGCGTGACCCAGTGCGACCAAACGCCGGTCGACGTCCCGGACTCGATCGAACCGCGCCTGGGCCAGCCTCAGCGCCATCCGAGCGGCCTTCCCCGAGCCCGCGGCGACCTGGCGACGCAGCTTGGTGACCAGCCGGGGGTTGGACGTCAGCACGATGTTGGACCTGCGGTCGAATCGACCAATCTGCAACACCACCCCGCCGGCCACCCGCCGCGTCGGGACGCTCCGCAAACCCGTCGTCGTCACCTCCCACGCCGTCGCCGTCTCGTCGCCACCAGGCACCACCACCGACACGTCCGCCAGGGCCATCTGGCCGGGAACGAATTGCACGTTGTCACCAATCCAGTTGGTCATCAGCAACCGCCCGTAGTCGCTGCGAAACAGCACCGCCTCGACCCGCCGGTCCACCCGCGCACCCGCCCGTCCACCCGCTGGTGCCTTCGCACCCGCCGATTGGGTCGCCACCACCCGTCGTCGACGCCGGACTCGCGTGCCGTCCGACTCACTACGATCCTGGGAGGCCGTTGAGGCTGCTTGAGAACCACCCGGACCATTTAGATCACGGCGACGGCCCACAGTCACCGGCAAGCGGCCGACCCGCGTCGAGGTGGCCAGGAACGATTCGAGCAGGTTCAGTTCGAGGTTGAGCAGACCCAGCATCAACAGGCGTTCGTCCGCGACGGGGCGGTCCGAGTCGAGACCGGTGGTGGTGCGAAAGCCGATGCCGCGGTACCCCGCCGCCAAGGCCGACCGCACCTGCAGCTCGATCTGTTCGGGCTCGACCACCAGCGACTCCGAATCGGTCCGGACCCAGCTGAAGGCCAGCGATCCCGGCCGCGCACGACCACGACGCTCGTCGAGCCACTCCTGGTGCAGCCTCAACGGCAGGCCCGTCCCAATCACCTCGCGACTGATCAACGGCAGCAGTCTCTGGCGAGACAAAACCTGCTCGCGACCCACCACGTCGGCCACGATCGGCCGCCGCATCCGACGGTCGGCCACTCGCAACTGGCCGACCCAACGCATGAGCGAGTTCCATCCCAGCCGAGGGTCACCGCCGGGGTCAAGCAGGTCCGAGCCGGTGGCGTGGGGGTCGAGGTACCAGCAGAGAATCCCGTCGGCCTCGGAACCGATCGGCACCAGCCCGGCGGTGCCCGAGTCGGCCACCACGCCGTCGACCAGGGGTGGCCTCGGAGGAGACGCCATCGCCCACAACCCCGCCGACCGCAATCGAGTGATCAACGCGACATCGCGGTGATCGGGGACCAGGACCAGGTTGACACCCGACGCCTTGAGCACCTCGGGCGGCTCGCCGCGGTACACCACCACCCGGGGCACGAACGGGAGATCGTTGACGTGGAAGCGGTCGAGACGGACCTCGGCTGGCGAGCTGCGACGGGGATCGGGATCACCCGTCGACCCCTCCGCCCCCGCCGAGACCAGCCCGGCACGCGGAGCGACGATCGGACCGGCCACCAGATCGTCGACCAGCCAGTCGGTCGATCCCGGGTCCGGATCCAGACGCAGCACAACGCGATCGATGTAGACGTCCCGACCCTCAAGCTGCGGACGCTGCAAGCGAGCCCGCAGCAGCACCAGGCGTTCGCGGAGACGGGCAGGGAATTTCTCTAGAGTCAGACGTTGCCAGCGACCCCTGCGGGTCACTCGTGGGCCGGGGATCAGGTCGGTCAGCACACCTCCGGTGCGAGGATCAACCTGGTGAGGAAATACGACTCGCACGCACAGCTGCAACCCCCGCGAACGGCTCCAGACCGAAACCCCCACCGCCAACTCGTCGATCAGCCGGGCCGCCGGGATCGGCTGCTCCCACGACACCGTTGCCCCCAGGCGGCCGGTGCGGACCATCACCCGCTCGCATCCCGCAGAATCCACCCCGCCGGAAGGCTCGCGGCGGTGCAGAGTCACCTCGGCCGTCTTCGAGGAGGCCCTGACCCGCGACGTCAATTCGCGGCCATCAAAATTTTCTCTGAATCGCTCGGCCGCAGGCAACAGTGAGGCCATCCCGAACACCAGCACCGCAGCAACCACAGCACCCGGAGCCAACTGCTGCCAACGACAGCGTGGCAGAGCACGCTCAGGCCGAAATTCGAGCTGCTCAGGCAAGGGGGAGGAGTCCTTTCCTCCGGCCACAAGGCCGCGTGGGGGGTCGAGGGAACCGGGAGTCTAGGCCAAGACCGGGATTCGGCCAAGACCGGCGTCTTCTGCCGGCTTGCGGCCCACGTAAAGCGTCACCGATCCCAGCGTCAACGGCCGGGCCGATACCGCCTCGAGACCCGCATCTCGCATCAAGCCGGCGAAGGCGTCGCCCTGAGGAAACTCGGCCGTCGAGGCGGGCAGGTAGGTGTAGGCTCCATCGGGGTCCGGAGACAACCAGCGACCGATACGAGGCACCACGCGGTTGAAGTAGAAACGAAACAGGGACCCGATGATCGGCAGCCGAGGCACCGAGGTCTCGAGTACTAGCACGTGACCGCCGGGACGACAGACCCGGGTCATCTCGGCCAACCCCCCGATCGTGTCGCCCACGTTGCGGATGCCGAATCCGACCGAGACGACCTGGAACCGGTCACTGACAAAGGGCAGCTTCAGCGTGTCGGCTCCGAGATAGACGACTCGAGGGGCCTGGTTCGAGGCCTGGTCAGAGGGATTTCCGAGCCGTTTTCGGGATTTTTTCTCGGCCCGCAACAGCATGGGGTGTGTGAAATCCGAGCCGACCACGGTGGCAGCGGGACCCAGACGAGCGACCCACGCCAGGGTCAGGTCACCGGTTCCGCAGCAGACATCCAGCACCGGCGCTTCTGGCTGCAGTGGCACGCTGCGGACCGTCCGGCGGCGCCACCAGCGGTCGAGGCCGAACGTCATCAGGCGGTTCATCAGGTCGTAGCGTGGCGCGATCGCGCCGAACATCCGCCGGATCCGCTGTTGCGACTTGTCAACCGGCATCCGCCCGCCACCTCGTGTCACGACCCCGCGACCAGACTAACCCAGCACCAGCGACGGGAACAGCATACCAGCGAGCCGGTGGATGTGCCGGAGCTGGCGATCGACTAGACTGGGCCCCCGGAGTGGACCCTGCAGCGGAGATGAGCCTGTGTCGAGTGACCTGGTGGTGGCGATCACCGGAGCCAGTGGGTCGATCTACGGGGTCCGTCTGCTGGAGGTGTTGCTGAGGACGCCTCGACGGGTGCACCTGGTCATCAGCTCCGCCGGCAGCCAGGTGCTCGCCCACGAGCTCAACCGGGCCGTCTCGACACAACACCTCAAGCCCCAGGACCTGTTCGGCCACGACGAGTCACTCGGCGAACTGATCGTACACGACCACGACGACTTCACGGCGGGGATCGCCAGCGGCAGTTTTCCCACCGCGGGCATGGCCGTGTGTCCCTGCTCGATGGGCACGCTGGCCGCCGTCGCCGGGGGACTCTCGACCAACCTGATCCACCGTGCCGCCCACGTGCATCTCAAGGAACGCCGCCCGCTGGTGCTGGTGCCGCGTGAGACGCCGCTGGGGATCATCGGGCTCGAGAACATGAAGACCGTGGCCCTGGCCGGAGCGGTGATCCTGCCGGCGGCACCGGGGTTTTATCATCGCCCCGAATCGATCGAGGAACTGGTCGACTTCGTGGTCGCTCGCATCTGCGACCAGCTGGGCGTGGAAGTCGAATTGACCGGCCGGTGGGGCGTTCCCGAGGAACACTCCGAATCGCACCGCTAGTCGCCGGACTCCACCGCGACCTCCTCGTCCGACTCGTCCTCCTCACCCTCAACAACCGGATGGAATCCCTCCTCAATCCGGTCTCCGTCGACGGTCACGAGCACCGGCGGCCGATTGTCGGCCTCCCACTTCTGCAGCGACTCGCTCCAGCGACCCTTCACTCCCTCCTCGAGCTTCGCCCAGCCCCCTCGTCCCTTGCACTTGGGAAACGTCGAACAGCCCAGCCACGGGCCCCGCTTGCCGGTTCTCAGGAACAGAGGCTGCTCGCACTTGGGACACTCGATGTCGGTCTCAAGCGGGGGAGGAGTCGGCAGCTTGACGTTGCCGGTCTTCTTGTCGAGGTTGACCACACCGTCGCAATCGGGGTAGTGGGCACAACTGAGAAACGGACCGAATCGGCCGGTCCGCTGGATCATCGCCTGCTGGCACTTCGGACAGGCGACGTTGGTCTGAGACGGCTCGATCGGACGGCCCTGGTGATCGATCGGAGCCGCGTACTTGCACGGCTCGTCGATCGTCTCCTCGATCTCGGTCACCGCCTCCTTCTGCTCGGGGGTCAGCTTCCGCCAGCTCTGCTTGTGCAAACAGCCACTGCAGATCAGAAACGGACGGCCCTTGACCGTCTTGCGACGGTTGACCTCCAGAGGATGCTCACCGCACTCCGGACAGTCGTACTCGGTCGGGATCGTGGGCACGTTGAAGCCCGTGCAACTGAGAAACTTGCCGTTCTTGCCGAAACGGTACTCGGTCGGCTTGCTGCACTCCGGGCAACTGTACTCGTCGGGAGCCCGTTGACGCTCGCTCTTGGCGTGCTTCATCGCCTCGTGAGCCGCCTCGAGACTCTTGCTGAACGGTTCGTAGAATTCCCTGAGGAAGTCGACCCAGTCGGCCTTGCCCTCCTCGACCCGGTCCAACTGCTCCTCCATCCAACGCGTGTACCCCACCTCCATGATGTGGGGAAAACCCTCCCTGAGCTTCTCGGTGACGACCTCCCCGAGGTCGGTCGGGTACAGGGCCGCGGTGCCCCGCTTCTCGACGTAGCGACGGTCCTGGACGGTCTTGAGAATCTGGGCGTAGGTCGAGGGGCGGCCGATGCCTTCCTGTTCGAGCTGCTTGATCAGCGAGGCTTCGTTGAAGCGCGCCGGGGGTTTCGAAAACTTCTGCAACGGCGAAATGTCAAACGGGGCCAGCAGGTCTCCCACCGACATCGCCGGCAGCAGCGGCTCGATCGACTCGGGGACCCCGGCCACACGCTGGAAGCCGTCGAAGACCTGCACGCGGCCTGTGGCCTTCAGCACCGCGCCGGTCGGCTGGTCGTCTCGTTCGAGCAACACCGTGGTCGATTCCCACTTTGCATCACTCATCTGGCACGCCACGAACCGCTTCCAGATCAGGTCGTACAGCCGGAACTGGTCCTCGCCGAGCTTCCCCTTCAGGCTCTCAGGCGTGCGGCTGACGTCGGTCGGGCGGATCGCCTCGTGAGCCTCCTGGGCGTCGGAACGGTCCGTTTCATAGATCCGGACCGACTCGGGACGGTACTCCGAACCGTATTCCCGCTCGATCATCTCCCGCGCCGACTCGATCGCCTCGGGCGCCAGGTGAGTCGAGTCGGTTCTCATGTAGGTGATCAGTCCGCCGATATCGCTGCCGGCCAGGGCGTCTCCCTGGTACAGCCGCTGTGCGGCCCGCATCGTGCGATCGGCCGTGAAGCCCAGGAAGGTCGCCGCGGCACGCTGCAGAGTGCTGGTGCGGAACGGCTTTTGTGGCTTGGAGTTCGAGGGCTTGGTCGAGATGTCCGAGACACGGAAGCGGGCGTCGGGATCGACCCGACCGCTGACCTCCAGGCGGACTCGAGCCGGCCCCTTGGCCTCCTCGTCATTGCTCGTGCTGACCTCGACATCGAGCAACCCCACCGCCTGGGCTGCCGAGATCACCTGGTCGGTGAAGTCCCGGGGCGCATCGCCGGGACACTCGAGCTTGAAGGGGCCGTCGGCGACCAGGACCAGTTGAGTCGGCAGGCCGCGGTGCTCGGAAATCCACGCCAGCCGCTGCTTCCGGGTGGGCCCCTTGCCCTTCTTGTCTCGAACGGCCTGGAACTCGGCGTAGCCATCCACCAGCCCGGCCGCGGCTGCGGGATCCTGCGACAGCATCGCGGTGACCTCCCACGACTCGTCGGGCACATGAGCCCGGATCAACTGCTCACGGTCGACAATCAGCATCACCGTCACGCTCTGGACCCGCCCGGCCGAGAGTCCTCCGGCGACCTTCTTCCACAACAGCGGCGAGACCTGGTAGCCGACGATGCGGTCGAGAATGCGTCGAGCCTGCTGCGCGTTGACCATGTCCATGTCGATCGCGCGAGGCGACTGGAAGGCGCGGTCGATGGCCTGCTTGGTCACCGCGTTGAAGACCACCCGCTTGAACCGCTCCGGCGGCAGGTCCAGTTCCTCGGCCAGGTGCCAGGCAATCGCCTCGCCCTCGCGGTCCAGGTCCGTCGCCAGCCAGACGTCTTCGCTCGCCTTGGCCACCTTCTTGAGTTCCCGGATCATCTTCTGCTTGCCGTCGATCGGGACGTAGAGCGGTCGGAAGTCGTTGTCGAGATCGATGCCGGGGACCGGCAGGTTCATCCCCTTGGGATTGCGTCGGGGCAGATCGCGGACGTGTCCCACCGACGCCTCGACCTGGTACTCCGGACCCAGGTACTTGTTGATCGTCTTCGCCTTGGCCGGCGATTCGACGATCACCAGGTGCCGTACAGTCGAAGTCTTTGATTTGGCCATGAGACGTCTTGGAGCGAAGAGTCGGGACTGTGGGAGGGCAGCCGGGCCGTGAGCCGACTTGCGAAGTCGGCTGCTGGCCTTGTCACGTTTTTTTCAGGATCACTACAATGGCCCGCCGTCGTCTTTGTTGAGTACGACGACCGTGACCGTTAAACAATTGCCAATGCTCCTGTCAAGTGGTGGACCGGCCACCGGCCGTGAAATCATCTTCGGATCGAGGACCCCGATGGCTTCACCGTTTCAGTTTTTTCGCAAGCACACCGCGATGATGATGGTCGTCCTCATCGGACTTTCGATGGCGTCCTTCGTGATTCTCGACCCGCTGATGCAGCTGGCTCAGAACCCCGGACAAATCCAGAAACTCTCGGTGCTGCTGCTGCCACTGCTGGGCGCGATCCTGGCCTGGACCGTCAAGGCCGCCAGCGGCCGGGCGATGGAATACGCACTCTGGGGTGCCGTCGCAGGAGCCGTGGTGGCAGCCGGATGGCGGATCACACCCGAGACGCTCTCGTACCTGGTGCTGGTCGGAGGCCTGGGTGCCGCGGCGTTCGGATTCTGGAATACCGCCGCCAGCCAGGACTCCACCGGAGCCGCACGCAGCTGGACCTCACGCCGCGCGGACCTCACCGAGGTCGGGCTCCGCAGGGGAAAAGGACTGATGGTCAACGCCGCGGCCACAGCGGTCGTCACAGGCTGCCTCTTCGGGGTCGTCGCCGGCATCGTCGGAAATGCACTGGGACGACAGTCCGCACCCGCGATCATCGACGGACAGCCGATCTCGATGAACCAGATCGACCGGCTCAAGAAACGACGCCAACTCGCCACCAGCTTCCTCGCTTCACTCGCCTCGGCCGTCGACCAGCAGTCCGGATTCCGAGCCCAGAACCACTTCACCATCGGTCCCCGATTCGGACAGCCCCTGAGCATCGACCAGGATGTCGTGCTCGGTGAACTGTTTCACCGCGAAGCCGATCGGCTGGGAATCCAGGTCGACGACAAGACCATCAAGGCCTACATCGAACGGTTCACCGGCGGACGCGAGGACAAGATCAGGTACAGGAACCAGGCCAACCAGATCAACAGGATGATCAACGATCCGACCAACCCGAACCGCTTTCAGAATCCCGCACTGTTCCGGAACGAATTCGATCGGCTGAATACGCTGGCCGACTCGATCCCCGAAGGCAACCGCCTCGGAGGAGATCTCTACCGCAGAACACTCAGACGCATCGGAGCCACCGAGGCTGAGGCCTTTGAAGCACTCCGCGAAGAAATCCGGATCCGTACCGCAGTCGATATCCTCGGACCCACACTCGCACTGCGGCCCGAACAGGAAATGATGTTCGGCAACACCACCGCGCTGCCCGTGGCGCCCGGTGAAGCGTGGCAACAACTCAGACGACAACAGGTCAAACAGACGATCGACGTGGCCATGCTGCCGGTCGAGGCGTTTCTCGACGACCAGGCACCCGGTGATGGAGCCATCAGCCAGGCCTTCAACGACGGGACCAACGGAGTCCTCCACAAGAACACGCTCCCCAATCGGATCGAAGAAGGAAGCCCGGGGTTCTGGCAGTCTCGACGAGTCAATCTCGGAGTCTTCACCATCGACTTCAATGAATTCGAAGCCCGGGTCGAAGACAACAACCCCGTCACCAGGCAACAGGTCGTCGACTACTACAACACCCACCGGGAAACCGAATTCAAGAATCGGAACTTCCGCGAACTGCCCGAGGACTCGGACGAGAAGGCCGACGAGAAGGCCGACAAGAAGGCCGACAAGAAGGCTGACGAGAAGGCCGACAAGCCGGAGACGAA
>Ga0310124_10000867_pt1 | contig 21525 bp, 19 predicted proteins | sample CB11b_AW_Bot5_MG_FD_203507 | JGI IMG/M metagenome (GOLD analysis project Ga0310124, IMG submission 203507) | Marine microbial communities from Western Arctic Ocean, Canada - CB11b_AW_Bot5 | ecosystem: Environmental > Aquatic > Marine > Oceanic | place: Canada: Western Arctic Ocean | collected... | reverse complement strand
CGACTGGGTCCACTCGATACCGCGTTGAACTCTGGTAAAGGTTGTGGGCCCGTGCAGATCGCACAACCTGCTCTTTCGTGCCGATTAATAATCCACAGCATTCCAGAGGAGCCTCGTTCCGTGCGTGGGTCAAGAGACCTCGGCCAACAGACTCTGGCATCACAACCGCCTCAACCGGTAACGATCTCACAGTAGTTAAACCTTCTCTTTTTTGTCGGATAAGCTGTCAACAATTGTCGGAATGGCTCCAAGTTCACTAACAAATTTAGACATTTTATCGATAACCTCATTAGAGTTGACACGCCCTGGCGTTAGAAACCACTCTCTGCCAGAAAACAGGTCTGCTCGTGCCTGCACGATGCCCCCGTTCACTTCATCAACCGAGAGTTGTCCTGAAATATAGCTAAAGCGATGGGGAAGCCCTGCAGCCAGGCTAACATCAATACCGGGTGAAGAAGTTACAGCAGTAATCAAAGCAGCTTCATTCACATGCTCGTCCAACAGCTTTAATACACTTAAATTATCATGAATCGATCCAGCCAAGACGATCAGTTGAGCACCAGAGAGCATCGTGAGGTCATCGGCTGAAACATCGACTGCGTGCATCCGTTGTGCCACTTCAAGCACGCTTTTGTCATCCACACCAATAACAAGACAAGCTGGCCAACGCTGTCTTACCGCAAGAGCAATGGAGCCGCCTATGAGACGAATTCCAACGATTCCGATCCGGTCAAATATCGGCTGACTTTCGGAAGCCGATGGTGACGCCATCGGTAGAAGCCGTCCCCCTTCTGGAGTCACTAAGTATGCCTCTTACTTATTGTTCCCACGTCTTACCGGATAAATTGTTCCAGACAAAAACTACGTTCAATCGCTGGAGCAATAATCCGTAGCTCTGCCATCAATCGATCGAATTGCTCTGGATACATGGATTGCGCCCCGTCACTTTTTGCATTGTCTGGATCACAATGAACTTCAATGATTAACCCGTCCGCGCCAGCGGCAATCGAAGCTCTTGCCATCGGAGCCACCTTGTCCCTTATGCCAATACCGTGACTTGGATCAGAAATAATCGGCAAATGACTCAGCTTATGAACAACTGGAATCGCAGAAATATCCAATGTGTTACGAGTGTAATTTTCAAACGTCCGAATTCCACGTTCACACAAGACCACAGCCGAATTCCCGCCCGCTAAAATATATTCTGCTGACATTAACCACTCTTCAATTGTTGCGGAAAGACCTCGCTTAAGAAGCACCGGATGGCGTCTGCGACCCAGTTCTCTCAAAAGTGTATAGTTCTGCATATTTCTAGCGCCTACTTGAAGTAAATCCGCGTATTTACTTACAAGATCAATTTGGTTGATGTCCATCACTTCTGACACCAGTTTTAGGTCATGCCGATCGGCTGCTTTGCGAAGCATTTGAAGCCCTTCTTCACCAAGCCCTTGAAAACTATAGGGAGAACTCCTCGGCTTGAAAGCCCCGCCACGCAGAATCTTTGCGCCGGACGCCTTAACAGCCGCCGCAGTTGTTTCTACTTGTTCTTCGCTCTCCGCCGAACATGGTCCGGCCATAACAATTACCTCATCGCCACCTATGCGAACGTCGCCAATCTCAACAACGGTGTTTGTTCGCTGGAATGTACGACTCGCGAGTTTGTATGGCTCAGTAATTCGAATGACTTCGTGCACGCCGTCCAGGACCTCCAATAAACGAGGATCAAATTCACGAGTCCCCCCCACTGCTCCAAGGATGGTCCGTAGCGAACCAGTCGAGCGATGTACATCAAATCCGAGGTCATCCAGCTTCGCAATAACCTCTTTAATTTGATTCTCGGCCGCCTCTTCTTCCATAACAATCATCATGGCCTCAATCTCCTCACTTTCTTTCCTCTTCATCCATCCCAGAGCTGTTCCTATCATCTTCCATGCGTCTGGTTTCGTCGATGATTTGTTTAAATAAACGTGTCAAACCCATTCTGGTTATCGGTCCCTTACTCACGGCGTGAACATGATCAACCACCTCTCGTTCCCGAGTTGGCTGGTAGACCTCAACACCGCTTGAGTGTTTTATTTGACCGATCTCGATGGCGCACCCTACTCGCTCGTTCAACAACCGAACTAGTTCCTCATCGATGCGATCAATTCGATTCCTGAATTTATCGATCTGCTCAACCTCTAACTCTCTAAAATGGCCGTCTAGTAGTTTTTTCTTGTCAGTCATGCTCACCCTTAGCATTTTGCGGCAATCCATTAGAGGTCAGCCAGGACATATAACTCCCAACACGGTCTTCTAAGTCGTCGCTTTCCCCAAACTCTGCAATCACACTAACTAAGCCGCTACCCACCACCGCGGCATCGGCCCACCGACCAACCTTTCGAATATGTTCAGGACTCGAGATGCCGAAACCAAGTGCGACTGGCATGTCTGACACGGTGCGGATGCGCTGTACAAGAGCTTCTGCATCCTGCGAAACCTCTGTTCTAACTCCAGTCACTCCAAGCCTCGAAATTCCATATAGAAAGCCTCGACTATACTTAACGATTTCTTTCATTCTAATTGTAGTAGTCGTCGGACTAATCAACCCAATCGTGTCTATTTCGACTTTAGACATAGCGTCAAAAAAAGACTTTCCCTCTTCAACCGGTAGATCGAGAACAAGCACACCATCAATCCCGACTGCAGCAGCTCGTGCTCCAAATTCATCAAGTCCTAACGATAATATTGGATTCACATAAGTAAAAATTACAATCGGCGCCTCAAGAGATGATCGTATTTTCTCAAAAGTGTTCAGCGTTGACGCAAGAGTTGAGCCGGAGGCTAAAGCTCGTTCTGACGCCCGCTGAATAACAGGACCATCGGCCAGTGGGTCAGAAAAAGGAACTCCGATCTCCAACACATCTGCCCCTGATGCATCCAAGGTGCGTAATATGGATTCGGTTCGTGCCACAGTGGGATCGCCCGCAGTCACATAAGTTACCAATCCCGTTTTTTCTGCTCTACGGAGAGCTTTGAAAGTCTTGTCAAGGCGTGACATTTCGCCCTCCTATACTTTCGTTCTTACTCTCTTTTTTTAGTTGTTGCGCGACTGTGTCAACGTCCTTATCTCCTCGACCAGATAAATTCACAAGTAACATTCGATCGGCATCCCAGGTCCTAGCGACCTCCATTGCGTAGGCAAGGGCATGAGCTGATTCAAGCGCAGGAAGAATCCCCTCGAGGCGACTGAAAGTGCAAAATGCAGATAAGGCTGCATCGTCAGAAGCCCATTTATAGTCCGCTCGTCCTATCTCTCTTAACCAAGCGTGTTCTGGTCCAACAGCTGCATAATCAAGACCGGCGGCTATTGAATGTGTTGCCTCTATATTTCCGTTGCAATCCTGCAATACATAACTCCGAGTTCCTTGCAAAACACCTGCACTGCCTCCTGCAAAACGCGCTGCATGACGCCCTGGAGCAATTTCCTCTCCGCCTGCTTCGACGCCGACTAGTTCAACACCACTATCGTTTATGAATCCGTCAAAAATGCCTAAAGCGTTACTTCCTCCTCCAACGCAAGCAACCACTGTGTCGGGCAACCGCCCAGTCAAGGCTTCAAATTGGACCCGTGCTTCTTGTCCAATCACAGATTGAAACTCACGTACCATCAGAGGATATGGATGCGGACCTAAAACCGAACCTAGCAAATAATACGTGTCGTGGACATTAGAAACCCAATCACGCATAGCTTCGTTAATCGCATCTTTCAGAGTTCGGCTACCACTATCTACCTGCTTAACCGATGCACCCAATAAACGCATTCTCTCCACATTCAGTGCTTGGCGCACCATATCTTCTGCGCCCATATAAATGTCGCACCTCAATCCCAATAGTGCACACACTGTGGCAGTGGCCACGCCGTGTTGGCCCGCGCCCGTTTCAGCAACGACGCGACCTTTACCCATTCTCAAAGCCAGCAGTCCTTGACCTAATGCGTTATTAATCTTATGAGCACCGGTATGTGAAAGATCTTCCCGTTTCAAAAAGATTCGTGCACCCCCTATAGAGGCAGTCAAACGTTTCGCTTCAGTCAACGGAGTTGGACGACCGACGTACTCTGTTAGCAAGATTTGCAATCGAGAAATAAATGTTGGATCTTTACGTGCTTCCTCGTAGGAAGCAACAAGTTCCTCAATCGGCGCTACTAACGTTTCGGGCACATAACTTCCACCATAGACCCCATAGTAACCACGTTCATCGGGGTCCCGTTTTCCAAACACAGGCACCGAAAGGACAATCGGTTTAGTTGTCATTACTTTGCTGGGCAATCTTGCAGTTCTGCTTCTACGGAAGCTAGGGCTTTAAAAAAGCTTCTCAAGAGTGCTGGGTCCTTTCGACCTGGATATTGTTCTACTCCGGATGACACATCCACACCAAACGGTTGAACAGTCCTAACACCCAAAGCCACTGTTTCAGGGCGCAGCCCACCCGACAAGATTATCTTTCGACTTCTTGCGAGGCTCCTTGCAGATTCCCAATCTATGGACTTGCCCGTTCCACCCTTTTTAATAGGATCATGCGCGTCTAAAAGCACAGTCGCTGTTTCTGGAACATCACTCAGCGCTGTCATCATTTTTCCATTTTCAACGCTGACAGCTCTAATAATGGGAAGTCCGATCGATTGGCAATACACGTAACTCTCGCAACCATGAAGTTGAACAGCGCCAAGGTGAAGAATCTCAGCCACACGACGAACGTAGGAAACCGATTGATCAACGAATACGCCTACAGGGAGAACCGAAAACGGTATTACACTTCTCACGATCGCTGCTTTTTTTGGATCCACAAATCGCGGACTTTCCGGCCAAAACACCATTCCAATCGCTGACGCCCCAAATTCTACAGCCAGTTGCGCATCTTCCACGTTGGTAATTCCACATACTTTTGCGTAAACCATAAACAGACTTACCTTTAAGTTGCTCCCTGCACAAATTCAGATAGCGCTAAACCTGGACTCGCGGAAGACATTAATGCTTCACCAATTAAGAAGCCTTTATAGCCAGTGTCTCGCAATGCCAACACGCTAGCCTGATCGCGGAGGCCACTTTCAGCAACGGGGACAATCGTATTCGGCACGTGCTTAATAAGTTCCTCAGAGGTTTCAACAGCCACCTCTAACGTTCGTAAATTTCGATTATTGACCCCGACAATGCTGGCTCCTGCTTTAATTGCCCTCTCTAGCTCACCGAGATCATGAACTTCTACGAGTGCAGCCATTCCAAGCACCTCAATACGTCGCAGCAGCAGCAGCAACATCTGCTGATTAAGCGCGGCGACTATCAACAATACTGCGTCTGCTCCTGCTATACATGCTTCAAGCAGTTGATATTCGGAAACAATAAAATCCTTACACAAAACAGGAATGTCGACGGATTCGCTCACGGCACGTAAATGCTCGATTGAACCATCAAAAAACGTCGGCTCGGTCAAAACCGACACAGCTGCCGCACCGTGGTTCTCATATTCAGTGGCAAGACTTACGGGATTATAACTAGTAGTTAACAAGCCTTTTGATGGCGACCTTCGCTTGCATTCCGCTATCACGTTAATAGTTTCTGTTCGAGACAGTCTCTCCAAGAACATTTTTCCTTTTGGGGATCTACTTCCGGTTAACGATTCCAACTCTTCAATCGAGTGTTGTCCTTCTCGAACGGATTTCGACTTTCGTGTCGCAGATATAATCGAGGCCAATAAATCCGGTGTTGTCGATGAAGTCATCCCTGCTCTCTATCTGAAGCCAGCCGGGATATCGTAGTCAACTTATACAGAGTTTCATTTGCGGCCCCAGTGTCGATCGCTTCCGCTGCACGTTCAAACCCATGCTTCAATGAAGATACTTCGCCAGCGATTAACAAAGCTGCACTGGCATTTAGCAGCACGATATCTCTAGCTGCGCTCTTCTCTCCTGTTAGCACTCTTTCCGCAATTAAACAGTTTTTCTCCGCATCTCCACCTTTAAGAGATGAAAGATTCACCTTTGGACAGCCGAAGTCATCAGGGTGGAGGTAAAATGTGTTCACTACCCCTTCCCTGCATTCCGAAACCTTCGTGTAACCTGTAGTCGAGATTTCATCAAGGCCATCAGCTCCATGTACGACCCAAGCACGCTCTGAACCAAGTAGTGCTAATGAGCGCGCTAGTAACTCTGTATGCTCAGGACGTGACACTCCGACCAGTTGACGGCGCGCTCCTGCGGGATTGGTGAGGGGACCCAGTAGATTGAACGCAGTTCTTATTCCCAGATCCTTTCTCGCCTGCGCCGCATATCGCATCGAAGGATGAAACTTTGGCGCAAAAAAGAAAGCTATCCCAGCTTCACGCAAGCATCGTTCGACCTGGAGTGAATCGGCATCAATTTTGACACCCATTTCTTCAAACAAATCAGCACTACCACATTTACTTGAAACCGATCTATTGCCATGCTTGGCCACAGTTACGCCACATGCAGCTAACACGAGTGCGGCTACAGAAGATACGTTAAAGGTGTTTGATCGATCGCCTCCAGTGCCGCACGTATCAAACGAGCCTGTATAGGTTTCTTGAAGCTTTACTGTGTGTGTGCGCATTGTGCGAGCAAGTCCCACAATCTCGTTTGGACGCTCACCCTTCATGGCTAACCCAACTAGTAAACCGCCGATTTGTGCAGCAGTTGCTTTTCCATCCATTATTTGTGCCATGACACCAGCTGCTTCGTCTGCGGTCAGATCACACCTGCGGTTCAACTTCTCCAATATTTTTCTAAACATTACAATTCCAAAAAGTTTTGTATGAGTCGAAGTCCCATTGTTGTCAGAATCGATTCCGGATGAAACTGAACCCCGTGTATAGGCCAGGAAATATGTCTTACGGCCATTATCGAACCATCATCGGTCGCTCGTGCTGCCACTTCAAGAGACTCCGGAAGATTTTCGTCAGACACTACAAGTGAATGGTAGCGTGTCGCAGAAAATCCACCCGACAGATCTCGAAAGATTCCGCGACCATCGTGATTAATTGTCGAACACTTTCCATGACGTAATTGTCGATTCCGAACTACCATACCTCCAAAGGCCACACCAATTGCCTGATGGCCAAGGCACACACCCAAGATAGGTACACGGGAACCAAATCGACGAACAGTCTCAATCGAAATGCCAGCCTTTTCTGGACGACCAGGGCCCGGAGAGATAACTATCCGAGCAGGATTTATCGCTTCGACATCTTCAACGGTCACCTCATCGTTACGACGAACCATGATTTCTTCACCCAGTTGGCCCATGTACTGCACAAGGTTGTAGGTGAACGAATCGTAATTGTCGATCACTAGGGTCATATTAAGTTTCGATGGGCCATCTCGATTGCTCGCAACATCGCTTTTGCCTTATCTTCAGTTTCTTTAAATTCTGACTCAGGCACTGAATCAGCGACAATACCAGCACCAGACTGTATCGAAGCGCGACCATCTCTAATCGTGATCGTTCGAATCCCTATACAACAATCCAAATTACCGGCGAAGTCTAAATACCCAATAGCGCCAGCATAGATCCCACGGCGCGTGGGCTCTAATTGTGTAATTAGTTCCATCGCTCTAACTTTTGGTGCTCCCGATACTGTACCTGCTGGAAAACACGCAGCCAAAGCATCTAGTTGGTCCTTGCCATCGGCAAGCCTGCCTTCTACCTTCGACACCAAATGCATCACATGGGAGTAGCGTTCAAGCCGCATAAATTGAGGAACCCTGACAGTCCCGTACTCGCACACTCGTCCGAGATCGTTACGTCCTAGATCGACCAGCATCACATGTTCGGCCCGTTCCTTTTCATCTGCTTTTAGTTCTTCTCCAAGGCGTTCGTCCTCCCACACGTCCATGCCACGTGGTCGTGTTCCTGCGATCGGATGGGTCTCAACTTTCTTATTTTCAACTCTAACCAACATTTCTGGAGATGCACCAACGATAACCGTTCGACCCATTTTCATAAAATACATGTAGGGAGACGGATTAATATGTCGAAGTGCCCGATAAACAGTAAATGGATCGGCCGAAAGTACAGTCTGCAACCGCCGAGAAAGCACGACCTGAAATATTTCTCCTTCAAAAATGTGGGACTGCGCAGTCTTAACAGAGGACTCAAATGATTTTTGTGACAGATTTGAAGTTATCTCAAGTTTAACTTTCTTTAATGATTCTGATTGTGACAGTGTCCGCTCTAATTCTCTCTCCAAAAATTTCATCTTCGCGCACGCGAATTTATAAAGCGTGGGAAGATCATCATCTTTCGATACAAGCGCGTTCGCAATAATCAGAATTCGATGTGCAACATGATCGAAAGCAAGCACCGTGTCAAAAAGCATAAAGGCTGCTTCATCGTCGCCATCGGATTCATTATCCAAAGAAGCCTGGCGAGTCCAGGCTTCCTGCAGTGATGCTTCAAACCAAGGGACCGAATCGTAACCAAGATAACCAACCGCACCTCCAGTAAAACGCGGCAACTCTGACATCGGTGGAGAACGATATTTCGTCATTAATTGTCGAAGCGTGCTCATAAAGGACTCGGGTTGTTTAGATATGACCCCTGCGTGCTCTACGATGGTTTGTCCTTTCCGCGATCGCACAATTAGAAAGGGATCTTTCCCTAGAAATGAATAACGCGCGACCTGTTCACCACCATCAACACTTTCTAAAAGAAATGCGTTATCTGAATCCTCCGCAATTTTTAGAAATGCTGAGACAGGAGTCAGCAAATCAGCCATGATTTCTTTGCAGACTGGAACAAAGGTGCCGTTCGACGCCAAATCGACAAACTCTTCCAAACTTGTCTGCTTCATGAGTCTCTCATTCTCCATTCCAATGCTTTCATGGCTGCTTGTTCCATAACGATTGGGTTTGCCTTAACGCCAGTCCACCATTCAGCCTGGGCTTGTGCTTGAGCAACCAACATTTCCAATCCTCCTAACACGTCACAACCTTGCTGCGAAGCATCTTTCATCAGCTGGGTCTGTGATGGGTTATAGACCAAGTCGTAAACCAAGCGACCATCCAAACAATCGGATTTCATCGGAGTCTTATCAACATTTGGAAATGTTCCAACTGGAGTTGCATTCACCAATAAATCCCAAGTCTTAGGTAGCGGCGGCCACGACCGTGCCACGGCTTTTCCAAGTGAAGCGACTGCTTTCGCATTGTCAAGGCGTCTTGCATGAACACTCACGATTGCACCAGCCTTACTCAAACCGACAGTCACCGCTCTCGCTGCACCCCCAGCCCCTAACACAGATGCACGAAGACCTTGCAACTTGATTCGCCGTTTAAGAGGCGCGAGAAATCCTTCTGCATCCGTGTTGATTCCAGACCAGCAATCAGAGTCACGCCGGATTGTGTTTACCGCACCAATAAGCCTGGCAGCAGAGTCAGTCTTTTTTACTTGCGTAAGCATAGTCTGCTTGAACGGCGCGGTAATGCTAGCACCTTTAATTGAAAGCGCTTTTGCAAAACGAACGAAGTCGGCTACATCATACGCTTCAAGTGGTAAGTACACTGCGTCTCGCTGTTGTTCTGCAAAACTAGCATTGTGTAGTGCTGGTGAAATTGAATGAGAAATTGGATTTCCAACAACACCAAACACCTCCGTATTGGATGTCAGATTTCTATATCGAAAATGCTCGAGCATCTGATCAACATCCACTTGCCCTGGTGCTGCGTTGCCAACATAAGTCCAGCAGGACCCAAAGCGAGATGCAAGAATTCGAGACGCCAGTCCAGGAACTCCCATACCGATGACTACAACACGATCTTGATCGGTAGTTGTTTGACCAATCTCAAGCAGTGGAAGTAAATCGCACAATCGTGTGGCCGTAACAGCAACCTTAACAACAGCAGCGCCCATTGCTTGCATTGTCCGATATTGATTATGTAGGTCGTGAGGTACTCCTTTAAAGTCGTGCATCGAGAGTACAATGTTTCGCCCACTCCGTTTTTTTACAGCACTCTCAAAGCCTCGATTCCATTCCATATCTACATAATCAGCGCCCGAATCAACCGCCTCAAGAAGTAGCCGACGACGTTCCTCTTCTGAGCCTCTGAACAGGCCGCCATCACGAATTGATCGACAAGTGACAATAACTGGACATCGACGTCCACTTAAGGCTGCTTGCACGTCTGGGTCTGAAACCGAATCCAGACGCAATTCAACTAAATCCACGTCACTTGCCGTATCTCGACGTTTTCTAAGTTCGGCCATGTTGTCGGCCATAACGGTCAGGCAAATCTGCGCTCTATGCATTCATTTAAAACAAAAACACCTCTGCAGCAAATAAGCTGAAGAGGTGTTGAACTTGTTGTGCTATATTTTTTTCGACGGTCAGACTGGCACAGTAACCTCTCCAGAACCAATGGTAAAATAGAAAAATCGCCACCAAGTGCGACAAAAACATACCGCTAGGGGGTCAATCAGCGTCAACTTCGTAATCATCGATGAAATCATAAATATATCCGTGTCGAAATACATCCTAGTTCCAATAAAATGAGATTATCAAAGGGGTGCCGAGGCTGTCAATCATGGGGCAAAACTGAACCAAAAACTGCTGTTTTCTCCTTGACCCATAAACACTTAGTTGACTATAACGTCCTCAGCTCTGAATTGAACTCTATGCTAAGACGCACCTTAATTATAGGCGCCTTAATTCTAACCAGTCCCAATTGGTTGCTTGCGTCTGCCGATTTTATGCCCCTTCAAGAAGTTAAGGCTGGCATGACCGGTGTCGGTATTACTGTATTTGAAGGCAGTGAACGAGAAGAGTTCACTGTTCAGATCCTCGGCATTCTAAAGAACATTAATGGCCCGCAAAGAAGTCTTATTCTTGCTCGGCTCGCAGGAGGTCCATTAGCTGAGACAGGAGTAATCCAGGGCATGAGTGGAAGTCCTGTCTATATCGACAATAGACTCGTGGGAGCTGTGTCACACGCATTGGGACAATTCACGCAAGAGCCAATTGCAGGTATCACACCCATCGCCGATATGATAGAAGCGGTTTCTCAACCGAACCTGAGACCACCGTCACGTCAGGTCAACCTTACTCTTCCGATTACGAATGAGAGTTTCCTTGGCGCTTTCAAGCACTCGTTACTACAGAATAACTCTTCTGGTTCAAGCCTTGGCAATGTGATCGGTAGAGGTTTATCTCAAGAAAGCGCAACCCGACTCGCCGCACTCCTCCGACCGATTTACACTCCTCTTGTCTTTGGTGGATTTACAGACGATTCGCTTCAATTCTTGAGTGATTCATTTTTAAGTAACAGTACTTCTCCAATCTTTGGTGTTGGAACTGTTCAGGATGAGCAGGATAGGAACGTTTCTATCCCTCTTCGTGCCGGCGATCCTATCGCGATCAGCCTAGTCAGTGGAGACTTGTTTGTCGCTGGAACAGGTACGACTACACTGGTTGATGGTAATCGTGTTTATGCATTTGGCCATCGCTTCCAAAATCTAGGACCAATAGATTTTAGCATGCACCGCGCGGAGGTGCAGGTTGTACTTCCAAGCCTTCTATCCTCCACACGAATTGCAGTCGTTGGTGAGCCTATCGGAGTGTTTCAACAAGACCGGCCCGCCGCAATCGCTGGCACCCTCGGTATGGCCGCAAGAGTAATTCCTGTTACCGTGTCTCTCACCGCTCCACATTCGAGTGTAGAACAACGAATAATGAAATTCGATATGGCACACGATCAACTTATGACGCCACTTCTCGCATTTGTTTCGGTTTTGAGCACTTTGACAGCATACGGACGAGAAATCGGAACTGCTACCTACACTCTTAGTGGAAGAACCAGGATTGCTAATCAAAACGATGTGCTCTTCGACAATATCTATACCGGGCCGTCATCCGCAATAAGCGCTGCAACGTCAGTAGCTGGACCGCTCGTAATGTTGCTAAATAACGATTATGAAGAGGCACGTATTGAGGAGCTTTCACTCGCAATCACTGCTGTAGAAGAAGCTAAAATTGAAACAATCGAACGCGTTTGGTTAGAGCAAGTCCGACTTTACCCAGGTCAAGTGATAGACCTCAACATTGCGACGCGGAACTACCGAGGAAGTAAAACTCTTCGAACCCTTCCGATTAAAATCCCAACCAATGCCCCAACAAATTTATCCTTACTGGTCTCCGGAGGACCACAATTCACCCTGTGGGAACAACAAGAAATTCGTCCTCCAGTGAAACCGCATAATATGCCTCACTTGATTAGATTGCTAAACAATGCGCGGCAAAACAATCGTATCTACGTTCGTCTATTTGGCGATGATTATGGTGCGGTGGTTCAAGGAGAGCACTTCACCTCTCTTCCTCCTTCAATGTTAAATATTTATCGCTCTGACCGCAGCAGGGGCACAACGACTCCACTGACAAAAGCTGCTTTCTATGAGACAGACATCTTAAGCGAGTATTCAGTAGAAGGGCTCCATTTGCTGCATTTAGAAATCGCTGCACAATGACCGGTTTATTCAAGACAAACATAGAATCGATATGCGCTTTCAATTAATTTTTTGCTTACTCTTCCTCGTTGCGTGGCAAATAACCTGGGGCCTAGCAGCTGTGCCAATTACATGGCACGTTTCGAGTCGCAACCAGCTTTTAAGCGGAGAACTAGAAAATTTAGCGATTCATGAAAGTGGACAGTTGATGTTAGGACCGCAAATTAATGAGTTGCAGAATCCCAACACACCAATAATTTGGGCGCTTCAAGAAGCAACTGACGGAGCCCTCTGGTTAGGTGCGAGTAGTAATGGTCATATTTATCGATTTAGCGAAAGCCAACCAACTCACCTAACCTTTGAGGTAGAAGAACTTGAAGTTCATGCCCTTGCTTCTGGACCCGACGGTGCCGTTTATGCAGGAACGAATCCAAACGGAAAAATTTACCGTCTCACAACTGACGGTAGTGCAGAATCAATCTTTGATCCTAAGGAAACATATATCTGGGCCCTCACTGTCGATTCCAGTGGCTCCTTATATGCGGCTACAGGACAAAGCGGAGTAATTTACAAGATTAACCCAAACGGTGAGGGAGAAATCTTTTACGAGGCAACAGCAACCCATATCATGGCCCTTGGATTTGATCCACAGGGCAATTTGATTGCTACCACAGAATCGCCGGGACAAGTCATTCGAATCGATGCAGAAGGAAACGGATTTTTGCTTCTCGAATCACCATTCACCGAAATCAGGGCTATAACCCATGCTCCAGATGGATCTTTCTATGTCGCAGCCCTGCGTGATTCGGCCGTCGACTCGATGCCAAATACAGTAATTACGACCGGCTTGCCGGAAACCGATGTCTCTATTGCTGTGAATGACAGAACAAGTTCAACGCAAGCTTATAGCTCAAATTTGGAAGATGCCACGGGCGCCGTATACCACATTCTCCCAGACGGTATGTGGAATATCTATTGGTCCTCTAATAGCGATGTTCCCTACGATCTACTCATTGATATTGATGGAAGTCTACTTATAGCAACAGGTCAGGAAGGAAGAATCCTTCGTCTCTCTGGTAATCCCGTCAGGGCCACGCTCCTCACAACAATCCCGGCGCAACAGGTGATCGCTTTCATGCAATCATCGAAAGGTGTAACCCATTTTGCAACTGCTAATCCTGGTAAAGTTTTTCGGATTACCAATAACCTGGCCTCTGAAGGTACCTACTTTTCAGAGGTCAAAGACGCAACCAACATATCGACGTGGAGTACAGTCAAATGGCGAGCTTCTACACCAGGTGAAAGTCGCGTAGATATTTTTACTCGTTCTGGAAATACCAGAAACCCTGACAATAACTGGAGCGCCTGGTCCAAAGCTTATGAGCAACCGACCGGGAGCCATATCGAAAGCCCCAAGGCTCGTTACTTCCAATGGAAGGCAGTGCTCTACAAAGGTGATCAAGACAATTCACCTATGCTCACATCGGTTACTGTTTCCTATCTTCCGAGAAATCTTAAACCCATACTCTCCTCTGTGACGGTGCATCCAGCCGGAACTGTTTTTCAAAAAGCATTTTCAAGCGGAGATTTTGAAATCGCTGGCTACGATAACAACGCCTTGAATACTAAGCAGGAGATTACTCTTGAAGCTCAAGCGACAAGACAAACGACTACTCCTTTAACCGGACGTCGAACTTATCGCAAGGGGCTGCAAACCTTCGAATGGGCAGCAACCGATCCCGATGACAATCGCCTTCTCTATCAGGTGCACTACCGTAATGAAGGAAACATGTCGTGGAATATCTTGATCGAGAATTTATGGCAACCAATTTTTGTCTGGGACACTACATCAGTTCCTGACGGTGATTATGTTATCGCCATCACGGCATCCGATTCTCTCGCAAATCTGCCTAGTGCGAGCCTGACCACTCAACGTGAAAGCACTATTTTCACTATCGACAACACGCCTCCTAATATCGAATTGATGCCGATTCGCGAAGAACGGACGAACCTGTCCCTATCGTTCGTGGTGCAGGATGTACGGTCTTCGGTTGAGCAGGTCGAGTACTCTTTGGACGCTAGTTCTTGGGTGCCAGTACATCCAAGCGATGGAATATTCGATTCACAGCGCGAAGAATTTGAAATAACAATTACACCACGGTCGTCAACAGTTGAAATCGTAGTCCGGGCAACGGACGCCATGAACAATACTGGCACGGCTAACGTAAAGTGGCTAAGTACTGCGCCCTAACATTTCGGCTCACACAAACCATAATCATTGCGATTATCATGCGAGCAACCATATGCTAAATGGATTATTCGTATTTGTAATCGTAGCCTCAATATTGCTCGCCGCCTTGACGGATCGCATGGAGCAACTTAGTCAAGCTGTCTTGTCATCTGCGGGTGAGGCAGTGACACTTGCCATTGGGCTCGTTGGGGTAATGGCCTTCTTTCTTGGATTAATGCGAGTCGCAGAAGATGCGGGGCTTTTACGACGCGTGGCTCGAGCCATTGGACCTGTTATGCGCTTACTTTTCCCAAGTGTGCCAAGCGACCATCCTGCAATGAGCGCCATGATACTGAACATCTCAAGTAATATGCTCGGCCTGGGAAATGCAGCAACTCCATTTGGCATTCGAGCTATGGAAGAGCTTGATAAGTTAAACAGCCATAAAGGAACCGCTAGCAACGCCATGGTACTTTTTCTAGCCATTAATACGGCTGGCTTGGCCGTGTTGCCGTCAGGTGTAATTGGTCTTCGGGCATCGCTGGGATCTGCAGACGCTGCAGGGATATTACTGCCCACATGGTTTGCGAGTGGCTGCGCAACAATCGTTGGCGTTCTGGCGGCTACATTGCTCTCACGGTTACCATATTACCGACTGTCCGAACCTCCTAGGTTATGGGCTGAACGAGAACTAAAGGACAATACCTCCAAGTCAAAAGAGCTTACCAGTGGTGATGACACAGGCTTAGAAGAAAACCTATCCGGAGAAATATCAAAACGACAGTGGGTCGTTCTCGCCTTTTGGATTACCTTTATCGGCCTTTTCATTCGTCACATACTAACAATTCCAACCGATTCGTCCGTTGACGACCTTGCTCGCAACATTATGTCCAACTGGAGTCTGCCGGTAATAATCGCAGGCCTCATATTATATGGATGGTCGCATGGAGTTCGAGTTTATGAATCATTAATTACAGGTGCGAAACAGGGATTTGAAGTCGCACTCCGGATTATTCCCTATTTGGTTGCCATCATTGTTGCGATTGCGATGTTTCGAGCCTCCGGCGGCATTGATTTAATGGGCATCATGGTTGGACCAATTACCACCTTCATCCAGATGCCGCCAGAAGCACTGCCAATGGCAATCCTCAGGCCGCTTTCAGGGTCTGGAGCATTTGGCATCATGGCTGAGATCATGAACACTCATGGCCCGGATTCCTTGACTGGATATATGGTCAGCACTTTTCAGGGAAGCACTGAGACAACTTTCTACACCTTAGCCGTATATTTTGGCGCTATCGGTATCGTTAAAGCCCGACACGCGATCATTTCTTGTCTGATGGCTGATGTCGCAGGAATTCTCGCAGCAGTGTTCATTGTTAATCTCCTATTCGGATAACTTCAAAATCGTAGTGATTCATTAGGAATCATCGAAATTGCTCGGTCGGTAGGAAACTGACAGTCTGGCACTCTGGGAAAAAGCTTGCATAACTTCGTGTAAAATAACTGTATATGTTGCGTTTCTTAACAGCAGGTGAATCTCATGGCCAGGGCTTGGTCGTTATTGTTGAAGGAATTCCCGCTGGTCTAACACTAGATTTCGATGCCATTACGGCTGATCTTCGTCGTCGCCAAGGTGGATACGGACGTGGAAATCGCATGAAAATCGAATCCGATCGTGCCCAGATTTTATCTGGAGTCCGAGCTGGACAGACGATCGGCAGTCCTATTTCTATGCTTATTGAAAACAAGGACTGGATTAACTGGAAAAGCACCATGAGGGTTGAAGCGCCGGACAACCATGAGCCTAATGAAGATTCACGCTCAAGACCAGTCGTTTCAAAACCTCGACCTGGCCATGCGGACCTTGCAGGTAGCTTGAAATACGCCCGGCAAGATATTCGAGACATTCTCGAAAGAGCAAGCGCACGAGAAACAGCAGCAAGGGTTGCAGCAGGAGCGATAGCTCGACAACTTCTGCAACATTTCGGAATCGAAATGATCAGTCACGTTACTAGTATAGGTGGCTTATCTCTAAATAACCCTTTGGCCGTAACTTTCGAAAAGGTACAGTCATTACCGGCTGACTCGCCTCTTCGATGCGTCGATCCTGTGCTGGAAAAACAGATGACTGCCGCTATTGATAAGGCTCGGAAGGCTGGAGACACCTTGGGAGGCACTTTCGAGGTAATCGTTCGTGGAGTTCCAGTGGGACTTGGCAGCTATGTGCAATGGGATCGAAAACTGGATGGACGTTTTGCTCAAGCATTAATGTCTATCCCTGCAATCAAATCAGTCGGCATCGGCCGAGGTTCTGCAGTGGCGGAATTATTGGGATCGCAAGTCCACGACGAAATAGTGCTGAGTTCTACTACAAAAGCTAGCACCAAACAGCCTTTGGGAATCAGTCGTCCAACCAATAACGCGGGAGGGCTCGAAGGAGGAGTCAGCAATGGTGAAGAAATCCGCCTCTCAGCCTGCATGAAACCTATCTCGACATTAATGAAGCCTCTCAGGTCCGTAGACCTCTCGACTATGACTGAGACAGAAGCTACTGTTGAGCGAAGCGATGTTTGTGCCGTTCCAGCAGCAGCTGTAGTCGCTGAAGCTGTAGTTTGTTTGGTTTTGGCTGACGCTTTCATGGAAAAATTCGGTGGCGACTCTATTGTCGAGCTATCCAAGCATTATAGGAATACAAATTCTTTCGCCGAAAAGCCGCCTGGGCGAGACGAATCAACCAACTAGTTCATAGGCTGGTAACTTCAGATGCTTCGGCCTATCGTCAAACACGGTAATGTCACGCTCCAGCGGCCTGCAGAAATTGTTAAGCATCTAACTTCTGACATTCAATCTCTTATCGACGACATGATTGAGTCGATGTATGCAGCCCAAGGGATAGGACTGGCTGCGCCTCAAATTGCTGTTGGGCTCAGGATTTTTGTGATCGATTTGTCTGGAGGAGAACAATCTTCTGAAGTCTGCGTGGTTATTAACCCCAGAGTGATCGAATACGACGGCACCCAATTAGAGGAAGAAGGTTGTCTTAGTTTGCCAGGATTCACGGCAACCGTGACTCGACCCTCACGAATTCTTGTAGCCGGACTTGACCGCCACGGTAAAGAGCTGCAGATTGAAGGCCGTGACTTGTTGGCCAGAGCCCTTCAACATGAAATAGATCATCTTGACGGACGACTGTTTATCGATCGACTAAAAGGCATCAAACGAAGTCTGATTATGCGACGAATGGATAAACTTAAACGTAAGGACCAATGGTGAGGATCGCATTTTTTGGAACACCAGAATTCGCTCTTCCAACGCTCTGCCGACTTGTAGAATCGTCTCATTCTGTAGTCGCAGTGGTGACCCAACCTGATCGCCCACGTGACCGCGGGCAGAAAACCCGCACTTCACCCATCAAAGCGTTCGCGCTTGAACATCAACTGAAGGTTTTCAACCCTCCACAACTTCAGGACCCTAAATTTCGACAGATACTCTCAGACACCAAACCAGATCTCGGTGTGATTGCCGCCTATGGACAAATTCTACCTGACGAACTATTGAAACTACCTCATTACGGATTCATTAACGTACACGCATCACTGCTACCAGATTATCGTGGTGCAGCACCAATCCAGCGGGCGATTCTAGATGGACGATTAGAGACCGGAATCACAATTATGCGTGTCGTCTCCAAACTCGATGCAGGACCAATACTAGCTACTAACAGCCGACCAATTGCACTCACCGAAAATGCATTAGAGGTTGAGCAAGCGTTAGCGGTCATGGGGGCAAAACTTTTAATTGAAACCGTCGATCAAGTTCTTACTGATCAGCTAAGGGAACAACCGCAGGATCATAATGCTGCAAGTTACGCGCATCGTCTTAAGAAAGCTGATGGATTAATCGATTGGGATGAGCCTGCGATGTCTATTCATAACAAGATCCGGGCGCTCCACTCTTGGCCTCATGCATTTACATATTGGGATCGGAATCGATACCTAATATTAGAAAGTGCTCCACCGTTGCATCCTTTTGAGAAACAGGCTAAACAATCTCCTGGACAGATCGTAGCTGTTAACTCAAAAGCTCTAGTAGTTGGTTCCGGCGATTCAGTTGGTTTATCCATTCTAAAAATTCAACCTGAAGGTCGACGTCCTATGTCCATTCGGGACTTCGTATCTGGCTACCACATAACTCCAGATGCGAAGTTTCAGTCACTGGCTCAGGCATGACCAGTCCAGCTCGTAGCGCAGCATTCTATGCGTTCCGGAGTGTGACACAGAAGAAAGCAAGCCTGCCTCAAGCTCTGAACAAGACGCGTCAGAATTTATCAGATAAGCGCGACCGCTCGTTAGCTGCAGACATCGTTACAGGAACGCTACGGTGGCAAGGTATGTTAGATCATGTGATTCAAAAATGTGCACAGCGCCCAAATAGCAAGCTGGACCCTCTAATATTGGATTTATTACGTATCAGCGCATATCAAATATTTCGGCAAGATCGTGTACCGTTCTCAGCTATAGTAAACGACGCCGTCAATCTCACTCGCGAAATAGGACGCGCTTACGCGGCAGGATTTGTCAATGCCGTACTGCGAACTCTGACAAAGGTTCGGAACGAACCTCCACTGCCAACTCAACCAGATCCGGGAGAACTTGCTGCCCATGAAAACACATCCTTCAAAGAGTGGCCCCAGACGCTGCAGGATGCCACTCTAGATTATTTAAGCACGACAGAATCACACCCGCGTTGGCTTGCCGAGCGTTGGATTATCCGTTATGGATACTCCTCCACATTAGCTTGGGTGCGTTTCAATAACACCCCTGCGCCTCTTACCCTAAGAACCAATCGCATCAAAACCGACCGAGACACATTAATAAAAGAATTAGAACAACATGCCGTTCACGTCACACCAACTAGTCATGCGCCTGATGGATTGATCGTGCTAGAGGGTAATCCACTACATACAACTCTTGCTCAATCTGGAAAATTTTTTCTTCAAAGTGAAACATCTCAATTAATTTCATGTCTAGCTAATGTCCAATCAGGTCAACAGGTTCTTGACACCTGTGCTGCCCCTGGAGGAAAGACCACAGCCCTTGCAGCCGATATGAACAACACTGGCTTTTTGGTGGCCACGGATGTTCGAAAATCTCGCCTAGCCTTACTTGCGAAAACCATTAGGTATAGTGGTGCGACAAACATACGTCTCGCCCAAGCTGACTTCGTAGCTGGCGCCCCATTCTTAAACTCATTTGACTGCGTCGTGGTTGATGCACCTTGCACAGGACTTGGCACAATCCGAACCGACCCCGATATTCGATGGCGATGCCAGCCGAATGACTTTTCGAAAACGACTGAAATACAGCTATCAATTCTTGAGCAGGCTTCGCAGGCTGTTAGAAGCGGCGGTAGCCTTCTCTATTCGACCTGCTCAAGTGAACCTGAAGAAAATGAGGAAGTGATCGATTCATTTCTGAAATTGCATCCCAAGTTTTCAATTCTTGATGCTAAATCGCTCAAAGACAGGTTGGGCGTAACGTTAACATCCGCCATTAACTCGTCTGGTCATCTCCGAACGTATCCATTTTTGCACGGCCTTGACGCTTTCTTTGCTGCTGTTCTGATTTCTGACTAACGAGCTGAGCATTGTGTACAGCAATGACATGTTGTAAATTTTATATTTGATGGCTCTACCAGACAAATTATGGTCTCTTGGAAAAACGCTGATTTGGATTGCGGCCTTAGGTGCCACCTTTTTGCTTTTCGCAATTGCAGGAATGCGAATTTCTCTTAAGTCACTTGAGGTTGTGGTCCCTGACCTGATGGGAAAACTTCTTGATGATGGTAAGACAGCAACAGAGGACCTTGGTCTTCGCATACGTATCGACACAAGCCGTCGATTGCATCCCACAATTCCAGCTGGAGCGATCATGCTGCAAGATCCAAAATCTGGAGTAACCACGCGCCGACAACGTACAATTAAGGTGTGGGTTAGTGCTGGCGCTAGTCCTAGCCAGCTACCTAACCTGATTGGTGAAACTGAAGGCACAGCCCAACTCCGTTTACGAGAGGACAAGATTGAACTTCTTCGAATCGCCAGAATGAGGTCGAATCGATACCCTAATGGTGCGGTGGTTGCACAAGATCCGCCACCTGCAGCTACCAGCTCGGCAGTCTCGGTCCTGATTAACCAAGGCGAGCGCACTTCAACCTATGTGATGTCTGATCTGATTGGAGCCGAAGTAGATGCAGCTACAGCCGCTCTTCGCAGTCAAGGGTTTCGCGTGACTGTCACAAGCGACCATTTGTATCCCAATATTCCACCAGGAATCGTTCTACGACAATATCCACAGGCCGGTTTTCAAATTTCCCCAGGTGAACCGATTTCACTTGAGGTGAGCCGTTGAGAATCCGCATCGCACCTTCAATTCTTGCAGCCGATTTCTCTGCCTTGGGTGAAGAGATCGCAACCGCGGAAAAAGGAGGAGCGGACCTTATCCATGTCGATGTAATGGATGGACATTTTGTGCCAAATATTACAATAGGTCCACCTGTGGTTCGGGCAATCAAGCGTGTTACTTCCCTTCCCCTTGATGTCCATCTCATGATTGCCGACCCTGCGAGATATCTGACTACGTTCGCTGATGCTGGCGCGGACTTCTTGTCAGTCCACGTAGAAGCCACACCACATCTTCACAGGACACTAACTGAGATCAAAGAACTCGGCGTCCAGGCCGGTGTCGCACTGAACCCATCAACCTCAGAGAGCGTTCTTAACGAAATCGCAACAGAGGTTGATTT
>Ga0310124_10000866_pt1 | contig 21561 bp, 14 predicted proteins | sample CB11b_AW_Bot5_MG_FD_203507 | JGI IMG/M metagenome (GOLD analysis project Ga0310124, IMG submission 203507) | Marine microbial communities from Western Arctic Ocean, Canada - CB11b_AW_Bot5 | ecosystem: Environmental > Aquatic > Marine > Oceanic | place: Canada: Western Arctic Ocean | collected... | reverse complement strand
AAGACATAATTTTTAATCTTTTAAATGAATAAATTAAATTACTTTTTCCTTAATTTAATAATACTTTTTAGTTCATCAAGTATTAACGCCCAAATTAACACACATTATAACATTTCAGCTAATCTCGATCTAAAAAATGAAACAGTAATTATCTCACAATTAATAAAATTTAAAAATATAAGAAAAGATAAAACAAATGAATTATTTCTTTATGATTGGTCAAACTCTTATCAAAACACTAAAACTCCATTATCAAATAGATTAGCAGAAGAATACAATCGAAGTTTTTATTTATCATCAAAAAACAAAAGAGGATATACTAAAATAAATAAGATTTCAAAAAACAATATTGATTTAGTATGGATAAGGGAAAAAAATCATCCTGATATAATAAAAGTGTTCCTGCCAGAATATATTTCTTTAAATGAAGAGGTGTTAATTAAACTAAAATATTCAATTAAACTGCCGGATCAAAAATTTACTGGTTTTGGAATAAAAAAGGATTCCTCTATTAATTTAAGATACTGGCACATTTCTTTAGCCCCATTCATTAAAGATAACTGGATATTAAATAGTAACCTCGATATAGACGACAACAGTTCTCTGCCTTCAAATTTTAAAATCAAATGGGAATACCCAATAAATTTAAATTTAGTAAGTAATCTAAATAAAAATAATATTGAAATTATTGATGATAGATTAATTTGTGAATTTAAAGGTCAAAATCAAACACGGGCTCAATTTATATTTAATGCTCAAAATAAATTTAAATTAATTAAATTAAACAATGAAAGAATCATTATAAGTAATCTAAATGACAAATTTATCGACTCAATTCAACTTATTAAAAGTCAAAATAAAATTGATTCATTTGTTTCCTCTCTTCTAGAACCATTTCCTCATAAAAAAATATTAGTTCTTAAAAATGATTATGACAAAAATCCTTTTTATGGATTAAATCAGCTCCCTAAATTTTTAAATGTTTATTCAAACAAATTTTATTACGAGATAAAATTCTTAAAAGCTTTTTTAAATAATTATTTAAATGAATTATTAATAATTGACAAAAGAAAAAATCATTGGATAATTAATGGAATTCAAACATATATAATGATAAAATTTGTAGAAACCTTTTATCCAAATGAAAAATTTTTAGGAGAAATCTCTAATTATTTTTTGTTAAAGCCTTTTAAATTATCAAAACTAAAATTTAATGATGGATATGAATTTTTTTATGAATTTTCACAAAGATCAAATCTTCAACAGCCAGATATTACTTCAAAAGAGAAATTAATTAAATTTAATGAAAAGATTGCTTCTCCATATCATGTAGGACTTGGATTAAGTTTCATTGAAAAAAATATTGGGGAAAAAGAATTTATAGAATATTTAAAAGAATATGTATTAAAGAATTCAATTGAAGAATTTGAATCATTTTTATTAAAAAAAACCCAAAACAAAACAAAATGGTTTTTTAATGAGTATATAAAAGACAGAAAAGCATATGATCTAAAAATCAATAATATAGTTTTAAAAAAAGACTCTATTTCTTTTATAATAAAAGAAAAGTCAAATCGATCAATCCCAGTAAAACTTGCTCTTATTAAAAAAGACTCTATTATTTATGAAAAATGGATAACATTAAGCAATAATGAAACATTTGTTAATATAAAAAGACTTAATTCAGATTACATTTCATTAAATCCAAATATAAACTTCCCTGAATCAAATAAGAATAATAATTGGAAAAATATAAACAACTCACTTAAAATAAAACCATTAAAGTTTAATTTTTTAAAAGATATAGAAGATCCTAAAAAAAATCAAATTTTCTATAATCCAATATTTAATTTTAATAAATATGATGGTATTTCTAGTGGGATGAGAATATTTAATAAAAAAATAAAATCTCAGCCTTTTACCTTGGATGTTTATCCAGAATACACTTTTATTGAAAAATCTTGGGTAGGCTCTTTTAAATCAGTGCTAAAGTTTTATAATGATTACGATAATAACTATTTAACTCAGCTACAAATATTTGGACGTTCATACCATTATAACTCCAGTTTAAGATATACAGTTTTTGTTCCTAGTTTATCTTGGGTTTTTAGAACACCTGATCTTAGATCAAATCAAAGACAATTACTTAATGTATCCTGGTTTAATGTTCATAGAGAAAAAGATGGTGATGTTAAAACAGATCCCGATTATAGTATATTAAATTTGAGATATGACTTTTTAAATAAAGGAGCAATCAAATATTTTACATCAAGAACAAGCCTTGAGTTATCAAAAAATTTCGGAAAAATAATACTTGAAACTAATTTTAGAAAACTTTTCCCTAGTGGTAGACAGTTAGAAATTCGTTTTTTTGCTGGCAAATTTTTATGGTATGATTATTTTAATAGAGACAACTTCTTTAACTTCAACCTAAATAGAGTAACTGATTATCTTTTTCAATACAACTATTTAGGAAGATCTGAAAAAACTGGATTCTACAGTCAAGAATATATTCCAGCCGAAGGAGGTTTTAAATCTAAATTCGATCAACCAAGTGCAAATGATTTTATGGTTTCAACAAATCTTTATATTGGTGTTTGGAAATGGGTAGAATTATATGCCGATTTAGGGTTAATAAAAAATAAATACTCAAAAATAAAAGGATATTATGACTCGGGGTTTAGAATAAATTTAGTTCCTGATTATCTAGAACTTTTTTTACCATTAGTTTCATCAAATGGTCTTGAAGTTTCTCAAGATAAATATTACTCAAAATTAAGATTTGTAATACTTTTTGAACCAAGAACACTTACCTCTCTATTTACAAGAAAATGGTTTTAGTCTCTGAATATTAAACAAAAAAATCTTCTTATATTACATTTGAAATTATCTTATGAGCGTAATCAACCCAGAAGTAAATCAAAAAATTTCTTTTGAAGCATTTAAAAAACAAGTACTTGAAGACTATAAAATTATTGTCGAAAGTAGAGAGTGTGGTCTTCGTGGAAGAAGAGAAGTTCTTTCAGGAAAAGGAAATTTTGCAATATTTGGTGATGGTAAAGAGCTTCCTCAGATAGTATTAAGTCATTTTTTTGAAAATGGAGATTTTAGAGCTGGTTATTATAGAGATCAAACAATTTTACTAGCACAAAATAAATTAACTATTAAACAAATTTTCTCTGCTATATATGCTGATCTTGATATTGAACGTGAACCCATGTCAGGAGGAAGACAAATGGTAGGACATTTTGTAACCAGAAGTAATATAGATAATAAATTTGTTGATTTGGTTAATCAAAAAAATCATAGTGCAGATGTATCACCAACAGCCTCTCAGATGCCAAAATTAATTGGTCTAGCTCAAGCATCAAAAGTTTATAGAAATTATAAAACAAAAAATTCAAATAAATTTTCAATTAATGGAGATGAAGTTGCATGGGGAACTATTGGAAACGCAAGTACAAGTGAAGGTGTTTTTTTTGAGGCCATAAATGCAGCTGGAGTTCTTCAAATACCTATGATAATTAGTATATGGGATGATGGTTATGGTATTTCTGTTCATAATAAAGATCAAACAACTAAAGGAAGTATTTCCAAAGCTTTAAAAGGATTTCAAAGAACTGACACTCAGTCTGGATTAGAAATAATAGAGGTAAAAGGGTGGGATTATTCAGCATTGATTAATGCTTATAGTTATGCATCAAAACTAGCTAGAAAAGATCATATTCCAATAATGATTCATGTAACTGAATTAACTCAACCTCTTGGTCATTCATCTTCGGGATCACATGAAAGATATAAAACTATTGAAAGATTAAACTGGGAAAAAGAATATGACTGTAATGTAAAAATGAAAAAATGGATTTTAGCAAACGGAATAGCAAATGATGATGATCTTAATTTAATTGAAGAAAATGCTAAAAAAATGGTAAAAATAGCAAGAAAAAGTGCATGGGAAGAATATCAAGCCCCTATATTAAGACAAAAAAAAGTTTTTTATCATTTTTACAACAATTTTTTAAGTAAAACTAATAATGACATAAACTTACAATTAATAAAAAAAGAATTGGACTCTAATTCTGAACCTGGATTTAAAGATATTGTTTCAGCTGCTAGAAAAACAAAATATATATTATCTAAATTTCCCCATATAAAAAATAAAAAATTTAATTATTGGCTTTCTTCTTTGAAACTAGAATTAAAAGATAAAATTTCTTCAAAATTATACTCATATGAAATTGAATTTTTAAGAAATTTTAAAACAGTTCCTGTAAAATATCCAAAAGAACCTAAAAAAGTAGACGGAAGAATAATAATAAGAGATAATTTTGAATCTCTACTAAAAACACATGATGATTTATTAATTTTTGGAGAAGATGTAGGAAAAATTGGAGATGTTAATCAAGGTTTGGAAAGTCTTCAAGAAAAATTCGGAAAATTAAGAATCTCTGACACTGGAATTAGAGAAGCAACAATTATTGGTCAAGGAATAGGTTTAGCATTAAGAGGATTAAGACCTATTGCTGAAATTCAATACCTAGATTACATTTTATATTGTATTCAAATCTTAAGTGATGATTTAGCATCATTAAATTACAGAACAAATGCTCAACAAATTGCACCATTAATCATAAGAACAAGAGGTCATAGACTTCAAGGAATATGGCATTCAGGGTCTCCTATGGGAGGAATGATTCATTTATTAAGAGGAATACATATTCTAGTTCCTAGAAACATGACTCAAGCTGCTGGATTTTATAATTCTTTAATGAAAATTCAGCAACCTGCAATAGTTATAGAACCATTAAACGGTTATTATTTAAAAGAATTGCTCCCTAATAACTTAGGAGAGTATACTATTAAATTAGGTGAAATAGAAATTTTAAACAAAGGTGATGATGTAACTATAATTTCCTATGGTTCAACTCTTAGAATTGTTCAGGAAGTTTCAAGAAAATTATTAAATATTGGTATAAGTGCTGAAGTTATTGATATTCAAACTCTAATTCCTTTTGATATAGATAAACATATTATTAAAAGTATTTCTAAGACTAATAATCTTATTATAGTAGATGAGGATACCCCTGGAGGAGCATCAGCTTATATTTTACAACAATTATTAAAAAAACAAAAAATATTTAAACATCTAGATAGTGAACCCATTTTGATTTCAGCCAAATCTCATAGACCAGCCTATGGTAGTGATGGGGATTACTTTTCTAAACCATCTTTCGATGACATTTTCGAGGCAGCATATAAGATTATGCACAATCAAAATCCAAATAAATTTCCTAAAATTTAATTATAAACTCATAATTTTAACAAGAATCTCTTCTAGTAAATCAAAATGATTATAACCTGAAGAGTTAATACCTTTAATTTTCAAATCTGATTCAAAAACAATTGACAAGGCTTTCTCACATTGACTAGCAGAATAATTAATTGACGCAGAATTGTATTGTTTTACAAAAAAAGGATTTATTCCTAATTTAGAAGGAGCTTCTTTCAAAGGATTCTTTAATGAATGAAAAACTAACAATTTTTGAAAAAAAGAATGAATGACAGATAATGTCAAAACAATAGGATATCTTTTTGGATTATTACCTAAATACTTAATGATCTGATAAGCTTTAGCATAATTTCTATTTCCAATTTCATTTTGTAACTCAAAATTATTAAACTCCTTACTAAATCCTATTTGATCTTCAATTAAATCAGAAGTTATTTCGTTATTATCTTTTATAGCTAAACTAATCTTATTTAAACCTCCTTCAATCTTTTTTAAATCCGCCCCCATAGAATCAGCCAAAAATTTAGCGCTAGAAGGGGAAATAACTAAATTCAGAGATTTAGCAATTTGATTAATAAATACAGGCAATTGATTCTCGTACAATTTTTTAAATTCTATTACTATTCCATGAGTTTTTGAGGATTTATATAGTTTTTTTCTCTTATCAAAGATCTTACCCATGTAACAAAAAACAACTATTGATTTCTCTGATGAGTTTTCGACGTATTTGGCTAATTCATCAAGTCCTTTATCTAAATTTTGTGCTTCTTTTATTACTATTAAATGATATTTTGCAATTAATGGAAATCGTCGAGCTACTTCAATTATATCATTTACATTTATTTCTTTTCCATACAAAACTGAGTAATCAAAATCCTTAGACTCATCCTTAACTAACTTTTTTCTAAACAAGTTAATTATACTATCAATAAAAAAAGTTTCCTCCCCAGAAATTAAATAAAATGGCTTAAACTCGTCATTTTCTATTTGAGAAATCAATAATTTATAATCATTCATAAAAAATAATTATGCAATTTTACGATATGTATGAATTAAACTTTCCTCCATACCAAATTCCAATCAAAAATAAAGAAAATAATATGCTAGTGTTCGATTCAATTAGAAAAAAATGGCTTAAACTTATTCCAGAAGAATGGGTTAGAATTAATTGTGTTCAATATCTAATAAATGAAAAAAAAGTTCCCAAATCTTTAATTTCAATTGAAAAGGAGATTAAATTATACGATTTAAAAAAAAGGTTTGACATAGTAGTATATAATAAAAATGGAGAAGTACAAATTCTTATAGAATGTAAAGCTCCAAATATTAAAATACAACAATCAGTTTTTAATCAAATAGCAAAATATAATTTAGTTTTAAAAAGTAAATTTTTAATGGTAACAAATGGCATTAATCATTACTATTTTAAAATGAATTTTAAAAATCAGAATATTCAATTTTTAAATGATCTCCCCAATTATGAATTATAAATTATCAAATATTGGCATTGTTGTTTTAAATTTTAATGGAAAAATTTTATTAGAAAAATTTCTACCTGATCTTATAAAATACAGTTCCAAATCTAATATTTACATTATTGACAATAACTCAACAGACAACTCTCTTTCTATGCTAAAAAAAGATTTTAAAAAGATAAATGTTATAGAATTAAATAAAAATTATGGATACTCAAAAGGTTATAATGAGGGTATGAAAGATATTGATGATGAAATTATATGTTTAATTAATAACGATGTAAAAGTTTTTCCTAATTGGATAGATCCTATTGTTGATTTTTATAACAAAAATGATAAAGTTGCAATTTTACAACCTCATATTTTAAGTCTTAAAAATAAAGAGAAATTTGAATATGCTGGAGCTGCAGGAGGTTACATTGACAAATTAGGATATCCTTTTTGTAAAGGAAGACTTTTTAATTATTTGGAAAACGATAATAAACAATATGATAATAATTATGAGGTTTTTTGGTCAAGTGGTGCTTGTTTTTTTATAAAAAATAAAATATTTAAATCATTAAAAGGATTCGATGAAGATTTTTTTGCTCATCAAGAAGAAATTGATCTTTGCTGGAGAGCTAAAATCAAAGGAAATCAAGTTTGGTCAATTTATAAATCCAAAGTTTATCATCTAGGAGGAGGTACAATTCAATATAATCACCCTAAAAAAACTTATTTAAACCATAGGAATAATCTATTTATGCTAATTAAAAATCTTCCTGACACTAATTTTATTAATGTTTTATTAAAAAGATTGTTTTATGATTATTTAACTTTTTTTTGGTATTTATTAAATTTAAAGCCAAAACATTCAATTGCAATTATTAGAGCTCATTTGTCAATGATATTTTCATATAACAAAATGAAAAGAAAAAGATTACCTGAAAATAATCTTCACAATTATTTTACAATTAATAATTTACCCTATAATTATTTCATTAAAGGTTTAAAAAAATATACCGACTTGAAGGTCAATAAAAATAATTTCCGTTAAATTGCAAAAAATTTAAAACTTATTTCAATGAAAAAGACATTCGTTCTTGCACTGACTGTATTTTTAGCGTCGTGCGTATCTCAAAAAAAATTTTCTGAATTAGAACAACTTCAACAAAACACAAAGAGTTTATTAGACACAACAACAATTAAAATGAACGTTTTTGCAGAGGATAAAAAAGCGGCTCTTGCTTCTTTAGAAACTTTAAAAGAACAAAATAGATTTTTGAATTCTAATAATCAAGATTTAATAAACAATATAGGCAATCTTACTACTTTATCACAAAAAGGTGCTGATAATCTTGAAAGGTCTTTAGAAAGTATAAAAGAAAAAGACATAAGAATTGAAAAAATGCAAGATGCGGTTACTAAAAAAGATTCTGTAACACTTGCATTAGTCACAAGTCTCAAAGGAGTTCTTGGAAACCTTAATGATGATGATATTGAAATCAATGTCGAAAAAGGAGTTGTTTATGTTTCAATCTCTGATAAACTCCTTTTCAGAAGTGGAAGTTACACTGTTACGTCAAGAGCAAAAGTTGTACTTGGAAAAGTAGCAAAAGTTGTAAATGACAAACCTGAATTAGAATTCATGGTAGAAGGACATACCGATAATGTTCCTATCAAGGCTGATGGAATTCTTGATAACTGGGATTTAAGTGTTAAAAGAGCAACCGCAGTTGTAAGAATTTTACAAAACGATTTTGATGTTGCTCCTGAAAGAATGACAGCTTCTGGTAGAAGTTATTATGTCCCGGTTGTAGATAATGATACGGCAAAAAATAAATCAAAAAATAGAAGAACAAGAATTGTTATTTTACCAAAGCTTGATCAATTTTATGCTCTTATTGAACAGGGAATGAATTCAAGTAAATAAATTAATCTATCAAAAAACACGCTTTAGATTGAAAGCGTGTTTTTTATTATAATTAAAAAATTAATTCTCTCTTAGATTTATTTGACTTTAAATTTAGCAAATCTTAATAATAATTTTTTTATACCAATTCCTTTAAAATCAATAGATGCTATTTTATCCTTTCCTTTTCCTTCAATACCTAAAATAATTCCTTTGCCAAATCTAGCATGTTCTACCTCTTGATTAACTCTTAGAGAATTATTTTGCACTGAAAAGTCAGATATATATCCCAAATTATCTATTTTTTTAAAGCTTTTTTTTGTGAGAGGATTATAATAAATATTATCTAATGATTTTTTTAATTTATAATTATTAAAATTTAACCTATTATCATCTAAAATTTTTAAATCACTTTCATTATAATTAAACTCTAAATATTTAGTATCCATTTCATCAATAAACCTGCTAGCTTCAACATCAACAATTTTACCCCATCTATATCTTGAAAGAGAATAAGAAATAAATGCTTGTTTTTCTGCTCTTGTCAATGCGACATAAAATAAACGTCTCTCCTCTTCCAATTCGCTTCTAGTGTTAAGACTAAGCGCTGAAGGAAAAAGATCTTCCTCTAATCCAACTATAAAAACATATGGAAATTCAAGACCCTTTGATGAATGTACTGTCATTAATAACACATCATTGGTTTCACTATTACTGTTAATATCAAAATCCGTTGCTAAAGAAATATCTTGAAGAAAATTAGAAAGACCTGTATCACCATCAGATAAATCACTTTCTCCTTCAATAAAATCTCTAATACCATTTAACAATTCTTCAATATTCTCAATTTTGGTAATAGATTCTGGAGTAAAATCTTTTTTAAGATCTTGGATAATACCTGTTTTTTTATATACTAAATCACAAATTTTAAAAGCATTTAATTTTTCATTTTCTATTTTAAACATTTCTACTAAACAATGAAACTTAGACAACTTTTCTAACGTTCCTTTATTAAATAATTTATTTAATTTTACTATGTTAGTTATTGATTCATATATACTTATATTATTATCATTTGAATAAACTATAAGTTTGTCAATAGTTGCCTGACCAATTCCTCGAGTAGGATAATTAATTATTCTTTTTATACTTTCTTCATCCTTCGAATTAATTATTAATCTTAAATAAGCTAATACATCCTTAATTTCTTTTCTTTTATAAAATGACAACCCTCCATAAATTCGATAAGGTATTAACCTTTTTCTTAAAGCATCTTCAATTGCTCTAGACTGTGCATTTGTTCTATATAATATTGCGAAATCACTACCATTTAAAGGTTTTTTTAATTTGATTTCTTCAATTTTTGAAGCAACATACCTCCCCTCCTCTGCATCAGAATGCATTCTACTAACTTGAACTTTCTCTCCTTCCTCATTTAATGTCCATACTAATTTATCAATTTTAGAAATATTATGACAAATTACTGAGTTTGCAACATTAACTATATTTTTTGTTGACCTGTAATTTTGTTCCAATCGATAAAGAGAAACATCATTATAATCTTTTTGGAAATTTAATATGTTATTAATATTTGCTCCTCTAAAAGAATAAATACTTTGTGAATCATCTCCAACTACACAAATATTTTGATATCGATCTGAAAGAGCTTTGATAATAAGGTATTGAGAATGATTGGTGTCTTGATACTCATCTACAAGAATATATCTAAATCTATCCTGATACATAGCCAAGACCTGAGGATATTTATTTAATAACTCGTTAGTTTTAAGTAGTAAGTCATCAAAATCCATAACACCAGCTCTAAATGTTCTGTCAACATATTCTTTATATATCTCTGCTATTTTTGGTCTTTTTGACATTAAATCTACTTCTTGGAATTCAGAATTATTTAAATAAGCATTCACAGTAATTAAATTATTTTTAAATATTGAAATTCGACTTCTAATTTGCTTATACTTATATAGATCTTTATCTAATTCTTTTTCTTTAATTATCGAAGATATAAGTCTTTCAGAATCTTGAGTATCATATATAGTAAAATTTGATGGATACCCTAGTTTATCTGACTCAGCCCTTAAAATTCTGGCAAAAACTGAATGAAAAGTTCCCATCCACAAATTCATTGCTTCACTTTGACCTACAACCAAAGCAATTCTTTCTTTCATTTCCCTAGCAGCTTTATTAGTAAATGTTAATGCAAGAATTGAAAATGGATCAACTCCTTGATCCATCAAATAAGCTATTCTATATGTTAATACTCTTGTTTTACCTGAACCTGCTCCTGCAACAACAATTAATGGCCCATCCTTTTGAAATACAGGAGCTTTTTGGGCATCATTTAATTCTGAAAGATAATCTTTCTCTTCTTTAATCTTCATAGAGACTAAATTTAATTAATTATTGATTTCTCAACCATGATTAAAAAAATAAATTATAAACATCTATATTTAACCAAAATCAATCATAATTAATTCTGAGAAAATGAAAAACAAAAAAATGATATTAACGATGTTATTATTTAGCTTTAACTTCTATTTAATAGGACAAATAAATCAAAAATCATTTAAAAAAATCGAAAATAAAGTAATTCAATGGAGACATCATATTCATCAGAACCCTGAACTCTCTAATAGAGAATTTCAAACAACAAAATTCATATCTAAACATTTAAAGGCTCTTGGAATTAAGATAACTGAAAATATTGCTCATACTGGTGTTGTAGGGCTTTTAGAAGGGAATTCGCCTGGAAAAGTAGTTGCCTTAAGAGCTGATATGGATGCTTTACCTATAACGGAAAGAAATAAATTACCTTTTAAATCAAAAAAGACAGCACTATATAACGAACAAAAAACTGGAGTAATGCATGCTTGTGGTCATGATGCTCATGTTTCTATTTTAATGGGAGTTGCTGAAATCCTATCAAAAAATAAAGATTTCTCAGGTATTAAATTTATTTTTCAGCCAGCAGAAGAAAGTCCACCGCCAGGAGAAGAAGGTGGTGCTAAATTAATGATAAAAGAAGAAGTTTTAGAAAACCCAAAAGTTGATGCAATATTTGGATTACATATAACTTCTGGAACTCATGTTGGAAAATTAACGTACAAACCTGGTGGAATGATGGCTGCTACTCAAAGATTTGTAATCAAAATAAAAGGAAAACAAGTACATGGGTCTACTCCATGGAAAAGTGTTGACCCAATTACAATTTCTGCACAAATTATTAATGGCTTACAAACTTTAGTAAGCAGGGAATCTGAATTAACTAAAGAAGCTGCTGTAATAAGTATAGGTTCTATTTACTCAGGAATTAGATTTAACATTATTCCTGAAGAACTTGAAATGATCGGAACAATAAGGACATTAGATAAAGAAATGAAAGAAATTATTAGAAATAGAATCAATTCTATGGTACCATCTATAGCAAAAGCGTATAGAGCCACTGCATCTGTAGAGATAAAAGATGGAGCAGATATAACATTTAATAATCCAGGTTTAACAGAAATAATGATCCCTTCATTACAGAAAATTGCAGGAATTGATAATGTGATTGAAATACCAGCAATTACAGATGTTGAAGATTTTTCTTATTTTCAATCTCAAATTTTAGGATTTTTCTTTTTTCTTAGCGGTACACCATTAGATGTTAATGAAAATAAAGCTCCTTCTCATCATACTCCAGACTTTTTTATTGATGACAAAGCACTTATAATAGGCGTAAAAGTATTATCTCAATTAGCAATGGATTATCTGTCATATTAATTTTGACTTTTAAGTTTAATGGATCCTCTAAAAACTTCAATAGAATATATAAAAGGTATAGGACCTAATAGAGCTAAATTAATGCGCGAAGAATTAAATATTTCAACTTATGAAGATTTGTTAACCTATTACCCTTATAGATATATTGATCGTAGTAAGTTTTATAAAATATCTGAAATACCAAAGAATAATATTGAAATTCAAATAATCGGTCAAATAATTGACATTAGAATTGTAAGTCAAAAAAAAGGAAAAAGAATGGTTGCAATTTTGAAAGATTTTTCTGGAGAAATTGATCTTATTTGGTTTAAAGGATATAAATGGATTAAAGAAAGTATAATTAAATATAAAAACTACATCATCTTTGGAAAAATTAATTGGTTTAAAGGAAAAGCTTCTATTCCACATCCTGAAATGCAACTTGAAAATGATTTCAAAAAAAATATAGGCAACAAACTTCATCCTATATATCATTCTACTGAAAAATTAACAAATTCTGGATTTACTCAAAGAACATTAAAAAATATAGTATTTGAGCTTTTAAACACAAAAATTGATATTATAAAAGAAAATTTACCAAATCATCTTATCAATAAACTAACATTGATTTCAAACATAGAAGCTATAAATCAAATTCATTTCCCTAAAAATAATGTAATGTTATTTAAAGCTCAATTTAGACTAAAGTTTGAAGAGCTATTTCTGCTCCAAATTAAAATGCTTTTAAAAAACAGTGAGAGAAAAGAAAAAATCAAAGGTTTTAAATTTAAAAATATAGGAGAATCTTTTAATTCCTTTTATAAAAAAAGATTACCCTTTCAACTAACTTCTTCGCAAAAAAAAGTTGTAAAAGAGATAAGAAATGACTTGTCTAAAGGAGTTCAAATGAATCGTTTACTTCAAGGTGACGTTGGATCAGGAAAAACTATTGTTGCTCTTTTATGTTCATTGATAGCAATAGACAATGGTTTTCAATCAACTATAGTAGCGCCAACTGAGATTTTAGCTCAACAGCATTTTAATTCTTTTAAATCTCTATTAAATAAAACAAAGGTTAATTGTTATTTACTAACAGGGAGCTCTTCAAAAATTGAAAGAGATGAAATTAAAAATAATTTAAATAATGGTTCTTTAAACATATTAATTGGAACACATGCCGTTCTAGAAAGCAAAGTTAAATTTAAAAATTTAGGACTTGCAATTATTGATGAACAACACAGATTTGGTGTGGCTCAAAGATCTAAATTATGGTTAAAAAACACTCTTCCTCCTCATATATTAGTAATGACGGCAACACCTATCCCAAGAACACTAGCAATGAGTGTTTATGGTGATCTCGATGTGTCGGTTATAAAAAAACTTCCTCCAGGAAGAAAGCCGGTTAAAACTATTCATAGATATGAAAACAAAAGATTACAAGTTTTTAAATTTATTAAAGATCAAATAGAAAAAGGGGCTCAAATATATATTGTTTATCCACTTATAGAAGAATCTTCAAAATTAGATTATAAAGATCTAATGGATGGATATGAAAGTATCTCTAGATCTTTTCCTAAACCAAAATACCAAATCAGCATTGTACATGGAAGAATGAACTCAGATGAGAAAAAATTTGAAATGGGCAGATTTATAAGTGGTAAAACTCAAATAATGATTGCTACAACAGTAATAGAGGTTGGTGTAGACATTCCAAATGCTTCTGTAATCCTAATTGAAAGTGCTGAAAGGTTTGGATTATCTCAACTACATCAATTAAGAGGTAGAGTTGGAAGAGGTAAACAACAAAGTTTTTGTATTTTGATGAGTAGTCGAAAACTATCCGAAAATGGAATAACAAGACTAAAGACAATGATAAATTCAAATAACGGTTTTGAAATCGCTGAAATTGATTTAAAACTAAGAGGTCCAGGAGATCTTTTAGGAACTCAGCAAAGTGGTCTCCTAAAATTAAAAATTTCTGACCTTGTCAAAGATTCTAAAATTATTAGCCTAGCAAGGAGTGAGGCTTTTAATTTATTAAGACATGATCCAATACTTATGAACAAAGAAAATTTAATTTTAAAAAGCACTTTATCAAAAATGGAATTGGACAAAAATTTTTGGAATCACGTAAGTTAATTTAGCTAATATAGATTAGTATATTTGTTGAACAAAAAATTATAATCTTGAAAATATCTTACAATTGGTTAAAACAATTTATTGAGTTTAATATCAACCCTGATGACCTTTCAAAAATCTTAACAAACCTAGGACTGGAAGTAGAAGCTATTGAAAAATTTGAATCAATCAAAGGAGGTCTTAAAGGAGTTATAGCCGGTCATGTTATAGAATGTGAAAAGCATCCCAATGCTGATAGATTAAAAATGACAAAAGTAAAAATGGATGAAAACACTATTTTACAAATAATTTGTGGTGCTTCAAATGTTTCATCTGGTCAAAATGTTGCAGTAGCCACTGTTGGAGCAATTCTATATGACCAATCAGAAAAGCCTTTTAAAATAAACAAAAGTAAAATACGAGGAGAATTAAGTATGGGTATGATTTGTTCAGAAAAAGAATTAGGAATAAGTGATAATCATGAAGGTATATTGGTTCTAGACAAATCAACAAAAATTGGAACTCCTATAAAAAATATTATAGATATTGAAAACGACTATATTTTTGAAATAAGTCTGACTCCCAACAGATCAGATGCAATAAGTCATATGGGCGTAGCAAGAGATTTAAAAGCAGCTTTCGACATTAATAAAATTGATTATAAATCAATAATAATAAATACTGATTTATTTAAGGTTGAGAATAATTCAAATCCTATTCCAGTTGAAGTATTAAATTCTAAAAAATGTTTTCATTATCATGGATTAACAATTAGCAATATAAAAGTAGATGATTCTCCAGGTTGGCTAAAAAATAAATTAAATTCAATAGGAATAACTCCAAAAAATAATATAATTGATATAACAAATTATATTTTACATCATCTTGGACAACCTCTACATGCTTTTAATTCAGATGTAATAAATAATAAAATTGTTGTAAAAGAATGTATTAAAAACACCAAGTTCACTACGTTGGATGAAGTTGAAAGATTATTAGATAAAGATGATTTAATGATTTGTGATAGCAAAAAGCCTTTATGTATAGCAGGTGTATTTGGAGGTTTAAATTCTGGTATTGATCAAAACACGACTAATATTTTTTTAGAAAGCGCTTATTTTGAATCCACTACAATTAGAAAAACGGCTAAAAGACATGGTCTTAGCACTGATGCTTCTTATAGATTTGAAAGAGGTGTCGATCCAGATATCGGACTTTTTTCTTTAAAATTAGCTGCAAGTCTAATAAAATCAATTACTGGAGGTGTAATTTCAAGTGAAATACAATCTTTTTCAAAACCATTAAAAAAAAGGAAAAATATCAATTTAAAATTTGACAAATTAAATTCTTTAATAGGGGAAATTCTTCCTAAAAAAACTATTTTATCAATATTAAAATCTCTTGAAATCAAAATAATAAAACAATCAAAAACTGAAATTTTATTAGAAGTACCACGATATAGAACTGATGTAACAAGACCTGCTGATGTAATTGAAGAAATTTTAAGAGTATATGGATATAATAATTTAAAATCATCTGATCTTAAATATAAATTTAAGCCAACGTTTAATTGGTCAGAGCCTTCAAAAATTGAAAAATCTATTGCAAAACATCTCACTTCTAATGGTTTTAATGAAATACTAAATAACTCTTTAACTTCATTAAACTATAAAACTGACAATTTTCATAAGCCTGTAGAAATTTTTAACCCATTAAGCAAGGAACTTTCCAAATTAAGGCAATCATTAATTCATTCAACTTTAGAAACTATATCTTACAATATAAATCGTCAAAACACAAACTTAAAACTTTTTGAATTTGGGAAGATCTATGGAAAAGAAAATGAAAAGTTTCAAGAATCTTTGAGATTATGCATTTCAATATGTGGAAATATATTTAAAGAAAACTGGAATGTTAATTTTTCTGTGTCAGAGTTTTACTATCTAAAAGGTCTTGTTTCTGACATGTTAGAAATATTAAAAATTAAAGGGTTTAAAGGAAATTATTTTAATAATAGTTTTTTTTCTGAAGGGATTCAATATAAATTAAAAGAAATCTTATTAGTTGATATTGGTCTTGTAAATAATGATGTTTTAGAAAAATTTAATATTACTTCACCAATCTATTTAGCAGAATTTTACTGGGATAATATTTTGAAATTTGCATACAAAGAAACTACAGTCTTTAAAAAAATTCCCAAATATCCTTCTTCAAAAAGAGACTTTGCTCTTTTAGTTGATGAGTCTATAAGCTTTGATTCTATAAAAAAAATTGCATTCAAAACTGAAAATAAAATCTTAAATTCAGTCAATTTATTTGATTATTATAAAGGAAAAGAATTGCCAGTAGAAAAAAAATCTTATGGAGTTAGTTTTGACTTTCAAAACATCTCTAAAACTTTAACTGATAAAGAAATTGATGGTGTTATGAACAAACTAAAATTAAATTTTAATAAAGAATTAGGAGCAGAATTAAGATAATTTATAAATGCAGTTATGATTAAATCTAATTTTTTAAAGCAAACAAATATTGAAAAAGTTTTAGAAAAAGAAAGAAAAAATAAATTTAATATTAACCTTGAAGAGTTTTTAAAAAATTTAAATATAAAAAAACAAAATAAATTCAATATCGATCTACTAGATAAAAGTAAAATCTACCATTTAAAACAAATAAAAAATATTTGTATTAACTACAGACTCAGATTTTTAGATTTAAAATACTTCAAAAACAAATTACTAAAAAATGCCTTATATCAAATTAAATTAATTGAAAAAACTCACAATTGTTCTCTCTCTAGATTTAAAGTAATGGCTCCATCAAAGCTTTTTAAATTAGTTAATACTGATGATCCTTTATTATTCATTCCTATTGGTAATGACTATTACTATCTAATTCATAAATGGGGAAATAATCTTAAATCATTAAGAAAACTTGTAATGTGGCCTTTAAAAAATATTCGGAATCTATTCATAACCATTTTTGTTATAACATTATTATTAACATGGATAACTCCACAAAACTTATTTACAAAAAAGCCAAGTGCTTCAACATTTTTGATGCTTTACTTATTTAATTTAAAAGCGGTTATGTTTATTTTCTTTTTTTATGGAATCTCAATGGGTAAAAATTTTAATAAATTTATTTGGAATAGCAAGCACAATAAGAGTTAATCACAATTGAATAATAACAAATATCATAAAATTTTTTCTGGAGAATTAATTGAAGTAATTAAAGTTAAAAGCGCCTTAGAAAACGTCAATATTTATCCATTAATCAAAAATAAAAACGAATCAGCAAGATTAGCTGGTTTTGGAAGAATTTTTAATGAAATAGAAATATTTGTCCATAATGATCAATTAAAAAAATCAATTAAAATAATATCTGAAATTCAAAAAATTAATTAGAGTATAATTTTACTCTAAGTTCTTTAATTTTTGGATCAGTCATGTAATCATCAAAAGATGAATATCTATCAATCACACCATTTGGAGTTAACTCAATTATTCTGTTTCCAAGAGTTTGAGAAAAAGCATGATCACTAGTGCTACAAATTAATGTCCCTTTAAACTTTTTTAAAGAATTATTAAATGCAGTTATAGATTCTAAATCTAGGTGATTTGTGGGTTCATTAATCAAAAGTACATTGGCTTTTTGCATCATTATTTTTGAAAGCAGACAACGAACTTTCTCTCCACCAGATAATACATTGACACTTTTAAAAGCTTCATTTCCGCTAAACAACATTTTCCCCAAAAACCCCCTTATAAAGACCTCTTCTTTTTCCTCATCTGAATTCGTAAATTGTCTTAACCAATCCACCAAAGATAAATTACTATCAAAATAAAATTCGTTTTCTAAAGGAAGGTATGATCGTAATGTCGTAATTCCCCATTCAAGCTTTCCTTCAGTAGCATTTAACTTGTCATCTAATATTTCATAAAAAGCTTTAATAGCCCTAGAATCTCTTGAAAAAAGAATTACTTTATCTGATTTAATTAAATTAAAATTAATTTTATGAAATAAAATTTCATCATCCATTTTATAACTTAAATTTTCCACATTAAGAATTTGATCTCCAGCTTCTCTTTCTTGATCAAAAATAATAGCAGGATATCTTCTTGTTGAAGGTTTTATCTCTTCAATATTTAATTTATCAATCATTTTTTTTCTAGAAGTAGCTTGCCTAGATTTAGAAACGTTTGCAGAAAAACGAGCAATAAATTCTTGTAATTCTTTCTTTTTTTCCTCAGCTTTTTTATTCAATTGAGTTCTTTGTCTTAAGGCTAGTTGACTTGATTGATACCAAAAGGCATAGTTGCCTGAAAAATGATTAATTTTTCCATAGTCAATATCTGAAATATGTGTGCATACAGCATCCAAAAAATGTCTGTCATGTGAAACTACAATAACTGTATTTTCGTAGTAAGCTAAAAAATTTTCTAACCACATTATTGTATCATAGTCTAAATCATTAGTAGGCTCATCCATTATTAAAATATCCGGATTCCCAAAAAGAGATTGTGCTAAAAGAACTCTAACTTTTTGCTTGCCATCTAAATCTTCCATTTTTAAATTATGAATATATTCTTTTATCTCTAAATTTGATAAGAGAGTTGCCGCATCACTTTCAGCATTCCAACCACCCATTTCTTCATATTGACTTTGAAGATTCCCGACAAGATCACCATCTTTATCAGAAAAATTTTTCTTGAAATATAATTCCTCCATTTGATTTTTTAATTCAAATAAGTTTTTATTTCCAATTAAAACAGTATCAATCACTTTATAAGTATCATAAGCATTATGATTTTGTTCTAAAACTGAAATTCTCTTCTTTGGTTCTATATTTACAGATCCAGAATTTGGTTCTAAATCACCTGATAATATTTTTAATAAAGTTGATTTCCCCGATCCATTTGCTCCTATTATTCCATAACAATTACCAGGACTAAAAGTCAAATTAACTTCATCAAATAAAACTCTTTCTCCAAATTGAACTGAAAGATTAGATACTGTTAACATAGTATATTAAAATTTAAGCAAATTTACAAAAATAGATTTTTAGATAATTTATTTTTTTTACTTTAATTAACCTCTTAATTTTATAAAACAATTTTGTATTGAATTATGAAAAGAATAATTTTATCTGCAACTTTATTTTCATTATTTTTTTCTTGTAGCCTTATAAAAAAAGAAAAAAAAGGAATTTTCTTTGGAGGTCAAATAATTAACCCTTCTTTTAATTATGTTTCGCTTTATAAAGGAAATGTTAGCATTGATACATTTAAACTAAATAATAATTTCAAATTTATTAAACGATATGATTCTATAACTGATGGAATATACGAATTAGAACATTTACCTGAACATCAAACTATACTATTAGAAAATGGTGATAGTATATGGGCAAGAATAAATGCAGCAGCTTTTGATGAATCAATTTATTTTTCAGGTAAGGGTTCATCAAAAAACAACTTTTTAATAGAATCTATGTTAATTCAAAAAAAGAATGATGAATATCTTTCAACAAAATATTCTACAAGTAGTAGAAACTTTAATTTAATTATTGATTCTCTTATTAATAAACAAAAAAAAACATGGATTAAAATGGACTCATTAAATAGCCTATCTCAAATCGCACAAAAAATAACTCAGGCCTCATACATTTATCCATACGCTACTAAAAGAGAGAGATATGCACTATTGAGAGGAACAAATTGGACTAAAATAGAAGATAGTTTGTTTTTTGACTTTAGAAAATATTTAAACTATGGTGATAATGACCTAGCATTTTACAATCCATACATAAATTATGTATTAAATTTTATTAATGAAAAAGCCTTAGATAGCGGACAATTATATTTTAATCAAAAATCATTGACTGAATTCAATATTAGAAAACTTAAAATGATTGACAAATTAATATATGGGAATCTTCTAAAAAATAATTTAGGAAGAGTCATTGCTTTTGAAGAGATATTAAATTTTGACAATCATGATAAACACAATCTATTTCTAGAAACTTACTCAACTATTAATACTTCTTCAAAATATTTAGCAGAAGTTTTAGAAATGCGTTCTGATATAACAAAGATGAGTTTAAATAAAAGATTGCCTAGAATTATTCTTCAAAAAACAAATGGAGAAATCACAAATAGTTCTCAAATATTAAATGGTAAACCTACTGTTTTCTATTTCTGGTCTCAGACTCAAATGAATCATTATAAAAACACAATAAATAAAGTTATTTTGCTCAAAAATAAATATCCTGAATATAGGTTTGTTGGAATTTGTATTCAACCATTTAATTCAGTAATTTCTAAAGTACTAAAAATGATGAATATAAATTTAAATAACCAATATTCAATAGTAAATTTTGAAAGAGCAAGTAAAAAATGGGTTTTAACACTTCTTAACAAGTCAATTATTGTAAATTCAAGGGGTAGAATTAAGCAAGGGTTTTCAACCTTTTCAGATCAAAATTTTAAAGAAAATTTATGATTTTACTAATTATTTATTTTTCCTATAATCACTAAGAAATTTTTCTAACCCTATATCAGTTAAAGGGTGATTTAAAAGACCTTTTATCGTAGACAATGGACCAGTCATAACATCAGCTCCAATTTTAGCACAATCAATTATATGCATAGTGTGTCTAATTGAAGCAGCTAATATTTTAGTCTCGAATGCATAATTATCATAAACATCTCTAATTTCACTAATTAAATTAAGACCATCTGTTGATACATCGTCAAGCCTCCCAATAAAAGGAGATACATATGTAGCTCCAGCTTTCGCAGCTAAAAGAGCTTGACCAACAGAAAAAACAAGAGTACAATTCGTCTTTATTCCTTTATCAGAAAAATATCTTAATGCTTTAACTCCCTCTTCAATCATTGGGACTTTAACAACTATTTGAGAATGAAGTGAAGCTAATGCCTCTCCTTCTTTAATAATACCATCAAAATTAACTGAAATTACTTCTGCGGACACATCACCAGATACTAGATTACATATATCTACATAAT
>Ga0310124_10000865_pt1 | contig 21566 bp, 22 predicted proteins | sample CB11b_AW_Bot5_MG_FD_203507 | JGI IMG/M metagenome (GOLD analysis project Ga0310124, IMG submission 203507) | Marine microbial communities from Western Arctic Ocean, Canada - CB11b_AW_Bot5 | ecosystem: Environmental > Aquatic > Marine > Oceanic | place: Canada: Western Arctic Ocean | collected... | reverse complement strand
GGAAGCTGATTCTTAGCTTACTCGCTTTACTGAAGTTGGTACTACTTCAGGTCGATGCTGTTCAGTCGTCCCATAAAGATAAGCAGCTCAATCACGTCTTTGTGGGCCTCAAGGAGAGCTCGTTTGGTCTGGCTGTAGGCTGCGAGTCGCCCGTGCTTCCTTATAGAACATACTTTGGTTTTGTATTTGTATTCACCACTTTCAGAGAATACGCGCCACTTAGCGATGTAGCACTCATCTCGATGTTCGGGATCTGTCTGAGTCGGGTTTGGTTTGAATACTATTTTAGGTTCTAAACTGTGCGGTAAACGCGTCATCAGATAGGGCTCTCTAAGAACTTTTGGCCAAAACTTTCCCCAGAGCTGTCTGCCAAGCTCATCTCTTAACTTGATGGTTTTCTTTAGTGCTTTGTCTTCACCCATACGAACAAAACCGACAGAACGATGTAACACCGTATCTTCGGGAGTATGGATGTGGATTTTAAAAGCGGTTTGGCCTTTCGATATAAATCGATAACCGGTCGCACCAATTAGATTATTCTGGCTCATAGTTTGCTAAATGATGATTATGTTATTAATAAGGTTACGACAAATACGTTAAAACCGAAACTAATCATCATGAAAAAAATAAAGCCTTAACAAAAGTGCTAAGGCTTTATTAGAAACTATGAAGTGAGCTTGTCGCTAACTACATGATTTTCTGCATTACATCACCAATTTGAATGCTTCCAGCAAGGCTAGGTTGATCAATCGTGAGTTCAGCTTCGTTCTCATAAACGCGAGAAACCGTTAGCGTGATATCACTTTGAGATACCTTGTTACGCGGTAAACCTCGTTGGTCGATAAACGAACCGGTGTGCCACAGTTGCAGTTTGTCACCTTGTTGAACGCCATGCATTCGACCTAAATCAATGGTCACCGTGTTACCAAATACTGCAGCCACCTCTGGAAGCGTGATTTTACATGATACTTCTGATTCTAAGTCCAACATAATATTGCGGCTGACGCGAAGCATCATACTGCCGTAGGTTGATGCCCAGAAACGAGCACTGCGCGTATCAACCTCACTGGTCTTAGCAAAAGGCCATTTTGCCACTTCACGATAGCTACGGTTATAAACCTGATGACCTGTTTTGCCATCGAAGACTTGCATTTCTAAGGCAAACTGGCGGTTTATAATGTCGTCTTTAAGAAGCTTGGATTCAATGGTCGCAGTTAAATCGGTGATATCACCGCCGATAATGTACTGTGCTCCCGTGTCTTGTGCGATCATTTTGATCACTTCCGGTCGACGCTTGTCGATATCGTAATTGGTTGTACCAACAGAAACAAAGCTACGAGATTCTTGGGCCAGTTGTCGGTCAACGACATGGCTAAAATCATCACCAATATTATAGATTCTGCCCATTACAGCTTGTTGTGGGGAAGTCACATCAATGTTACCGACCAAAAATGTTTTCTTATATTGGCTCTCATGGCAAGCATTTGCCGAAGGGTAGATGTCGATCCTTGCAGTGATCATTATATTGCCACTGCGTTTCTTCTCTTTTTCTACCAAGATGTAGCGCACTTCATGATTGGTAAATTGAAACTCTTTCTTCTTCGCGTCGAGGTAGGGCGTGAGGTTAGCAATGCTACCAATGTCAGCACCAGAGAACTGGATCGCTTTATATACCGCGTCTTCCAGCGCATGGACTCTTGCGGCTTCCTCTGACGATACGATGGTTGCTGTACCGGTAACTTCATACCAAGAGGCATGAGCACTGAAGCTTATGGTTATCAGTGAACTTATTGAAAATAAGTAAGAAATTATTTTTTTCATCTATTCGTTACCAGTTGGGTATAAATATTGCTTAACAAATAACTATAAGCTTGAAGCTGACTTAAGTGCGTTTTTCTTAATCTGAACCATTAATGAAAAGCAAAGACTGTTCCAACATTGTAATCCATTGAAAAGAATAATGGTGAGAACATATTGGAATAGGTAGCACTAAACATATCTGGAGATTAGAGAATGAAAAAATGGCTCGTAGTAATGAGTGTCATGTTACTGACATCATGCGCTTATTCGCCGATCTATAACGGCAAGTCTGAATATTCAGGCAGTCAGTTTATGTTGATGGACAGCCCTCGTCATACCATGGACTTTTTCGTGGAAAGTATGACTGAAGATTTGATCATTTCGAATACGAGTATTTCAGCAAGAACCCCAATTGCGATTACTTCGTTTGTTGACCTGCAACACATGGACACAACAAACTGGCTAGGTAATTCAGTTTCAGAAGGTTTTATTCATCAGTTTCAGCGTCGTGGCTTCAAGGTGGTTGATTTTAAAACAACCGGTTCGATCCAAGTGACTCACCAAGGTGATTTTGCATTAAGCCGTGATTGGAAAGACTTAGCTCAAGAGCAAGATGTCCAGTACGTGCTGACAGGCACTATGCTTCGTCAAGAGGGCGGTGTTCTAGTTAATGCTCGTGTGGTAGGCATGCAAACTCGTATTGTGGTTGCTTCCGCGCAAGGCTTTTTGCCAGCGGATCGTATTGGTCGAGATCTAGATACTCTGAACAGCATTCGAACTCAAGATGGTGTCATTATTCGTTCTGATCCAACGATGACTCAGCCTTACACCGTTATTCTTCGCCCCTAGGAGTTCGAGATGAAGAAGTTAATATTTGTTGTTGCCGCTTTGCTGCTTGTTGGCTGTCAGCCTCTGCAAAACATGAGGCCAGACGATTACTTAGTTGCCGTTGGTTACGCGAGTATCAGTGAGCAAAAGGGACGTAACGACGAGGAAAGGCGCATTCGTGCGATGAGAGCTTCCAAGATCGATGCTTATCGTGAACTTGCTGAACAAGTGTATGGCATGAGAGTGAGCGGCCGAGCAGAGCTTGAAGATCAACGTCTTGGCACTGAACGTACTTCTGGTGCAGTTGATGGCGTAATCCGTGGCGCAGAAGTAGTGCGCAGCTACCCAGTGGGTGATAGCTATGTAACAGAGCTCCAATTAGATATCCGTAAGATGGAACAGCTACGTAATTACGGTGAAGTTCAGGCAGTGCCTGAGAAGAGACAACAAACGTTGTTCTAATTTTGGGGTCATCTAGTTATAGGCTTACCTAATTATATTGGCTGCCACTCGCTTTCCAGATGGCGTATCGGCAACCAATAACGATTATGACTAAAAAAGCGGCAAGTATGAAAATACTTGCCGCTTTTTTTGTGTTTATCGTTTATTAGGGGTATTTACAGGTTTAGAGATACTTTGACGGTGTAGCGAGAAGGGTAGGCTGAGATACAGATACAGATACAGATACAGATACAAGCAAGAAGGGTGTTGTGCGAAGAAGATTAAGACCAATTAGGCTTTTACATTGGTTCCCAGCGTAGAAATCGTATGCGTTTGGCCACCGGCATTGTAAGTCATACCAATTTTACCATGGCTTTGCTGCATCATATTGCTGAGTTTTTTGAAACTGAGGTGTGCTCGATTCAAGGCTTCGCCATTGACTAGGTTCGCTTGGTGGCAGTCGTGCACTATGGACTTGATGGTCGCGACTAACTGAGCAAGTTCAGGGTTCTCGGTCAATTCTGTGATATTGGTATGGGTAGCAATTCGTTGATCGGTTGATCTTAGCTGTTCAACAAGGACCACTTTTTCTTTGGCGATTCGCTCAATATCGTTTGATTGTCGGCTCGTAATAGCGGTTTTCTCTGAACTTAGTAATTCAGATAAGGCTTTGGCATTTTGAAGTTGAAAATTAACTAAATCTGCTAGTGCCGCCATAACGTAAACCTATTCATAACCTCGTGTACTTTAAGACAATAACTTCAATGAAAAGTTAGTGTTTTCTTAAAGGCCTTTTAATTCATCTTCGAACTTGATCATGTTGTCAGCCAGTTTTTCTGGATCGACAGTGTATGAACCATTCGCAATCGCTTCTTTGATCGCAGCAACTTTTACAGAGTCAAAGCTTGGTTGTGCTGCCATGTCTTGATGGAGCTGACCAATCGCTTTGCCTTGTTGGCTTAGTGAAACCGCGTCTTTGCTTGCTGGTGATTTAGTTGACACATCAGAACGTGATGCCTCAGAGCTAGAATCAGAGCGTACTGTTGGTCGGTTAGTGGTCGTTAGGGTTTGCCCTGAACGAATATTATCAATGCCTGCCATAGTTAAGCCTTTTTCTTCAAAAATGGGAACCTGTACAGTCAATATCGACCAAGGGTTCGAATACTTTAGCAATTTTTAGCTCAATAGTCGAAAAGGGACAAAACACCGCAGCCGTTATATTTTGGCGTTAAAGTTGAGAGCAAAATAACTAACGATACCGTCAATTTAGAAGTAAAGAGTTAAAAGTAAACCGTGACTTCAGACATGCTGGTAACGATACCTTCAATTATACGCTGTGATTTATCATTTTTCACTCTTACTTGATCACCCATTGAGCCATCCGTAAGCGCAGTCCCTTTGGTGGTAATGGTCATGCCACCTTTTACTGCCTGTATGATAACCTTCTCGTTTCGGCATACGACACAGATATCGCCTCTTTCGACAACATCACCTGGCCTCAGGTTCTTTTTTACCTTAGCGCCGATCACTTGTTGGGGAGCGGTGAAACCTTGGCGACGAAACTTGTTAAGCGAAATCATAGCGGTGGTGACATCGTATTGACCTACGATTTCGCCTCTTGCTAATGAGCGTGTTGTTGTGACTAGTGGTACTGACATTGAAAGACGTACCGGCACGTAAACTCGCCATTCATCAGGAACACATTGCACTAAAACCGTAATGCTACTGCGGGTATTGCTGGTGGTTGAGGCGCTGGTATCTAGAGGAATAGGGCAATCTGTTGCTTTGATTCTAGAGTCCACATTTGCTGAGTTAACAAAGAGTTCGCCGCCTTGTGGCTGCTCAACTGTCTCTAGGATGTGTTGTTCCGCCGCAGACTGAATCATTTCAATTTGCTCTGGAGTCGCAGCTTGTACAAAAAAACTAAACAATATTGATAAAATGCCGATAAACTTAGCGACAGTTTTAAAAGTAGCTCTACACATTGCTATGGAAAAAAGCGGCAGATTTGTTTTATGATATATCATTCCGTTTCTCTAGTGGTTCGTAGCCTGCAGTAGACTAACACTTTTTATACAAAAAAGTTTGATATGGAGATGAGCTCATGACGGGTATTCTTGATTCGGTGAATCAGCGTACGCAACTCGTCGGTCAAAACCGATTAGAATTACTAACCTTTCGCCTAATGGGGCGTCAGCGTTACGGCATTAATGTTTTTAAAGTAAAAGAAGTACTTCAGTGCCCTAAACTGACAAAAATGCCAAACTTGAACCCACTGGTTAAAGGTGTAGCACACATTCGTGGCCAAACGATCTCTGTAATCGATTTGAGCTTAGCGATTGGTGGCCGTCCTACAACGGATGTTGAAAAGTGTTTTGTGGTTATTTCTGAGTTTAACCGAACCATTCAAGGTTTCTTGGTCAGTTCAGTAGAACGCATTATTAACATGCACTGGGAGTCGATTCTTCCGCCGCCAGATGGTGCAGGCAAAGCCCATTACCTGACTGCAGTCACCAACATTGATAATGAGCTGGTAGAAATTCTTGATGTAGAAAAAATTCTAGCGGAGATTTCACCTGTTGATGAAACAATGGACAGCAAAATTGCTGAAGAAATCGCAGAAGTAGAACAAGGTAAAGAATTGGTTCGTCGTATCTTGATTGCTGATGATTCAACCGTTGCTCGTAAGCAGGTTCAGCGTGCGATTGAGTCGATTGGTTTTGAAGTTATTTCGGTGAAAGATGGTAAAGAAGCCTATGAGAAGCTGGTGGAGATGTCATCAGAAGGCAGTATTTACGATCAGATTTCATTGGTAATTTCAGATATCGAAATGCCAGAAATGGATGGCTATACGCTGACTGCTGAGATTCGTCGTCACGCCGAACTTAAAGATCTATACGTAATTTTACACTCATCATTGAGTGGTGTATTTAACCAAGCCATGGTTGAGCGTGTAGGAGCTAACTCCTTTATCGCGAAGTTCAACCCCGATGAGCTTGGTGCAGCGGTAAAAGCTGCGTTAACTAACTAAAAGAGACATTAATGACTGCTATAACAATAAGTGATCAAGAGTATCGCGATTTCAGCCGTTTCTTAGAATCTCAATGTGGCATTGTATTAGGTGACAGCAAACAGTACTTAGTGCGCAGCCGTCTAAGCCCATTAGTAACGAAGTTTAAGTTAGCTTCGTTGTCTGATTTGTTGAGAGATGTAGTAACAGGTCGAAACCGTGAGCTGCGCGTGGCTGCAGTCGATGCCATGACGACGAACGAGACACTTTGGTTCCGTGATACTTACCCGTTTGCTGTGCTTGCGGATAAACTTCTACCGGAAATAGCGGCAAATAAACGTCCTATTAAGATTTGGTCTGCGGCAAGCTCTTCAGGCCAAGAAGCATACTCAATGGCAATGACGATTCTTGAGACTCAAGCTCGTAAGCCAGGTATGTTGCCAAATGTATCGATTACCGCAACTGACATCTCAGCAAGTATGTTGGATATGTGCCGCACTGGCGCGTACGACAACCTTGCATTGGGACGTGGACTTTCTCCTGAGCGTCGTCGTACTTTCTTTGAAGATGCGGGCGATGGCCGTATGAAAGTGAAAGATAACGTTAAGCGCATGGTGAACTTCCGCCCTCAGAACCTGATGGACAGCTATGCATTGTTAGGTAAGTTCGACATCATCTTTTGTCGTAACGTGCTGATTTACTTCTCGCCTGATATGAAATCAAAGGTACTTAACCAGATGGCAAACAGCCTGAATCCTGGTGGCTACCTATTATTGGGTGCGTCTGAATCGCTAACAGGCTTAACGGATCGTTTTGAAATGGTTCGCTGTAATCCAGGCATCATCTACAAATTAAAGTAATGAGTGGCACCAGTTTTAGGTGCAACGTTACTGCCTAATTTCAAAACCCAGCCAAGTGCTGGGTTTTCTTTTTCCGGCTTAACCTATATCTTTAAGTCAGAGTGACATTCCAATTTACTCTATTTTTTGGCTTGTATATTGCAAGTTTACCCACGAGTAACCTGTAAAAGTATTGATAGCCCGCTTTGTTTTAAAAGTTGGTATATATATTGCTTTGGTTATCTCATAACAGTCAGTTCTTGAGTTGAGGTTTACATGGCTATTTCTTTTGACAATGCTTTAGGCATTCACCAGCACACAGTTGGTGTACGTGAGCGTAACGCTGAGGTGCTTTCCACCAATATCGCGCAAGCAAACACGCCTGGGTATAAAGCAAAAGGATTAGACTTTAAGAAATCGCTGCAAGCGGCAAGTTCTGGGGCAAGCATTGGTCTTAGCCGTACAGATGGTCGGCACATTTCTGCCTCAACAACGGTGAACGGGGAAACGAAGTATCGAATTCCTACCCAACCTGATACAGGAGATGGCAACACGGTTGATTTGGATTTGGAAAGAAACCTTTTCATGCAAAACCAAATTAGGCATCAAGCCTCTCTCGACTTCCTAGGAAGTAAGTTCAAGAATTTAACTAAAGCGATTAAAGGGGAATAATTAGATGAGTTTATTCAATGTATTCAATGTGACTGGTTCTGCGATGAGTGCTGAATCTGTTCGTCTAAATACGACCTCGAGCAACCTTGCGAACGCGGACAGTGTAAGTAGTTCTGCTGAAGAAACTTACAAGGCTCGTCACGCAGTGTTCGGCGCTGAGTTAAATAAAGCACGCAACAGTGGTCACACTGTGCCTGTGAAAGTATTAGGTATTGTGGAAAGCGATAAGCCGTTGAGCGCGGAGTACAACCCAGATCACCCATTAGCGAATAACGAAGGCTATATCTACAAGCCTAACGTCAACGTTATGGAAGAAATGGCAAACATGATTTCGGCATCACGCGCGTACCAAACAAACGTGCAGGTTGCTGACTCGAGTAAACAAATGCTGCTGCGTACGCTGCAGATGGGTCAATAAGGATAAGGAGGTAGCACATGGCTGGAATCAACAACAATGTTGGTCAAAGCGGCTTGTCCTATGTTGACCAGCTGAAGAGTCTTCAAGATGGCGCGAAAAAGCCCGACGAAACAACAGGTAAGCAGGATCTTAAACAAGAAGACTTCTTATCTTTGTTGACTAAGCAATTAGCCCAACAAGACCCTTTTAAGCCGGTTAGCAATGACCAGATGATTGCGCAAATGGCTTCATTTGCGACCGTAGATGGCATTGGCAAAATGAATACACAGTTTGAAAGCTTGAATTCATCAATGACTTCTAACCAAGCATTACAGGCATCCTCTTTGGTTGGCCGCGATGTATTGGTTCCTGGTGCGGCAGGTGTGAAACCCGGTGATGGCGGTATGGCGTCAATGGTTAAGCTTCCTCAGGCAATGGACAATGTAATCGTCCGTGTTGAGAACGAAGTTGGACAATTGGTTCGCACTTTTGATATCGGCTCTAAACCATCAGGCGACACACGTGTTGAATGGGACGGAAAAGACGAAGACGGTAACCCATTGCCGGCTGGTAAATACAACGTGAAAGCGTCTGGTTTACTGGATGGCGAGAACACAGAGTTCCAAGTTTCCAGTTATGCGAACGTGAACAGTGTGCTTCTTGGTAAGGGCGATGGCAACGTACTACTCAATCTGGCTGGTTTCACATCGCCAGTACGACTTGCTGAAGTACTAGAAGTTGGTAAAGCGTAATGCTTTAAAAGAGTGATTATGCTAGCTAGAGAGATTAGGAGAATATTGGAATGTCATATGTAGCTTTAAGCGGTCTATCCGCTGCACAACTAGACCTGAATACAACCAGTAACAACATTGCGAACGCAAACACATTCGGCTTTAAAGAGTCACGTGCGGAGTTTGGCGATGTTTACTCAAGTTCGTTATTCACTAACGCAAAAACGACGGCAGGTGGCGGTGCGCAAGCTAGCCAAGTGGCGCAACAGTTCCATGAAGGTTCAAGTATTTATACAAACAACCCAATGGACTTACGTGTAAGTGGTACAGGTTTCTTTGCAGTATCGAAAGACCGTATGGTACCGGAGATCAATGAACTAACGCGTAATGGTGCATTTCACCTAAACAAAGACAACTACATGGTTACCGCTAACGATGAGTTTCTTTTAGGTTACGATGTTGATCCAAACTCGGGTGAAGTTCTTTCTTACGCGCCAAAGCCTCTCGACATTCCTGCTGAGTTTGGTAAGCCAAAACAGACAGAAAACATTGAAGTAGGGGTTAACCTTCCTGCAAACGGTGATCTTAAAGACCCGGCTGCATTTAACTTCAAAGATGCTGATACCTATAACCGTGCAACGTCTTCGACGGTATACGATTCTATGGGGCAGTCTTACAAGTTAACGACTTACTACCTCAAAGATCAGACTCAACCAAACACTTGGCAGACGTACTACACCATGTCAGATGAGAACGGTGAAAAGCCGGTCAACATCACGGGTGGTGATGCGACAAATGCACAAGGCCACGTTGGTCATACAATGAAGTTCAACAATGACGGTACGTTGGCGAGCCTTAACAATGGCCAGCCAATTAACTCTGAAGCACTAGGTGCAGGAGCTAACCCAATTGATTTGAACGGTGCTGATCCAACGCAAGTACTTAAGTTTGGTCTAGATTCGTCAACTCAGTTTGCTGCTCCATTTGAACTCACTAAGTTCGATGAAGATGGCGCGACAACAGGTTTCTTAACCAAAATCGATTTCGATGAGTACGGCAGTGTTTTAGGTACTTACTCAAATGGTGAAAACGTGATGCTTGGCCGTGTAGGCTTGGTTCGTGTACCCAATGAGCAAGGCCTAGATAAGAAAGGCGGCACTCAGTGGGATTCTACTAATGACTCAGGTTCTAAAATCTGGGGTGAATCGAATAAAGGTTCATTTGGTAGCATCAACAACGGTTCGCTAGAGCAGTCGAACATCGATATGACTCAAGAACTGGTTGATTTGATTTCTGCTCAACGTAACTTCCAAGCGAACTCGCGTTCTCTAGAAGTACACAACCAACTGCAACAGAATATTCTTCAGATTCGTTAATCGTTTCGAGCGTTTGAATCATCTGCGAATACCCAATTCAATGTTATTGAATTGGGTATTGTTGCTGAATTTGATATGGCTGTTTGCCGCCCCTATTGCCGCCCGGTAATGCCTCTGGCAACAATTATTCCTCAATGATCCTTTGACGATCACCCCTCTCCGTTCTTTTTCTATTTAAATTACTGATAAATAACAGTAAAAAATATTGGCACAGTGTTTGCTTTATTAGCCCCAGAAGATGATTTTTTGGAGCAAAATTATGGATCGCGCACTGTTTCTTGCCATGAGTGGCGCTAAGCAAAATATGCAAGCTTTGCAGCTACGTGCTAACAACCTTGCCAACGTAAGTACAACGGGTTTCCGTGCTGATTTAGCACAAGCACGTTCAATGCAAGCGTACGGTGAAGGCATGCCTACTCGTGTTTTCAGCATGACAGAACGTCCGGGTCATAATTTCGCACAAGGTAGTGTGGTCACCACTGGCCGAGATCTTGATGTCACTATTCAAGGTGATGGTTGGATTTCAGTGATGGATAACACAGGCCGTGAAGGTTTAACGCGTAATGGTAATCTAAAGGTTGACCAAAACGGTTTGTTAACCAACGCAAGCGGTCACTTGGTGTTAGGTGAGAATGACGCGCCAATCACGCTACCTATTCCTATTAGTAAAGTAGAAATCGGCACAGACGGTACTATTTCGGTGATTCCTCAAGGCGCTCCAGCTGAAGAATTAGCGATTGTTGACCGTATTAAACTTGTACGCCCAGACAACCAAAGTTTGTTTAAAGATACGAATGGTCTATTCCGTTCGAAAAACCCAGATCAGGCATACGAAGCGGATGCAGCGGTAACGTTGCTTAAAGGTGCTATCGAAGGCAGTAACGTAAATGCTGTAGGTGAAATGACCAGCCTAATTGACTTGCAACGTCAGTTTGAAATGCAGGTCAAGATGATGAGCACGGCAGAGGAAATGGACAAATCGTCTGATTCACTGCTTCGTATGAGCTAATAGAATTTAAAGGAATTTACTATGCATCCAGCATTATGGGTAAGTAAAACAGGTTTAGACGCACAACAAACCAATATCTCAACAATTTCGAACAACCTTGCCAACGCCTCGACCATTGGTTTTAAAAAGAGCCGTGCGGTGTTTGAAGATCTGTTCTATCAGAATATCAACCAGCCAGGTGGCCAATCGTCTCAAAATACTGAGCTGCCTAGTGGCTTGATGTTAGGTGCCGGTTCAAAAGTAGTCGCAACTCAAAAAGTGCACACTCACGGTAACGCGCAAACGACGTCGAACAGCTTAGATATGATGATTGAAGGCGACGGCTTCTTCCAAGTTGAAATGCCAGACGGTGAAACAGGTTACAGCCGAAATGGTCAGTTCACACTGAACGGTGATGGCGCGATAGTAACGTCGGGTCAAGGTTATGCTCTGCAACCAGAAATCGTGATTCCTGAAGATGCGATTTCGGTGACGGTTGGTAATGATGGTGAAGTGTCTGTTCGTCTACGTGGTGAGCAAAACAACGTCGTGGTTGGCCAAATCACCATCACTGACTTCGTAAACCCAGGTGGTTTGGAGCCTGTAGGTCAAAACCTTTACTTGCCTACAGGTGCAAGTGGTGACCCGCAAGAGGGGGTTCCTGGTTTTGATGGCTTAGGTAATATTCGTCAGTCGATGCTCGAAACATCGAACGTCAACGTAACCGAAGAGTTGGTGAATATGATTGAAGCTCAACGTGTCTACGAAATGAATTCGAAAGTTATCTCGTCGGTAGACAAGATGATGAGCTTTGTTAACCAACAGCTGTAATTGGTTTATTAGACGTTTACTTATTGATAATTAATAGATTTTTCCAATTAACTGACGTGTTTCTACCAATTGATCTATTTACCATTGCCTGCTGAGAGTATATCGCCATGAAACGTATTTTTTGTTTAGCTCTGTTTATGTCTATGACGGGGTGTTCTGTTTTGGATCCTATTGAGACTCCGGCAGAAGAAAACGCAACCACAGTGGTTGATGCCGTGGAAGGTGATAAGTCAGCGCAAGAGAGCTCAGGCATTATCGATACGCTTCGTGGTCGAACCGATCCAGTTGCTGGTGACCCAGCATGGGCGCCAATCAATCCAAAAGAAAAACCAGAACACTACGCAGCAGCAACGGGCTCACTGTTCAATGTTAATCACATTGGCAGCATGTATGACGACTCAAAACCTCGTGGTATTGGTGACATCATTACCGTGGCGTTAGACGAGAATACTCGAGCGACCAAGAAAGCCAACGCAGACATGTCTAAGTCGAATGATGCAACGATGGAGCCGCTGGCAGTCGGTGGTCAAGAGCTGACTATCGACAAGTACAACTTTTCTTATGATCTGAGCAACACCAACACCTTTGCGGGTGATGCGTCAGCCAACCAAAGTAACAGCATCAGCGGTTACATTACCGTTGAAGTTATCGAAGTATTAGCCAATGGCAACCTAGTGGTTCGTGGTGAAAAGTGGATGACACTGAACACGGGCGATGAGTACATCCGCCTAAGCGGCACTATCCGCCCTGATGATATAGACTTCGAAAATACCATCGCTTCAAACCGTGTTTCTAACGCACGAATTCAGTATTCAGGTACGGGCGTGCAGAAAGATATGCAAGAGCCTGGATTCTTGGCACGATTCTTTAATGTATCTCTGTAGAGCTTGATAGGGTGTCGAGATACTGACAGCCCTCATTAATCACGAATATTTCGCTAAGTTATTATAAACTAAAGCAATACAGACAGGTTACTCAATGAAAAAACTCACACTCGTACTATTCGGCATGCTATTTCTTGCCACCAGTGCCCATGCTGCGCGTATTAAAGACGTGGCAAAAGTGGCGGGTGTTCGTAGTAACCAACTTGTCGGCTATGGTTTGGTTACGGGTTTGCCGGGGACAGGTGAGACAACTCCCTTTACCGATCAAACGTTTAACGCAATGCTGCAAAACTTTGGCATCCAATTGCCGCCCGGCACCAAGCCAAAAACTAAAAACGTCGCCGCGGTAATTGTTACCGCTGAACTCCCGGCATTCTCTAAGCAAGGTCAGGAAGTTGACGTAACCGTTTCTTCTATCGGTTCAGCAAAAAGCCTTCGTGGTGGTACTTTGTTGCAGACCTTCCTGAAAGGTCTAGACGGTCAGGTGTATGCGGTCGCGCAAGGTAACTTGGTAGTAAGTGGCTTTAGTGCACAAGGTAACGACGGTTCTAAGATTGTCGGTAACAACCCTAACGTCGGTATCATCTCTAGCGGTGCGACGGTAGAGCAAGAAATCCCAACTCCATTTGGCCGTGGTGACTACATCACCTTTAACCTAATTCAATCTGATTTCACAACGGCTCAGCGTTTGGCTGATGCGGTTAACAACTTCCTAGGTCCGCAAATGGCGTCTGCGGTTGACGCGACGTCAGTCAAAGTTCGCGCTCCTCGAGAAATCAGCCAACGCGTGGCTTTCTTATCGGCAATCGAAAACATCGAATTTGATCCTGCAGAGGGTTCTGCAAAAATCATTGTTAATTCTCGTACCGGTACTATTGTGGTTGGTAAGCACGTTCGCCTAAGAGCGGCGGCGGTAACCCACGGTGGTATGACGGTTGCAATCAAAGAAAATCTCAACGTAAGCCAACCGAATGCATTCTCTGGTGGCCAAACGGTAGTGGTTCCTGATTCTGATATCGAAATCACGGAAGGCGATGGCAAGATGTTCAAATTTGAACCGGGCCTAACGCTGGACGATTTGGTACGCGCAGTCAATGAAGTGGGCGCAGCGCCTTCTGACTTAATGGCAATCCTTCAAGCACTGAAACAAGCCGGTGCAATTGAAGGTCAATTGATCATTATCTAGGGAATAACGCATGATTAAGAATAACAATGACATCGGCTTTATTCACGACATCGGTAGTTTAGACCGTCTTCGTCAACAAGCCGTAAATGGTGAAGAAGGCAGCGAAAAAGAGGCACTAACTGCGGCGGCAAAACAGTTTGAATCGATTTTTACTTCGATGCTGTTTAAGTCGATGCGTGATGCTAACTCTAGCTTTAAGTCGGATATGCTGAACAGTCAGAACGAGCAGTTTTATCGTCAGATGCAAGATGACCAAATGGCGAGTGAGTTGAGTGCTTCTGGTTCATTAGGCCTTGCGGACATGATTGTAGCTCAGCTAAGTGCAGGTCAAGCAAGTGATGCGACAGAAGACAAGGTTCGCAGTGAAGGTTTTGATACCTCACTGGAAAGACCTCAGTATTCAGGTCGTTCAGAAGAGAAAGTATCTCAAGTTCAACCAGCATCTGCTATGTCAGCAACAGCCATGTCAGCAGCAAAACAACCCGCTTCATTTGATTCTCCAGAATCGTTTGTTACGTCGATGAAGCCTTACGCTGAAAAAGCGGCGAGCGCACTCGGTGTTGACTCGTCACTGCTACTGGCGCAAGCGGCACTTGAAACAGGTTGGGGCTCTAAGATGATTAAAAACTCTTTGGGCAACAGTAATAACCTATTCAACATCAAAGCCGATAGAAGCTGGAAGGGCGATAAGGTCGCGACTCAAACGCTTGAGTTCCATGGCAAAACCGCCGTTAAAGAGTCTGCTTCTTTCCGTTCTTACTCTAATTTCGAAGATAGCTTTAATGATTACGTGAAGTTCTTGAATGAAAATCCAAGATACGAAACGGCGCTACAGCATCAAGGCAATTCAGAGAATTTCATCAAAGGTATTCATCAGGCTGGTTACGCAACTGACCCTAACTATGCAGACAAGGTTTTACGAGTTAAAGCCAAGATTGATGAGATGAACTAGCGTCATCAATCAACATAGAGAGCTTGCTACTGGCAGGCTCTTTTCTTCTTCGCCCCTTCAGTTCTTACGCGTAATCCATAGTTATCTCCTTACACTTCAATAAATTATTGTCTTTTAACTCTCCATCGTTTGTGTTGGCACATATATTGCTTTTATCTTAGTAATATGCGGTTGTAGTTAATCAGTTCATTCTGATTTTGTTAAGTTTTTTTGGGGGCATTATGGCGTCGGATCTTCTGAATGTAGGGGCACAAAGTGTTCTTACGGCTCAGAGACAGCTCAACACCACAGGTCATAACATTTCTAACGCCAACACAGAGGGCTATAGCCGCCAGTCTGTGATTCAAGGTGTGAATGACCCGCGCCAGTACGGTGGGCAATCCTACGGTATGGGTGTGCATGTGGAAAATGTTCGCCGCTCTTGGGATCAGTTTGCCGTCAAAGAACTTAACTTATCGACAACCAATGCCGCCAACAAAGGCGATACCGAAGCCAACCTCGATATGCTGTCGAGCATGTTGTCGTCGATCGCTTCAAAGAAGATTCCAGAAAACCTCAACGAATGGTTTGATTCCGTTAAGACTCTCGCCGATACCCCGAATGATGTGGGTGCGCGTAAGGTCGTGTTAGAGAAAGCAGGGCTTGTCACTAAAACCTTGAATGAATTCCATGAAACGGTACGTCAACAGTCTGATTCTACGAATAAAAAGTTAGAAGTCGGCATTGAACGTGTTAACCAAATTGCGGTTGAGATTCGTGATGTTCAGCGTTTGATGATGCGAACACCAGGGCCTCACAATGATTTACGAGATCAGCACGAAAAGCTGATCAATGAGTTATCTGGCTACACCAAAGTGACAGTAACGCCACGCTCTAATGCGGAAGGATTTAACGTCCATATTGGTAATGGTCATACCTTGGTTTCTGGTAGCGAAGCAAGTCAACTGAAGTTGGTTGATGGTTTACCTGATACGCATCAGCGTCGACTGGCGATAGTTGAAGGTAAGTCTTTGAAGCCGATCACCAGTAATGATATCGACGGGAAAATCGGTGCCATGCTCGATATGCGAGATGAACACATCCCTGACATCATGGATGAGCTTGGACGTTTGGCGACGGCTTTCTCGGAGAAAGTAAACTCACTTCAATCACAGGGTTTGGATCTCAATGGCAATGTTGGCCAAGATATCTTCACCGATGTGAACTCTGAGCGCGTGGCGAAATCACGCGTGACGGCTGGCAGCCAATCAAAGGCTGATGTTGCCGTTTATATTGATGACACCTCTGCCTTAAAAGGCGGCGAGTATGGTCTTAAGTATGACGGCAGTGACTATGTCGTGACCAAACCTGACGGTGAAACGGTAAAAGTCAGCACAAATTCAGCAGGCAATGCTTTTTATCTAGATGGGATGCGAGTCGAAGTTCGAAACCCGCCTGAATTGGGTGAGAAGCTGTTACTGCGTCCAACGCGTAACTTTGCGGCTCAGATTCAGATGGAAACCAAAGACCCTAGAGATATTGCCGCACAAAGTTATGAGGCATCGACCACGTTTGCGAAAGGCTCGGCGGGGTTCAAAATCCTAGCGGCCGGTCAATTGCGTGAATTTGAAGTGATTGTTTCACCAAAAGGTGAGCAGTTTGCCGTGACTGACCCGAAAGGCAATATTTTAATGCAGCCGCAGCCGTACCCACCTGAAGGGCCGGTTACGATTAATGGTACGACTTTCGAGTTAACCTCTGGCGCTGTGGCAAACGATAAATTTACGGCAAACCTTGTCCCATCAGAAGGTGACAACGGTAACTTGCGTAAGCTGCAAGATCTCCAAACCGGTAAGATCTTGAATGATGGTGAGTCTACGATTTTAGACCTTTACCACAACTTGAATACCAACACAGGCCTGAAAGCGTCGACGGCAAATCGCTTAAGCGACATTGCCACCTTAGAAAAGGAATCCGCTCAGGAACGTATTGCTTCAGTGTCGGGGGTTAACCTCGATGAAGAAGCGGCAAATATGATGAAATTTCAGCAAGCGTACATGGCTTCCTCACGCATCATGCAAGCGGCCAATGATACGTTCAATACTATTTTGGCTCTGAGGTAGGAAGTATAAATGTTGAATCGTATTTCTAGCTTCCACAATTACCAATCTGTTCAGAATGACTTGCGCCGTCAAGAGAACAAGATACATCACAACCAAGCACAACTTGCTTCCGGTAAGAAGTTGCAGTCGCCAAGTGATGATCCTCTTGCGACCCACTATTTACAAAATATTGGTCAGCAATCAGAGCAGCTTAAGCAATATAGTGACGCAATCGTCTTGGTTCGTAATCGATTGGAGCATCATGAGGTATTGGTCTCCAACACCGAGGGCTTTGCTGATGAAGCAAAACGAACCGTGATGGAAATGATTAACGGTGCGCTCTCTCCAGAGGACCGTTTAGCGAAGAAACGCGAGATCCAAGAGCTATCAAATAATTTTCTGCATCTAGCTAACTCTCAAGATGAGTCGGGTAACTACACGTTTGCGGGTACTAAGCCGAAGAATCAACCCTTCTTTAGAGATAACCAAGGTAACGTCAGCTATCAGGGCGATGACTATCAGCGAAAGATGCGTGTAGCGAGTAGCTTCGAGATGGCGATGAATGATCCAGGCAGTAAGTTATTTATGGAAATAGATAACCCGTTTGGTGATTACGAACCGCAGTACGAACTCGAACCCGCTTCTGAATTACTTTTGGAGCGTGCGACGAACTCAGCTGAAGATGGGTCAACGTATAAAGTGACGTTCGTTGATATGCAGACAGGAAATTATGCTTATCAACTTGAAAAAGATGGCGCAGTGGTGGCCGCAGAAGACTTTGATCCTTCGACTGGCATTGTCTATGAAGGGCTGAATATCCAAATCAAAGGCCAAATCACTAAAGGTGATTCGATCACCTTAGAACCGCGAGAGACTTTCTCTATCTTTGATACGTTCAAAGAAGCTGCTGAGCAGGCTGAAAACCCGGTATCGGATGCATCAGCAACAGCGAAATTGCACCAAGTAACCGAAGAGTTCCACGCCGCGTTTATCCATTTGACCAAGGCGAGAACCGATGTTGGTGCGCGTTTAAGTACGCTGGATATTCAAGAGCAACAGCATGAAGATTTTAAGTTGTCTTTAGCCAAAGCAAAAAGCAACTTTGAAGACTTGGATTACTCGAAAGCCATCATTGAGTTCAATGAAAACTCTCGAGCACTGCAAGCTTCCCAACAAGCGTTTGGTAAAACAAAAGACCTGACCTTGTTTAATTATATTTAATGAACAATCTGTATTTAGTGGTGAATTAACCCTCATCATTGAAGTTAGATTCTTTGCCGTATGTGCTATGCCGTATGAGCGAATCACTTCAACCTTTGCCGGTTTCTTATACAGGATGTCATCTGTTTGAAAATAGCGGCAAAAAGCGGCAATGGGTCAACGAAGGTACTTTTTGTTCCCCAAGCCAGTTAAACCAAATCGAGTTAAGTTTTAATTTAAGTGATTGATTTTATATATATTAAAAATTAATCGAAACAGTATTAAACTTGGCATATAACTTGTATCTGTGTTGGTCATAAAATGATTTATACAGATCTTAAACCCTGCATAGAGTTTAGCGAGTAATACACGGTCAGTGCTTATCCATATGAGAGTAAAGCTGGCCGCTTCGCAGAAAGTTTGCGAACTCATAAGGAGAGCAAAATGGCTATTAATGTAAGCACTAACGTTTCTGCTATGACAGCACAGCGTTACCTGAATAAAGCGTCTAATGATTTAGCGACTTCTATGGAGCGTTTGTCATCAGGGCATAAAATCAACAGCGCGAAAGATGATGCAGCCGGTCTGCAAATCTCTAACCGTTTAACGGCGCAATCACGTGGTTTAGACGTGGCAATGCGTAATGCCAATGATGGTATTTCAATTGCACAAACCGCTGAAGGCGCGATGAACGAATCAACTAACGTATTACAACGTATGCGTGATCTGGCGATTCAATCATCAAACGGTACGAACTCGGCAGCGGAACGTACAGCGCTTAATGAAGAGTCTTCGGCACTTCAAGACGAGCTAAACCGTATCGCGGAAACGACCTCTTTTGGTGGCCGTCGTCTGTTGAATGGTTCATTTGGTGAAGCATCTTTCCAGATAGGTTCTAGCTCTGGTGAAGCAATGATTATGGGACTCACTAGTGTTCGTGCTGATGATTTCCGTATGGGCGGTACTACGTTCGATTCTGAAAATGGTAAAGATAAAAGCTGGGAAGTGCCGCCAACGGCGAGCGATCTTAAGTTTGAATTCAGAACCAAAGCAGGTGAAGACATCGTTTTAGATATCAATACCAAAGCGGGTGATGATATCGAAGAGCTTGCTACTTACATTAATGGTCAATCTGATCTTGTGAACGCATCGGTTACCGATGATGGTCGCATTCAACTATTTGTTGCTGAACCTGACCTTGAAGGTGCAATGTCGATCTCTGGTGGTTTAGCCTCTGAGCTAGGTATTAAGAGTGAAGGCCGTGCAACATCGGTTCAAGATATCAGCCTGACTAGCGTTGCAGGTTCACAAAACGCAATCAGCGTAATTGATTCTGCAATGAAGTACGTAGATTCACAGCGTGCTGATTTGGGTGCTAAACAGAACCGTCTAAGCCACAGTATTAATAACTTGGCAAACGTTCAAGAGAACGTAGACGCTTCTAACAGCCGAATCAAAGATACGGACTTTGCGAAAGAGACGACGCAAATGACCAAATCACAAATTCTGCAACAAGCAGGTACTTCGATACTTGCTCAAGCAAAACAGTTGCCTAACTCTGCAATGACACTATTGCAATAGTTATTGGTTGAACTTGCTGCTCGTGTTCAGACGTGAGCCATGCAGCAAGGGAAACTGGCAAGCATACTTACTATGAGTGTTTAGCTCTCTCATCTCTCACCTGCTATTCATTTTTACGGTAAGAATGCAACGGCGAGTCAGAAATGTGTTCATTTCTCGATGATCTCCACACAGGCTCTGACCTGCCAACTAGCCCCGGTTCTCTCAAAGGAAAAGGGGCTTTTTCCTTTCTGTTATTTATTTCTCTGTTTCCTAACTTTAGAATTCTGATCCTTAAGTTTCCTGATCTTTAAGTTTCCATTCAACCCATTTTCTTCGTTACAAATGGTCCACTTGGCTAGATGAATTGCACAATTTTTAAGCCCATCAATGATCTTTGGTGATTGATCATTTCTGAGCGTTGACCAACTTGAACGGTAGTTAGCGTGTTTTTTGAACAAATTAAGATTTATACCCGATTAAACCCCATCGCCTTTTTAGAAAAGTGTGAAATTTAACTTACTGATAAGTAATGATTTAATATTTTATTTGTGGTTTTTTTAAAGTTTTTCTAAAGCTTCGGGATTTTGAGCCGTTATTAAATGTAACTTTGAGAGAACTACTTGGTTTTCCGAGACGTCGGAAACCGCTATACCGGAAAATCAATTGGAGAAATCACCATGGCAGTGAATGTAAATACAAACGTTTCAGCGATGACTGCGCAACGTTACCTAAACAACGCAAACAGCGCACAACAAACATCAATGGAGCGCCTAGCTTCAGGTTCTAAAATCAACAGCGCGAAAGATGACGCTGCGGGCCTACAAATCTCTAACCGTTTGAACGTTCAGAGCCGCGGCCTTGATGTTGCTGTTCGTAACGCGAATGACGGTATCTCAATTGCACAAACTGCTGAAGGTGCAATGAACGAGACAACCAACATCCTGCAACGTATGCGTGATTTGTCTCTACAATCTTCAAATGGCTCAAACTCAAAATCTGAGCGTGTAGCGATTCAAGAAGAAGTAACAGCACTGAATGACGAATTAAACCGTATCGCGGAAACAACGTCTTTCGGTGGCAACAAGCTGCTTAACGGTACTCACGGTACTAAATCATTCCAAATCGGTGCGGATAACGGTGAAGCGGTAATGCTTCAACTGAAAGACATGCGCTCTGATAACGCTCAGATGGGTGGTAAGAGCTACCAAACTGAGAACGCGAAAGATAAAGACTGGAACGTTCAAGCTGGCGCAAACGACCTAAAAATGTCGTTCACTGATAACTTCGGCCAAGCACAAGAAATCGATGTGTCTGCGAAAGCGGGCGACGACATCGAAGAGCTAGCAACTTACATCAACGGTCAACAAGACTCTGTTAAAGCGTCTGTAACTGAAGACGGTAAGCTACAAATGTTTACTGGTAACAATAAAGTTGAAGGCGAAGTGGCATTCTCTGGCAGCCTTGCTGGCGAACTAGGCATGCAACCTGGCAAAGATGTAACGGTTGATACTATCGACGTAACATCAGTTGGCGGCGCACAAGAGTCTGTTGCAGTTATCGATGCGGCCCTTAAGTATGTAGATAGCCACCGTGCTGAGCTAGGTGCTTTCCAAAACCGTTTCGACCACGCTATCAGCAACTTAGACAACATTAACGAGAACGTTAACGCATCTAAGAGCCGTATTAAAGATACCGATTTCGCGAAAGAAACGACTCAGATGACTAAGTCTCAGATCCTTTCTCAAGCTTCAAGCTCGATTCTTGCTCAAGCGAAGCAAGCTCCGAAC
>Ga0310124_10000864_pt1 | contig 21585 bp, 16 predicted proteins | sample CB11b_AW_Bot5_MG_FD_203507 | JGI IMG/M metagenome (GOLD analysis project Ga0310124, IMG submission 203507) | Marine microbial communities from Western Arctic Ocean, Canada - CB11b_AW_Bot5 | ecosystem: Environmental > Aquatic > Marine > Oceanic | place: Canada: Western Arctic Ocean | collected... | reverse complement strand
ATGGCGACATCATGTTCATCTACCACCTCGACCAAGGTTACCCCGAGACAAATGTACGTGCTCTTAATGACCACTTGATCGAGTTGGGTATGGCACAACCAGGTCGGCGCCACCCAGCAAGTGGCACATCAACCATGGATTAACCCACCGCAGCCTGCCGAAAGCTAGATAGGCACAGTTTGACTTGCCCTATCATTCGCATCAGTCAAAATCGCCCAAAACCATCTCGTCCACGGTCTGCCCCGCTGGCATCATCGGATAGACGTGTTCGTGCTTTTCAACCAAGAAATCACCAACAACCGGACCGTCATGTTCCAGTAATTCACTGATCTTCGCTGGCAACTCGGCTTTGGACTCACAACGCACACCCTTGATATGCATCGCCTCAGCCATCGCCTTGAAATCAGGATTATGCATTTGGGTATGGCTGTAACGTTCTTCATAGAAGAGGTCCTGCCACTGCTTGACCATACCCTGAAAATCATTGTTCATAATGATCGTTTTAGCGGCAATATCGTATTGGGCGGCGGTCACCATTTCCATGCATGTCATACAGAAGCTACCGTCGCCATCGATGTTGACCACTGTTTTTTCGGGCCGTGCAAGTTTGGCACCAATCGACGCTGGCACCCCATAGCCCATCGTGCCCAGACCACCAGATGTAATCCACTGACGCGGATATTTAAACTGGTAAAACTGAGCCGCCCACATTTGGTGTTGCCCCACACCGGTGGTCAGAATTGCTTCACCGTTTGTTTGGCGATACAGCTCTTCGATTACCGCCTGAGGTTTGAGATGGCCAGGACGTTCGTCATCCTTGTATCGGAACGGGTGATCATGCTTCCATTGGGTTATCCGCTTGAACCATTCTGTACGATCACGCCGCTCGAGCATGGGAATGAGCCGTTCAAGGTTCTTACGTGCATCACCCTCAACGGCAATGGTCACGGGTACGGTTTTGTTGATATTCTCTGGAGCAATATCAAAATGGATGATACCGCCGCGACCTTCACGCTCCGCAGCACGCGCACCAGGCGCAAACTTCGTGGGATCCCCTGTGATCCGATCGTCGAACCGGGCACCCACAGAAATAATGCAGTCGGCATCACGCATGGCCCAGTTGGCGTACGCCGCACCATGCATGCCGAGCATGTGCAGGCTCAGGGGTGACGTTTCGTCGAATCCACCCAGCCCCTGCAACGTCGTGGTCACGGGAATGTTCGCATTGGTTGCCGCTTCAGTCAGCGGTCCATGGGCTTCAGCCAGAATGACGCCCTGACCAACATAAAACACGGGGCGATCCGCGCGATTGATCAGTTCCGCCGCCCGTTCGACTTCACTCGAAGTTCCCAGCTCACGAAGATGGTAACCGGGCAAGTTAGGCTTGGTGCTCACGGGCTTGTCCAAAATCGAGGCCGTCACGTCTTTGGGAAGATCAACCACCACCGGGCCGGGCCGACCGGTCGTGGCGATTTGAAATGCGGAATTGATCGCGCGGGGGATATCGCGAACGCTTTTAACCAATACATTCCATTTGGTACAAGGGCGTGTGATGCCTGTCACATCTGCTTCCTGGAAAGCATCGGTTCCGATTGCAGAGGTGGCGACCTGCCCACAGAAAACAATCAAAGGCGTACCATCCATATTCGCATCTTGGAGTGGCGTGACTGTGTTGGTTGCGCCTGGCCCGCTAGTCACCAGAACCACACCGGGCTTACCACTGGCGCGGGCATAGCCTTCGGCCATGTGACCGGCACCTTGCTCGTGCCGTGTCAAAATGAACTTGAAATGCTTGGATTCGTAAATCGCATCAAACACCGGCAGTATCGCACCTCCAGATATACCAAATATGTGTTTTACCCGGTGCTCTTGCATCATCCGATCAAAAATCTGAGCACCAGTTAACCCCACATATTGGTCGGTTGTTTCAGCTGCGGTATCGTTCCCAACGAAATTCGTACTGGCAGAAGGCTTACGAGCCATAACAAATCATCTTTCGCTTCTAGGCCGCAGCAGGTACTTCCGCAATCCATAGTCGCGGCAGATTCTTGAGATACCTTACGGGGTCTATATTCGTTTCTTAATCGTCAAGTAGTTTAATGTAGCGACAGGCCACTTAACCTAAAAACCGTAAAGAGGGGGTGCGGGTCGTCCGCTCAACTAACAGCAACCTTGACCACATCAGGCAAGGTCAAGAAATCAGGTAGTCTTGAAAATGACGCGGCAACCAACATAAACACAATATACCGCAGGAAATAACAAATGACCAGTTTTTTGTTATGTACCAGACATTGTCCACGGTATTAGGTACTTGACCTGAATTTTCTCAAGAATCATCTGGCTCAGTGAGTACGATACTTATCAGCCGATAGACCATGAGTCCTTGTTGCCGGCCGTCAAACCTCCACTCGGTCCGTGATCCGATCCATCAGCATGTTTACGGAACGGTATGATGCGTCACAGAAAAGCCCCGGAACAGCGGAGTCAAACCAATGCCAGACGGTGAAGTGGTGAAAATAGCAATCATCGGAGGGTCGGGCCTTGGGGACGCACTCGGTGTAGAAACCGGTGAAACAAAAACATTTGAAACACCATTTGGGGCACCCAGTTCACCCGTGGTGCTTGCCAAATGGCATGGCATTGAGATCGCCCTCCTTCAACGCCATGGCACCGGACATATTTACAACCCTTCAAATATTCCTTACCGGGCAAATATCTATGCCCTAAAACAACTTGGTATCACCCACATCGTAGCCAGTGGGGCAACTGGATCACTTCGCGAAAATATCGGTCCCGGCGATCTGGTGATCGTCGACCAGGTAATTGACAAAACGTCCAAACGCGCCAATACGTTTTATAAGGATGCAGCTGTACATGTTGAACTTGCTGAGCCGTTTTGCCCAGTGATGCGTAAGTGGTTGCTACAGGCAGTAGAGCAATCACGTGATCGCCTTGGGGACATAACGGTCCACGACGGTGGCACCTATGTATGCATGGAAGGCCCCGGTTTCTCCACGAAAGCAGAGAGCCAAATGCACCGGCAGTGGGGGGGGGATCTCATCGGAATGACGTGTATGCCGGAAGCCAAGTTGGCTCGTGAAGCAGAGATTGCCTATGCCCTGCTGGCACTGCCCACGGATTATGACTGCTGGAAACCACACCCTGCCGGCATTAAAGCACCTGATCTGCTGGCAGAAATAACCAGGAACTTACGCCAGGCATCGACCAATGGGATTACGTTGATCAAAGCAGCGATGGCCAATATCTCAACCCTTTATGCAGAGCCAAGCCCTTCTCATAATGCACTATCAATGGCGATTTGGTCGGACAAGTCGGAGATTGACCCTGCGGAAATCCAACGTCTTGATGTACTTTGGGGTCGGCACTTCAAGGACTAGATCGGCAAAAAAACAGCTGTCATGCCCGTTGGGAGAGGGCAGGCATGTCCCCCATCGGGGCTTGCCCAAATTTCACATAACTACAAGTCACCGACCAGGCAAAGCCCGCTCGCGAGCTTTGCTTGCTGATACTGGCCCAGATGGGTAACTTGTAGTATTCCAGGTTGAACAGGGGAATATAATAATGAAGTTAATCTGTGACCGTGGTGCCCTTGGCGAATCTCTTGGACTAGTCAGCGCTGTTGTCGTGACACGCACACCCAAGCCTGCACTACGCTGTGTCAAGATGACAGCATCTGACTCGAAGCTCACACTGTCAGCAACTGACTTGGAGGTTTCCGTGCGGGTAACCACCCCACGCGTTGAGGTTCAGGAACCGGGGGAATCCTTGGTGATTGCCGACAAGCTTAACCAGATTGTCCGCGAGTCAATCGATCCAACGTTAGCGATCGAAGTGGACAGCGACTCCCTGACCATTGCCACACAGGATGCGCACTTCAAAGTCTTCACAAGCCCCACTGATGATTTCCCGCCAATACCTAATTTTGAAGGGGATCCTGATTTTGAAATCTCTACATCAGATTTACGGCGGTTAATTTCCCAGACGATCTTCGCCACTGCACGTGAGTCGAGTCGGTACGCAATCAATGGCGTCTTGATCGAACGCGACGGCAAGAAACTGGTGGTTGTTGCCACGGACGGTCGCCGCCTGGCTTTGGCCAAAGGCGATTGCCGTGCGGCCAACGGGGATAACCGATCCGCCATTGTACCCACCAAGGCACTGACACTTCTGCTGCGTGTATTTGATGACGGCGACCAGACCGTACGTGTGCAGATTGCCGACAATCAAATCTTATTTGCAACTGACGAGGCAATGGTGACATCGAACCTGGTTGAAGGGAACTTCCCGCCATATCGTGATGTGGTACCCAAAGACGGTGACCGCAGAGCAACACTGAGCACAGACATCTTTGCCAGCGCCGTGCGCCGGGCAGCATTATTGACCAATGAAGAATCAAAGGGCGTCAATATGGCATTTAGTGCCGAGGGTTTAAAGCTTTCTAGCCGTGCGCCGGAGTTGGGAGAGGCACAGATTAACATCGACGTACCGGAATACAGCGGGGAATCCGTTGAAATCGGTTTTAATCCGCAGTTTATCCTCGATGCGCTCAAGATAGTTGACACCGATCAGGTGAATGTCGAACTCCAAGCACCCAACAAACCGGGCATTATTCGCACCGGTTCTGATTTCCTATACGTGGTGATGCCCGTCAGCCTGGATTAAGGGCCCCTGCCAATTCATCTTCCCCGCCACGTCGTGCGACGACAATGTTGTGGGCAGCAAGTACCGACTCAAGCTTCATCCTGTTAGTTGCCTCTAGCTCACATAACGGCAGCCGTAATTCTCCACTATCCATGCCAGCGATAGCCATGGCGGCTTTGATGGGAACGGGGTTGGTTTCGATGAACATCACTTTGAAAAGGTCCAAAAGTTCGTAGTGGATTGATCGAGCACTTTCAAAGTCGCTGGCAAGCGCTGCGGTGGTGATCGCCTTGATGCGATCAGGAATGAGGTTTGAAAGCACGCTAATCACACCCTTAGCGCCAAGACTCATAAGTGGCAGTGTAAGCGAATCATCACCACTGATTATTGCAAATTGGTCTAGGTCACAGAGCTGTGCAATAAGCGAGGTGGTGTCCATTGAACCAGTTGCTTCTTTGACACCGACAACATTGGGATGCGTAGAAAGGCGCCCAACCGTTTGTGGAGTCATTTCAATACTGGTTCGTCCTGGAATGTTGTACAGTACGATGGGCAAGTCAACCTTGTCGGCAATAGTCATAAAATGCCGATAAAGCCCTTCCTGGGAAGGCTTGTTGTAATAGGGGTTGACCATCAGCGCCCCATCAGCACCTATATTCCTTGCATGTTCGGTCAATTTAAGCGCCTCGCTGGTCGAATTAGATCCAGTGCCAGCAATGACTTTCACTTTGCCATCCGCCGCATCAACAACCCATTCATTTACCCAGCGTTGCTCTTCATGACTGAGGGTTGGTGATTCACCCGTCGTCCCGGAGGGAACCAAGCCGTCAATACCATTTTCCACTTGGAAACGCACGTTTGCCACAAGTTGATCACGGTCAACTTGACCATTAGAAAATGGCGTCACCATTGCTGTATAGGCGCCGCAAAACATGCCACTTACTCTATGAGCAGGAAGCTCACAAAGCAAAGAAGTCTGATGACATTAGACTCAAGGACCATCTTGCCTCAACTTTTCACCCTTCGATTATTGACAGGGAATATGCGTGACCTTTACCGGCCACGCAATGCAAGAATCAACTCTACCTTGCCGATGTGCTCGTCGAGTTTCTGGGCAATATCGGTTGGTTCAACACCTTGATCAGCCAGTTCATATACCGATCTGGCAAGTGGATCACTGGGTTGGCTTGGTTGCTGTCCAGGATTAGCAATGGTTGTGTTGGACTGCTGCGCTTGGCCTATCTTTTCATCTACTTCCTCAATAAGGTGCTCAAGCTGGATTGCCTTGGCATCAAGTTGAGCCCCCAAACGTTTGGCCATCTGTTCGATTTCAACCATGAGTTCCTCAAGATCGGTACGCATGCCACCCAATTGCTTGTTACGCTCAATCCGTTCCTGGGACATGGCTTCACCGGTCTTGCGGTGCCGCCGTGAACGCAACCGCATAAATAGCCACAGGTTGATCAGCAACAAGCCGAGAATGAGCAGGTATGTTGCAAATGGCGAGTCGGCCTTTTGTGGCTGTAGAGTCGTGTCGGTTAAAACCGGCAGATTAGCGAGCCAGTACAGAAATTCAGGTGTCATGGCCGGTACCCTGTTCGATGGAAAATGGAGCCAAACCTGCATTAAAATCCAGTGCGTAGACGACTGGAAGCTATCATTCTACGGATGCCCCATCGTACCATGGTCCTAGCCACACACCCATTCGTCAAAATGATCGCTTCAGCGGCACGTGGTTATTGCGGTGTAGAAACTGGCGCAAGAATTATCGTGGCAACCAGCGGGGGGGCAGACTCAGTAGCATTGCTTCGCGCACTGGCCGTACTGGCACCAAGACGTCGCTGGAATCTAAAACTGACTGTCGGCCATATTCATCATCACCTCCGTGATGCCGATGGGGCCGCCGAAAAGGATGCTGTATTCGTTGATCAACTCGCCGAAAAATTGGGCCTTGATTATCAAAGGCGAGACCTTGATCTGCAGCAACCCGACGAACAAAACAACCTTGAGGCTCGTGCGCGAATGCAGCGGTATCAGGCGTTGGGTGATATCGCGGTACAAACCAGAGCCAACTTCGTGGCGACCGGCCACCATGGAGATGATCTGCTTGAGACAATGCTCATGAAATTCCTGCGTGGGTCATCGGTTCGTGGCTTACGCGCCATGAGTTGGGACCGCCACCTGCAGGAAGACATTCGCCTCATTCGACCGATGCTTGGAGTCGACCATCAAGCGGCCCTTCAGTTTGTATCCGATCTGGATCAAACCTGGTGCGAGGACCTTACCAACAATGATCAAAATCGGCAGCGGGCCCGTCTACGCCACGAGGTCATGCCGGTTCTTCGCCAGATTCGTCCGGATGCGGCTGGTAAGGCATTGGTATTGTCACAACATGCGAGGTGCATGACACAACTACTCGATGCCTCTGTAAGTGAGGCATATGACCAGATTGTGATTAAAGATACCACTGCCGCCATTACTGTAGATCGATGCAAGGCGCAACAATTAGTCGAAGTGGTTCTTTACGAGTTGTTAAGATTATTATTGGTAAAACTTGGTGCCAGACCGGATTCATTGAGCCAGCGGGCGGTTGAACCCATTTCGACTGCGATCATGGATCGCAAAGGCGGGCAGCGAGAATTTCATCTAGATCGCAACGTGCATGTGTTGGTATCAAAAGATTCCTGCTTGATGCATCGGAACCTTGAATAACATCCTATCAGTTGCCATCGGCCTGTTGCCAGATGATGCGTGGGGCATCGTTCCACATCATTTCAAGGTCATAGTGCGCTCGGGTTGAAGGGTCGAAAATGTGGACAACCACATCGACAAAATCAATGACCAGCCATGTGGTTGATGCGTCCTGTTCGCTTCCAAATCGGTCGACACTACGCTCATCTGCAAAATCCCGAAGTTCGCTGGCAACCGATGTGATCTGCCGATCCGAGGAACCCGAGGCAATCAGAATGTAATCCGTCACATCACTAAGGCCACGCAAATCAAAGATGACCACATCCTCACAATGACGGCCATCGAGCAGTTGGGCGGCATCTACAACGAACTGGCGAATCCCCATTGCTTTATCACCACGGTCACGACCTGGCTTGGGACGTTGGCTCTCGCCGGCTTGCCCACGCCCTTCGCCTGGACCAAGGGCCCCAGAGGGCCCCAGGATTGCTTGTTGTGGATCAAGTGGGTTCATGGCGCGGTCGCTAACCAGCATTTTGCAACCGTGCAAATAGATCGCCGTATTTCACAATCAAGCCTGCAAAAACGACAGATACAACACTGATTAACTTGATCAGAATATTGAGCGATGGCCCGGACGTATCCTTGAATGGATCGCCTACGGTATCGGCGACCACACCGGCCTTGTGTGCTTCAGAACCCTTGCCACCGTGGTTGCCGATCTCAATATACTTCTTGGCGTTGTCCCAAGCACCACCAGCGTTGGCCATGAAAATAGCCACGGCGAAGCCGGTGACCAGCGTACCCGAGAGCAGGCCCATGACACCGGGCACGCCGAGAATCATTCCAACCGCGATGGGAACGATCAAGGCAAGGATCGAGGGTACGATCATTTCCTTCAAGGCGCCACCGGTTGAAATTGAGACGCAATTGGCATAGTCAGGATAATTTTGACCATCAACGCTAACCTCGAAGGGCCATTTCATCGGATCGGCAACGTCCTCATCACTCATGCCGTTTTTCTTGAATGCAGCTTTCATAATGCCAAACTGGCGACGGCATTCATCGATCATCGAGTAAGCGGCACGGCCCACGGCATTCATCGTCATGGCACAAAAGACCATGACCAGCATGACGCCGATGAACAGACCACCGAGGACATGCGGATTGAGCAGGGTGACGTTGAGTTCTTTCATGAGTTGAGGAAGGGTTGTTTCCTGAGAAATCGACAGGGTCGCCCATTGGGCGGAAAGCCCCTCGGCGCTGGCCGCCTGCTTGATCAACGCCTGCTTGACCATGATGACGTATGCCGCCAGCAGGGCCAGTGCCGTCAAAGCCGCGGATCCAATGGCGAAACCCTTCCCTGTCGCAGCGGTTGTATTGCCCAGCGAGTCGAGCATATCAGTACGCTCACGCACTTGCGGCGGTTGGTGTGTCATCTCGGCGTTACCGCCGGCGTTGTCGGCGATGGGGCCGTAGGCGTCTGTGGCCAATGTGATACCCAGCGTGGAAAGCATGCCGACCGCCGCTATGCCAACACCGAATACGCCCATGAGAAAATTGTTTCCGCCACCGGCGAAATTGAAAGCGCAGATAATGGAGACTACGACCGTCAGTAGAGGGATCCAAGTGGAAATCATGCCCTCGGCAATGCCGGAAATGATGACCGTGGCCGGTCCCATCTCAGCTTGTGCGCTGATGCGTCGGGTCGGCCCGTGCTCGTAGGAGGTGTATCGCTCTGTGCCCCAAGCGATGATCAGGCCGGCCAAGAGGCCGGTAATGATGGCACCCCAGACGCCCATCCACTTGACTCCTTCGACCTCGATGCCACCGAGAAGCATGTTCAGGAGAATACCCGAACCCACGATGATCAATGCAGAACTAAGCCAGACACCGGCGTGCAAACTTTTGAGAAGTTGGGCAAAACTGGCATTGTCTTTAGCCCGCACACTGAAAATAGAAAGGATCGAACAGATGATCCCCAGACCAGCCAGTGCCGCCGGCGCGATGACCAGTTTAAGTGCGTCGCTGGGTTCCAGACCGACCGAGACGGACGCGGCTGCCGCCAGAGCCATCGCAGCCAGGATTGATCCGTAGTAGGACTCATAGAGGTCCGCGCCCATGCCAGCCACGTCGCCGACATTGTCGCCCACGTTATCAGCGATGGTGGCGGGATTTCGGGCATCATCCTCGGGGATGCCCGCTTCCACCTTGCCGACCAGGTCGGCACCAACATCGGCCGCCTTGGTGTAGATGCCGCCTCCCACGCGGGCGAACAACGCCTGCAGCGATGCCCCCATGGCAAAACTGAGCGTGACCGTGGTCAGCGAGACCAAGTCCGTTGCCGCCTCAACACCTTTTATGGCGAACAGCACCAAAAACCAGACGCTCACATCGAGCAGGGCAAAACCCGTCACACAGAGACCCATGACTGCTCCAGCGCGGAAGGCCACCTTGAGACCGTCATTCAACGAGTCTTTCGCTGCATTCGTCGTGCGAGCCGATGCGTTCGTCGCCGTTTTCATGCCAAGGAAACCACACAAGCCCGAGAGCAGCGATGCGATCACCATGCCAATCCAGGTCTGTGGCTCCTGCAGGCCCGTGAATCCCATGACCAAGAGAATTACCGCCAAGACCGCGACCACGAGGTAGACCACTTTGGCTTGACGGCCGAGATAGGCGTAAGCCCCGTCGCGAACCGCCTGAGCGATACGGACCATATTCTCATCGCCTTCGCTGGTGGCCATGACGCCACGGTAGAAAAAAAACGCCATGACCAAGGCTAGAACTGCCCCGATGGGTGCCAGCCAGAAAGCTTGAGGAAGTTCAACCTGTCCGATCGTGACTCCTACGCCCAGCACCTCAAAGACCGACTGCGAAACGGCATAGTCAGTGGCGTGAGCCACCGGCGGGAACACAGTGAAACACGCCAAGATCATGATGATCAAAAACAAACCAGCGAATCGCCGCATGAAAAGATCTCCTCAAGAGTTACCACTTCAATACAGTTGGATAAAAGTTATGCGGATTAGGTTTTCACTACCGGTGGCAAACGGCTTGCGGTGACTTCGCCTCCATTTAGGATGAAAGTTCTACCCCGCATAAAGCCCTAGTCAAAGATTTGGTTCTGCTGCTGGCATCAACCTGCCATATTTTCGGAATTCTGCCCAAAATCAGCAAGTGCCTGCACTCCATCCTCACATCCAGTGAATATTGTCCAAACTGGTCATCGGCGTCTTGTTTTGCTCTGACGGGCCGCCTCCGCCTGACGTGCGGGGCCGAACTTGCCGCTGAGAGCATCCTGCGCGGCTACACGCTTGACACTTTTACGCAATGCACGCTGACGTTTCTCACTTGGTTTTTCGTAAAAAAGACGACGTTTGATGTCTTTCGTCAAACCTTCTTTTTCGCACATTTTCTTGAACCGCCGCATGAGTTGTTCGGCCGACTCACCACTTCGTGCCTTAATCCGTATGGGCATTGCACATCCTCTTTATTCACCGTTACTTGCCAAGTCTGGCATTGTGACAGATCGGTCTAGGGGGAGCAAATCGTTTGAAAATCACGTTAGCCCCGAAAAGGTCGAAGCAACTTCAATGTAACACCCTTCAGGAACGTTTGTCACACCAATCCAGATATAACACATTGTTTTAAAAAATGTTACACATAAATCGATCGCGTTTGTCTTTCTAGAACCTTGGCCGAAGAAGCGATGGCCCTTCACATTACTTTCTTTTATGGTTCGGGACGATGGCAAACAGGCCTAATTTCCATCCACCCACACTTATTGCCAATGTTTATTCCCTTCACTCATGTTCCATCATCTTGAAGAATCGTATACGCAATATGAGTGACACAACTGTTAATACGCTTGATGTGAGTAAGCAGATCAAGATGAATGGCGCTGGTTTCATGAGATTGGGCATGGCCAGCGTTAAGCCGCTCAAAGTGACTGTCTCTGAAATCACGTTCAATCTGATCGATCCTTTGCTTATGTCGTAGCAGCTGGCGGGCTAGCAGATGGTCCCGGGTGCTGAATGCGGTCTCAGCGATCAACATGTTTTCCGCGACTTTCTGGTAGAACGAATCCAGTTCAGACCAGCCTTCCGTGGAGAACTCTACACGATTTCTAATCTTCTTAGTGACCAGTTCCGATAGGTTTTTGTCGATGATGTCGCCAATATTTTCTAACTCATTGAGACAGCGAAGTTGGCGCATCTGTTCGGATGCATCATTACGGTCCAAGCCCTGTGCTGCCAGCCGGGAGAGGAACCTTTTAATCTGGGTGTCCAGCAGATCAACTTCGTCATCCCGGTTACTTACCTGGTCACTAAGACCTTGGTCATTGGTCTTGATTGATCGCCACAGGTCAGTAAACATCTGTCGGACGATCTCCGCCACGCGCAGGATCTCCCGCATTGACTGACCTGTCGCCAGGGCAATGCTGTCGATCGGGCTATCAGAAATATAATCAGGGCCAAAGGCTTGGTTCTGCGACTCCGGCGGATCCGGCGCAAGGTTTACCACCACCCAGTCAAGCGGTGCCAGAAAAGGAAGCCCAATACACGCAAGCACCAAGTTAAATCCAATGTGCAACAAGCCGATCTGAATTGGAAGATCTAACCCGGTCATCTCCAGTGCTGCAATGATTGGCGCAAACAGGAAAACCACCACCATCGCAGTAACTGCCTTTGCGATCAAATTACCAGCCGCCAGTCGGCGAGATTCGAGTTGATTCCAACCGATCAGCAACGTGGTAATGCCCACACCAACGTTGGCTCCAACTACGACTGGGGCAGCGATCTGCATGTCTATAAGATTGGTCTGGTTCAGTGAAAGCCCAATGGCCATGGCAATCGTGGCCGTGCTGGATTGCAAGAGCACCGCAATGACTGTGGCAATGATGACCAGCACCGTTGGATAGTGACCGGCTGCACTGAAAAGGTCACTGAGGTGGGTATCAGGCATCACCTGGCCTGAAGTGGTCTTGATAATAGCTACACCTAGAAAGATGAAACCCAAACTCATGATGACTTGACCAAAACCACGACTGCGAGCCGCAACCGTAAATTGATAGAACGGTAGCCCGATCAGAATGAGGATTGGTGCGAACTGTTCCAACCGCAATGCAAGCAGTAGAACTGCGATGGTTAATCCCAGGTCTGCGCCAAACATTAGAGCCAACATCTGCTTCGCTGATGCATGCCCTGCTTTGGTTGACTGGACTGCCAGGGCAGAGAGAGTTGTACTGGACGGCGCCACAATGGCAATGCTTAAGCCACTGATAAACGCCCTCACACGATTCTGTGCAATGCGTTGAACCCAATGCCTTAACCTCGCACCAAAGAGCCGATCTAATCCCTTGCGTAAGAACCGCACGCCAAAAAGGATCAGTGCGACACCGCCTCCAACCATCAACAGAACCACAATGGCCGGCCGCATCGGCTGCACACCATCATCGATTGCCAGTTGGCCAATCGTCAGCAGTAGGGGGGGATCAGTCATGGGGCATCCAGCCAGCTAATGACGAAAATGACGCCGGCCAGTAAAAACCAAGGTGACACCAGCTTCATGGCAAGCAACAATCGTATCTTCATCCTTTTTGGAGCCCCCAGGTTGCACAATGGCCTTCACCCCAGCCCCGATGAGCAAATCAGGACCATCGCGAAACGGAAAGAATGCGTCGGAGGCAGCAACCGAGCCCTTGGCCCGCGTGCCAGCTTTTTCAATGGCCAAACGGGTGCTTGCAAGACGGTCCATCTGTCCCGCACCCGCACCTACAAGTGATCCGTCGTTGACGAGACATACGGCATTTGATTTGAGATGCTTAACACTGATCATTGCCAACACCAATTGCTGCAAATCTGTCTGCGTGGCCTCGGGGCCACCTACATGCTTCCAATCCGTGGGTTGATCAAACGGCGCCAAGTCTCGCTGCTGAACGAGCAGACCACCCCTGATCTGCCGCAGGGCCATATGTTTTGAGGACCGCATGGCTGGATTGAGTAGATCGCCCACTTCGAGAATACGTATATCTTTCCAGCGATTAGTAATTTTTTCAAGGGCCTGCTTATCATAACCCGGTGCAATAACCACGTGCAGAAACTTTTTGCCAGCACAGATCGCTTCAGCAGTCGCCATGTCAACTGTACGATTCATCGCCACAATTCCACCAAAAGCCGCCAGTGGGTCACCCGCATATGCTTTCTCAAAGGCCTGAGCCAAGTCCGTTGACACCGAAAATCCACAGGGATTGGCGTGTTTAATCACCGCAGCAGCAGCCAGTTGAACAGGGTCAATCTCCTTGACCAATTCCAGGGCTCCATCAGCATCCAGCAGGTTGCAATAACCAAGAGGAATGCCGTGAAGCTTCTTGGCATGTGCAGCCGATGGTTCGGTACTGCTTGGATCAACATAAAGTGCTGCAGACTGGTGGGGATTCTCACCATACCGCAGTGGGTCCTGATGACGACTAAAGCGTAGCTCGAACGAGTCAGGAAATTCCGTCTTCTCCTGACCACACTGCACAGAAAACCATTGACTGATGGCAGTGTCATAGACCGCTGTACGAGTAAATGCCGCAAGTGCAAACTTCTGCCGCAAGGCCAAGGTTGTGGCGCCATTATGGGCCGCCATTTCAGCGATGACGGTGTCATATTGACCTGGGTCGGTAACCACTGTGACAAAACGGTGATTTTTTGCTGCACTTCGCAACATGCTTGGGCCACCAATATCGATCTGTTCGATGACGTCGCTGTCTGTGACATCCGGTCGCGCTGCTGTCTGCTCAAAGGGGTAGAGGTTCACGCAAACCAGATCAATCGGCTCAATACCGTGCTTAAACATTTGGGCTAGATGTTCATCATTGTCCCGTAATGCAAGCAAACCACCATGAACTCGAGGATGAAGCGTCTTTAAGCGGCCATCCATCATCTCGGGAAAGCCGGTAACCTGGTCAATCGCAGTAACCTCAAGACCGGCTTGGCGAATCTTATTGGCAGTACCACCCGTTGAAATGATCGATACGCCGTAGCTGAGAAGCTTTTTGGCAAAGGGGATAAGGTCGGCTTTGTCACTGACAGTAATCAGGGCACGCTTAACGGGAACAAGCTCAGTCATTTGGCTTAGCTAATGGGTTCCAGCCAGAGCAACCGTCCGGCAACAGATATCAGGACCAGACGACCGTCGTCAAGTTGGATAACGGTCTGCAACGGAAGGACTGGTACCGAAGTTCTTGTCTTACCGGTGGCCAGATCAACGAAAATCAAATTCTGGCCAGTGTTTAATAATAATCGATTGCCAATCCTGCCAACTACCTGTGCCGAAGCAGCGAAGGTCCAAACCGTTTTACCGGTTCCCGCCTCAAGCACTTTGAGCCCCGCATGGGGAACATTTTGAATCACGAAGTTGGCAATCCGTACCGGTGACGATCGTAGTGGATAATCTGTTCGATGAATCCAGCGATCACGACCATCAAGTTGACGCAACGAGTACAGCGACTGATCCTCGCATGCAATATAGACTGATTCCCGGTCGATCACGACCGGTGCTGTAATCCGGCCAAATGTCCGCGCAGGCCAAAGATGCTGTCCGGTTGTTCGTTCGAGCATGGCACCCTTGCCATGGACATCGGTGACAAAAACACCGTTGCGGTAAATTACCGGCGTTGCAGCAATCTCTCCCGTCATCTGGTAACGCCAATCATCGCTGCCAACCCTAAGGTTATGAGCGAAAACCAGTCCGCTGGTGCTCCCGAAGATTGCGAGATCCTCACTCACAACAGGTCCCTGATCAACCGCCACCGCGAGCTGCTGGCGTTCCTGTGTATGGCCATTTGCCGCTGACAACAAAAACAATTCAGATTCCGTATTGATCAGAATCGATTCCGCATATGAATGCGGCTGATAGAGGTCTTGGGCGGTGCTGCCGATGATCCGACTCCATACCGTATCGCCATTGCTAAGTGAGATTGCTGTAACGAGATTTGACGGTGATTCAACAACAATAAGTTGATCATCAAGAGCAGCCACGTGGGAAATTACATGGCCGTTAGGCACGGCCAGATCCCGAGCTGCCCCCAGATGATAACCGAGTCGCAGGGCATCACCGGGTTCAATCAGATGCCCCGTGCCCGAAGGTGGTGGCGGGACGCTCTGGCAACCGATTAATGTCGCCAAAGTCACCTGTAACAGGACAAAAAGCATTAATTTCCACATTGGACCGGTCTCCATCAGGCGAGACCAGTAAGTATCGATGCGATCATATCGTGGGTCAAGGCGCGATGACGCGGAGTGGGACAAAGTATGTCTCCTACCACCTTATCAATTAGATTTGGAATCCTTGTAGGCAAATGGAGGATCAATTCGGCATCCGTTGCATTCAAGAACCACAAGCGGGGGGCGGTGGTCTTTACCGCCCCGATTTACGCAGCCAATACCTGGCGCTTTTCGCTGATCAGCGCCAGAAGCGCCTTGTGGGGCTCAGAAAACTTGGCCACTCCTTCTCCCATTAAAACCTGTTCCAGCTTATCCTGGTCGACCAATTGATCGATCTGGTCAAGAATCTCAGCTGATGGCATCTGATCGACCTTGCGGACATAGATCCTACCCAGTTCCTCAATCGCATCATTTGTTGCTGGCGGATTGGTTTGGATGTCACTGCCTGCCAGGGCTTCTATGTACTTGTCCTTGGGATCCTCAGGCTTCTTGGTGCCAGTCGATGCAAAGATAATTTCTTGTGACAGTTTAAGGTTTTTGTCTGCCCAAAATTTCTGGTTCGATGCCCACAATCGCTTAACGTTTGCAATCCCTACCTGCCCCTGAGATGAATCGCTTAGCTGCGGAACATATTTCTCAGTGTATACATCAACACGTGAGACAAAAATGCTGTAAACACTTTTAAATTTCTCCAGTCCGTCACCACGGCGTTGGGCGCCTCGCCACACGTTTTCCCTGGCTATTTCGTATTGTCGCTGTGAAAAGATAAGGGTGGTATTCAATATGATTCCTGCAGCCGATAATTCCACAAGCGCATCTAGACCGGCAGGTGTCGCGGGTACTTTGATCATTCGGTTCTGATGTCCCGCAGCCCATTTCTTACCCAGTTCAATATAGCGTGCGACCCGCTGATCATGCGCAGGCGCCAACTCGACATCTTCAAGCAAAGGATCGAGTTCAAAACTGACGTAGCCGTCGTTTCCTTCCGTCTCATTCCAAACCGGAGAAAAGACTTCTTGAGCACCACGAACCAACTGGTCAGTCATGGCCCAGGCGATCGCTTCATCATCCAGACCTTGAGCAACAAATTGGCTTAGCTGCGAGTCGAATCGGCCGCTTTTGATCAGGTCAGATACGATAATCGGGTTCGACGTCGCACCCGTCGCACCAAGCTCCCGACTCTTGACAATCAGTTGGGGATCAACCGAATCGAGCCACAGCTTGGTGCCGCAGCTTATCAATGATTGCAAAGACGATGGCACTTTCCATTCCTTTCGATTAGCTCAGTTTCAGATACCATTTATCATACCCCCTGCGTGTTGAATCGACCAGAATAGGTGAAGACGCAACTTGCTGGTTCCCAAGCCTTACCACCGCTGCCTGGCCACCCATCCCGAAGGCTTAAATGCTTCCTTTTATTAGCACATCAGACCAGATGTTACGGGGTTTGCGAGAACGACTTGAGCCAAAGCATCATTTTGTCTGGTGTCACATAACCCATCTGGCGGCCAAGTTCTGATCCTTTGGGTTCAGTAACCACCAGTGTCGGGACCGCGAAGACCTGGTAACGATTCGCCAACAGACTCGACTCTTCAGTTTCATAGGACATATCGACACGAACGGGGATGAATCTGTCCCGAATGGCCTTTGCCACGTACTGACGGCTGAATACATCCTGTTCCATCTGTGTACAGGCTGGACAACCTCGCGTCACAAACTTAATCAACACCGGTTTTCCAAGCGTTGCCGCTTGTCGCGCCGCGACGGCGTAATCACTCTTCCAACCAATCAGATCGGGCAGACTGGACCTGCTCCTGCAGGCCATGATCAACAACCCGACTGCCAACGCCACCATGACAAACAACCAAGTGCGACCTGTGGAACTCTTTTTTTTTCCGGTCAAACCCATTGCAACCTTACCTTAGCTGCCCCCTAAAATGGCAACCACAATCAAAAGCACAAATGCAATAAACCACCCGATAATCGCAACCCAGAATAAAGGCGACGCAGTGAGCAGTGCAGATTTTTGCGGGACCACAGTGTCCACTGACTGTGGCACATCGGCCGGCGGCTCCAAAGCTGACAGCGAGGCCAAATCAAACTTACGGCGAGCCTGTGTTGGTGCCTCACCGCGCTTAACTGCTTCAAGGTCTTCTAATAGTTCGCTTGCGGAGGTATAGCGGGAATCTCGATCTTTGGTCATACAGACTTCAATGATCTCGCAAATACCATCACTCAAAGATGGATTAAACTGATCAGGTGGTGGCACGGGTGCTTTGAGATGCCGGTGCATGACCGCCGACGGATTAGAGCCATCAAAAGGCACCTGGCCAGTCACCATGTGATAGAGGGTTGCACCCAAACCGTATATGTCAGCACGACCATCAACATCCACCATACCTCGGATCTGTTCAGGCGAAATATAGTAGGGCGTTCCGTAGGCTTTGCCCTTCTCTGCCTCCGCTGCTTCAACATCGTCAACCGGTCGCGCAAGACCCATGTCAGCAAGCTTAGCCGATGACTCTGCGGTGATCATAATGTTCTTGGGTTTTACGTCACGGTGGACAAGGCCATTCTTATGAGCATGGTCCAGGGCCCGGGCCACTTGAATCGTCACATCCAAAGCCTCTGGCTCTGAGTATCGTTTTTGACGTGTGATCTCTTCATAAACACTCTTGCCTTCAACGTACTCCATTACAAAGTAGTGTTTGCCACCTACATTAAATACATCCAGCGCACCGACAATGTTGGGGTGATTCAGTTTCCCTGCCGCCTTGCCCTCGGCATAGAAACGTTCAATAAATCGTTTGTTATTGGTAAATTTACGCGGCAGCATTTTGACAGCAACCAACCGGTCAAGGCTAAGTTGCTTGAATAGGTAAACCTTGGCCATCGCCCCGGCCCCCAGTGGTCGAATGTACTGGTAACCAGGGATATTTCGCGTGGTTCCGCTTTCCTCTGCCGCTGGCCGCAACCGCTCAAGCTGACTTGATGTAACGACCGTTTGGGCAATCAACAAATCCCCCAAACTATGCTGCTTGGAGCCTTTATCCACGGATTCCGCCTTGTGGATTTCCACACAAGCTTTAACTTCCTGCTCCGTTGCCAACCCTTGTTCAACAATAAGCCTCCCTAGAGTCGTATCGAAATGACTACTGGCTGATTCAGACATGCAAAAGTATCGACCATTCTATCGGCGTGAGAAAAACGCCATGGGGTGCCGAAACGAAAATCTAACCGGCGGATTATACGCTCATATCATGTTTACACGACACTAAGCATCGTCTACTTGAGTGTCAACCAAACCGAACCACTAATTGGCCGCCGTGGCATCTCGGGTGAATCTCCTGCAATAAATAGACCCTAGAACCCCGGCATGCATTCGGGATGACGAATCGGGGGAGGGACGTCAAGTCCGGCATTTGATTCAATTGCCACTGGCAAATCATCATGGAATACCCTTACAATGGAGATAGACACGTACACATGCGCCTTCTTAGAATCCATGACACTTGCCACCCACCCGCACGAGACAATTGAGAAGCAACTTGAGGTAGAGTTGGCTCAAGTCCAAGCCTGCTTTACCCAGGAGTTGACCAGTGACCTTCAGTGCGTCAACACATTGGTCGCTCACATCGAACGTTATCGTGGCAAAATGTTACGTCCAAAACTAGTCTTGGCAACATCAATGGCATGCAATAGCGCCAACGCCCCATTAAACCATTCGCACCATGTACTGGCCACCGTGGTAGAGATGGTGCATATGGCCACACTCGTTCACGACGATATCCTTGACGATGCCCAGATGCGCCGGCGTGGGTACACCGTAAACCATCTCGATGGCAATGAAACTGCGGTCATGCTTGGCGATTACCTCATCAGTCACGCCTATCACCTTTGCTCCAGCCTAGAGCGGCAAACAATCAGCAGGGCGATTGCCCAAACGACCAATACGGTCTGCGAGGGCGAGCTTTTTCAGTTAGCCAATCGAAACAACTGGTCACTCGATGAATCAACATATTTTGAAATCATTCGTCGCAAGACCGCCAGTCTGTGCGGCATTTGTTGCCAGTTGGCCGCCAAGTTGTGCGAGTGCGACCAGCATGTGGTCGAGGACATGTATGGTTATGGCGAGAACATAGGGCTTGCATTCCAGATCGTGGACGACCTGTTGGATTTGATGGGGACCGAGGGCACGGTGGGCAAGACACTTGGGCGTGATATTGGCAAAGGCAAGCTAACCCTGCCGATGATTCGGTTCCTTAAGGTATGCGATCAGGCCTCCAAGCCTAAATTGATTGAACAGTTGGCGAACCAAGGCATCACGCCGTTGCCAGAGCTGCTGGAACAGCTCCGCAACAGTGTCCGTAGCAGTGGAGCAGCCGACTATGCAGTGATGCATGCCAGAAAACTGATCGACCAAGCCAAATCCCATCTCAAGGGATTACCCCAATCACCGGCGCGGGCAATGCTTGAGACGATGTCAGAAAGTGTGTTGACCCGAACCTTTTAATAGACACGGCCTGTGAACCGATAAATCCTGTGGTGCTTATTGCGATACAATCGCTGCTTGGCCAAGTTTGAAGCAGGAAGGTAAACGCTGCGACATGAATAAGATCCGCCCGCGTCTGCTGATCTTGACTGGTCTAGCTGCCGACGGACACCCAATCGCCGCAACATTAAGCGAATTCTTCGATGTCGACCTGTGTGAGTCCGTTGAACAGGCCATGGAAGCACTGCTGCGGGAGACCTACTACGCGGTGTTTGCCGATGTGGGAGACTTCTTACCGTTGGAACGAGCACTGGTCTCCCAACAGTCAAACCTTGTACTGGACACGATAGGTGAAGGGGTGTGTGTGATTGATACCGAGGGGATATGCCGCTGGTCGAACAAGCGCATGCAGCAGTTCTCGCCGGCAGTGTTCGAAAAAGTCAAACAGATCTGTTGCCAGGCAATGTCGATCTTTTCCGCGCAGACCGACTCGGGTACTATAACGCAGTCGGCTGGCCGTAGCAGTAAAAAGTTTGCCTTCCAGAGTGAAGATGATCGCTATTTTGAACTGATTGCCTCACCGGCTATTGATAAGCACAAACAAGTCATGCAGATTGTCGCCGTCGTCTGGGACGCCACCAGCGGCCGACGCATGCAGCAGAAAATCGACGCCATTGACCTAGCTGGCCGGGAACTAACCCGCCTGGACCGTGACGCCATTATCCGAATCTCGCCAAGCGAACGACTTGTCCTACTCCGCGACAAGATTATCCGATACAGCAAGGATCTGATGCATTTTGACCATTTTGCAGTGCGTTTACTAGATCAGCGAGCCAACAAGCTGGAGGTGGTGATTGCTGAAGGACTGCCATCCGAGGCGTTAGAGATCGATCTTTACGCTGAATCTGAGGGCAATGGTATCAGCGGGTACGTGGCAGCCACAGGACGTAGTTATATCTGCCACGACGCCGCGAAGGACTCCCGGTATGTCACCGGTATGCAGTACGCGAAAAGTTCCTTGACGGTGCCCCTACTCCTGCACGACAAGGTGGTGGGAGTCTTCAACGTTGAATCTGAGCATGTGGGCACCTTTGACGAAGAGGATCGTCAGTTTGCTGAAATTTTCGGCCGATACGTCGGGTTAGCCTTGAATATCCTGGACCTTTTGGTCATGGAACGGTCAACCACCACCGGACGCTTAGCTGACAACGTGGTTCAGGAAATGGCTCAACCACTCAGTAACATTACAACCGAAGCCCAAACACTCATCGAGGAATACATAGGTGATGATACGATGCGGGGTCGTCTCAATACGATCATGGAGAATGTCTCGTCAATCCGCCACACGATGAAGGTGGTGGCGGCCGGGCCCACGACTGTCCTCGGCACTGACCAGTTAAAGGCTCATGAGGAGGAATCCGCTCTACGAGGAAAATGCATCCTTGTTGTGGACGATGAGCAGAACATCCGGGAAACACTTGATTCGATTTTGTCCAAATTAGGCTGCCATGTCAGTATGTCCAGCGA
>Ga0310124_10000863_pt1 | contig 21595 bp, 17 predicted proteins | sample CB11b_AW_Bot5_MG_FD_203507 | JGI IMG/M metagenome (GOLD analysis project Ga0310124, IMG submission 203507) | Marine microbial communities from Western Arctic Ocean, Canada - CB11b_AW_Bot5 | ecosystem: Environmental > Aquatic > Marine > Oceanic | place: Canada: Western Arctic Ocean | collected... | reverse complement strand
TAGCTTCTCGCCCACGGCGTCGGTTGTGTTACCCGAGTTGGCCTCATACCACGCGTATTCGCCCCCCGGCTACTCTTCCCGCGACCAATTGACCATGAGCAGGTCAAGTGTTTTCGTTGCTTTGGCGGCGATTTCCAGCGCAGGATGCGCACGGTCGACGCGGAGGAAGCGTCGCTAAGTCGCAGTAGTCAGAGTTGGGCGATACTGATCAAGTGCGTGTACGAAGTGGACCCATTGTCCTGTCCGCAATGTGGGGGCCAGATGGCGGTGGTGGCTTTTATCGAACCGCCTCAGTGACCAACCCTCACGAACAGTACCAGTTGTTAAGTTAAACTCTTAATCACCGTTAGGCCAGCCACTTCACTTCGTTCCGGCTACGCCTCCACTACGTGAAGTGGCTGAATCGCCTCCGGAGCCGGGGGGCTGTAGCCCAGCGATCCATGCGGCCTCACCGTATTGTAGTGCCGCCGCCAACGTTCAATGAGGACCTTGGCCTCCAGCAGCGTATCAAACTGCTCACGGGCCAACAGTTCGTCGCGAAGCCTGCCGTTGAAGCTCTCGCAGTAGCCGTTCTCCCAAGGTGACCCCGGCTCGATAAACAACGTCTTCACGCCGATCCGGGGGAGCCACTCACGCACCTTCCCCGCCGTGAACTCCGGCCCGCGGGCACCGACGCGCAGCGTTGGTCGGCTACGGATGTAAGCCGGTCCGCCGCGGCGGACAAACAGGTCGCTTAATCGCTCCAGCACATCTTCGCTGCTAAGTTTCCTCGCTGTGTCAATCGCTAGGCACTCACGTGTGTGCTCGTCAATCAGCGTTAACATCCGAAACGCCCGTCCGTCGCTCGTCCGATCGGCAACAAAGTCATAGTTCCAAACATGGTCCCTGTACGCAGGGCGGAGCCGCACGCAGAAACCGTCGTTCAGCCACAACCGCTTGCGTTTAGGCTGTTTCTTCGGGACTTTCAGTCCCTCCTATCGCCACAGGCGCTCAATCCGCTTGTGATTGACCCGCCAGCCTTCGTCTTGCAGTAGGGCAGTGACCTTACGATAACCGTAGCCGCTGGCAGCTCCACCATTCGACGAACTAGACGTGGCTCGTCGTTGGAAACATGACGCACCCGACGCTGCGTACTGCGAGGTTGATCCAGCACCTTGCAAGCCCGACGCTCCGACAAGCGATCACGCCCGAGAGCATCTCGGGCATGATCGACTGCTTGACGTCGCTTCGCCGGGCTCAGAAGTTTCCCGACGCAGCTTCCTTGAGGATCGCCTTATCCAGTTCGGCTTCCGCCAGCGTATGAGTGTCTGCGTCGATATGCCGATCTGCTTCGCCGCCAACTCTTGCGTTGTTCCCTGAGACATCAATACCTCCGCTTCGCGGAGCTTGAGAATGATCTCTTCCGGTCCGTACTTCTTTCCTCGGGCATCGAATAATCTCCTTAAAGTTGCGTCCTGACGCCGAGATTATTCATCACGACGTGGACTCGTTTAAGGGGGCTGGATCAGTTGCCATCGGTTTCTTCTCTGGCTCCACGGGGATTGCGCCGGTCGTCGCAAGACTCACTTTGACTCACGCAGTGTTTCCCGTTTTCCTTTACCAGTCGTTTGACCTGCCGGGATGAATGGTACCACTTTTTAAGCGGTAACTTTTTGGCAGTTGACCTGCTCCCCTTAACCGCGACCAGTTCGAGAGTGGTCCGCCCTCCTCCCCCTCACGGCGGATCCACCGCCTCAGTTGGCTATGCCGGTGGAAGGAAATCGCAACGACAATATGACGCTCTTAACGGTCATGGCAGACGTTCCGGCATTGGCGACCCGGACGACGTTGTCCCCCTTGCGAAAAGCAGCGGAACCAAAGGCATAGCCGGCGCCGGCGAGCGCCGACTGCCCGTTGAGCTCGACTTCGGCGACGCATGTCTCCCCGGGCTTCACAGGTGCGAGCGTCAGTACCACTTCATCTCGCGCGCTGGCCAGAGGCTTGGGGCCGATGAACAACGAAAACTCGGTCGACTGGCCAGACGCCAGGTTCTTCGACAAGACCGCGCGGATCGGATTCCCAGGTATGCTGATGTCCGGATAGGTGACCACGTAACTGCGATCCCTCGCCGCCAGGGCTTCGATCGAATCCAGTTCTTTCAGCAGAGAAACGCTTTCCTTCCTGGAGAGAAGTTCCGTCTCGGTGGCCTCGTTTCTATTGTTGATGAAGATGAAATAGTTGAACAAGTAGATTCCCTGGGAGCCACGGGCGAGGGCGCCCATCGCCGCGCCGCGGCGGCACTCTATCGTATTGTGGAGCATATCCCCCCCCGGAGATGCCTGGACGCGGTACTCCAATCCGGCAGTCACCCCGACGCCCGTACCTTTGAGAAGCTCGATCCACTGTTCCACCGGGATGTCGAAGTCGGTCGTGGCCCAAAAGGGGGCGACGACCAGGTGATCGATCAGTCCGCGTCTGGCCCACGTGATGGCATCCAGGCCCCTGCCCATCGACACTTCGGGCCAAGCGGGAACCCGCGTCATGAGCAAGATCGGATGCTTCCACTTCTTCTCCGCGGCGCGTACCACTTCGCGCACCTCGACCATCCACTCGCTGAGCGCCTTGCTGCCCTCGATCTCCTCTCCCGCACGAAAGTGCATCGGAAAGCGATTCCAATCCAGTTCCAGGCCGTCCATGTCATAGCGGTCGCACACCTCTCGAATCAGCGCCAGCATGTGGTCGCGGACCGGCTTGAGACCGTAGTTCAAGTACTTGAAATTGGGGCCCACGACAACGTACTCGGGATGCTCCATCCAGAACCGGCTGTGGAGCGGGGACTTGCGCGCTCCCGAATCATGCGCGTCGTTCATGCGGATGCTTACCCACGGGCTGATGTGCCGCATGCGGCAGCGGTCGATCATGCGTTGCATCGGATCGACGCCGCTGTCGAGCATCACTTTCAGATTCTGCGCCCAACGGCGATGCGTGTCGCGTTCGCTCTTCGGTGCGTCACCGAAGAAGGGCTGGTCGTTATTCCTGCCGGCATCGAACCCCCTGCCATACACGTCCCAGACCTTGCTCTCATAGTTCGTGTTCTTGGCACAACAGCAGATGAGCATGATCCTGACGTGCGAATCGCCCAACTTATCCACGATACTGTCGAGTCGCGCGGGCTTCATTTCACCCGGGGGATCGAGAAAAAAGCGATGGCTGTCGTCTTCGTTATAGAGAATCCCTTGAATCGGTAACCGGGATGATCGGGAAGCAGTCGGCTCGTCGGCAACAAGTCTCTGCCCACTGGTTCCCAGCAACGTGCAGGCAAACAAAATGCGAAAAACACATCGTACAAACATGGCCTCGTCGCCATACCGCGATCGTCGCCACAGTTTCAAGAACATTGATGCCGTCCTTTCTCGCCGCTGGATGTCAGGTTTTCGGCGACTTTCGCCGAAAACCGGGACTGAGCCTGATATTGCGAGCAGGCACAGCGCCGTTCCGGCAGCACCAGTCTAAACCAGTCTCACCACTCATCCCATTGCAAATCTTGCCAAAGATTGACAAGGCAATTGATTTAATTACAACGAAACGAAAGCGGCTAAATGAGTGCTGCCGCTGTGACAGTATTTTAACGGTAAAGAGCTCGTGTTCTACATGACAACCTGAGTTCTTTCATCACGTGTATGACGTGGTGTCTGTATTGGGTTGTTGCCGAATTTGGGCTCTTTTTATTAGTCAGGATCTCTCTGGAAGGTTTCGTTAGACACGTAACTCAGTGCTCGTGAACCAACGCTCAATCTAGCAGTTGTCCTTGGAAGGGACGTGGCATCTGGTATCAGGTGGCCCGGTGGCGTTTGGATGTGAGTTACACAGGCTCGAAGCGGACTTGAGCTATATTTCTCGATGTTTTCATGCCGCTGGCAAAATTCGCCCCAGATAGATGCTGCGCGACAGGTGGTTTTTCGGGATTTTGATTCGGCGTACGTTATTTGGTTCGCCCGTGGCACAAGTTAGGGCCAATTATGTACTTGTGAGATTAAGTGCCATCAAAGGAACGATTCTCGGGACTGCTTTATTCCGTGTGCAGCGGCGGCTATGGTCTCCCGTCTCAAGTCGGCCGCATGGCATTGAACGCAAGTGTGATTCGCGGAAGAATCATCGGCCCCCCAACAGTCCTTGAAGATAGAACACGCTCGGCGCGGTCCCATACGGACTTGGCCAATACCGGGCCGTCAAAACCTCCGCAATTCTTCGGCGTTGTCGTGTTGCGCTTGACTCTTCGACCCCGCCAACGCTACTGTCGAAATGACCTGCCTGTTTGTCCAATCAAGACCGGAGTGATTGCTTCGGAGGAAGGAATCTGAGAGTTCCATGGTCAAATTGCCGACCCTGTTCGCCATGCTTATCCTGTTGAGCCCCATCATCTGCGGCGCGTGCCAACAGCAGGTTCTTGCCGATCCGCCGCTGGAGACCCCGGTGGAGCGACTGCGTCGTGAAGGCATTCGGTCGATGATCAATGGTGACCCTGCGACGTTGAAGGCGGCTGGGTTCAACATGACACTCCCGTGGGAGCGGCCACTAAGCGGCGCGAAGAAGACGACTTCGCCTGACTCTCACACGATTTTGAACAGGGACGACTTCTCTGAACAGGCAGTCGAGGAGGTCACGAGCTGGGCACTCAAGTGCAGGAAGCACGACATCGCCATGATGTACATGATGTATGTCGCCGCCGAGCCTTCCGTCCGTATGCTCACGGGACTTGAGCCGGAGCCGAACGGTCACCTGCTGAACTACGTCGGCGTCGGCGGACGTGACCCGTTGAATCCCAACGTGAAGAAAATCTGGCCCGCCCACGAATACCGTAAGGTAGTCGATTGGAATGGGGAAGCGGCCAGGTGGGCGCCCTGTCCTTTGGAGCGGCGGGTTTGGATTGGATTAATCCAGCCGCAACTTGAGCTCGTTGCCCGCACGCTCCAGGAAACCGGGGCGAGCGGCGGTGCGGCTCTGGAACTGGAGACGTACTGTTTCTATTCGATCTACCCTGGCATGGCCAGCCAGAAGAAGACATTCTGTTTTTGCGATCACTGCTTTTACGGGTGTGTTCGCTCGTTGGAGAAAGGTGTCTCGCGGAAAGACGGCTCGCTGGATGCGGTGTTGCCACGTGCGCGGTTCGATTGGTTGACCCAGCGAGGTCTGCGTCCGCGCTACGAGCAGTACCTGGAGGATGAGCTGGCCGAGATCGTCAGGGAGATGATGCTGGCCGTTCGCAGGATCGATCCGGACTTCCTGTTCGGAATGTACCCTTACGCTCCGTTTTGGTACTACGATGCCCTGATCCGCGGCAGCGGTACGCCGGAGTTGCCGTGCGTGCTCTTTTCCAACGCCGAGTACGGTTCCGGCTACACACGCATGGCGGATGCCAGGCCGACTTTCTTCGGCGAACCATCGACGGCGGCCAGCGTTACTCATCTGCGGCGCCGTAATCTGAACGCTTTGTACGCGGGCGGGATCTGGAATTTTTCTGAGGAAGCGATGGCTCTTGCCGCGGACCAGTTGGTTCGCAAAGCGGATGGCTTCTGGATGTACACGGAGCGATGGTCAGCCCAGAGACACGAGTCGATCTCGAAATGGCACGCGGCCGTCGCTCAGTGGAGCGAGGATCATCCTGCCGGCGTGCGCGGCGAGCTGAGCGTCGATGCGATGGCTGCTGCCAGACAATGGGTGCAAGAACACAGACCGGAGGGTATCAGGGTGAGTGACGGTGGAATTGTGACTCGCTATCTCGGCGAGGCAGGCGAGGTAGCGCTTTCGGCCGCGGGTTTCGAGAGGGCCGTCGCGGAAGCCTGGCTCGGCAGGAGTAAGCTGCCACCAGTGGACACGTCTGTCGTCCACAGCGGTGAGGCAAGCATCCGCTTTGAACCGTCGGCTGAGCGAGCGTCGCCGAACAGTCCTTATCTCGATCAGAAAGTACCCGACGTGCAGAAGGGTCAAGCGTACGAACTCTCCTTCTGGGCCAGGACAGCTGCCAGCGGCAAGCCGACGCGCCTTTGGGTCGGCGCAGCGGGCAGCGATCAATGGCCCGACTACATGTGGTACCACAACTATATGCTGCCATCCGGCCGCGAATGGTTGCGATTGCGAACTCCCGTCTCGTATAGCGGCGAGCCGCCATTGGTGTTGCGGTTCTGGTGCCCACCCACCGACGGGAAGATGTGGCTGGACGACGTCAGTCTCCGACCGGTCGAGGCGCGCACCATCGATGTGCCGCTCGAACCGCCGGCAAATGCCACGGGCTGGGGGAATGTGGGCTGGAAGCTCTCACCTTCCGACGCTCGATGCAAAGCGAGGATTGTGGATTCAAAGAATGGTCGTGACTTGCGGATCAGTCTGTACACCGACGACAGCCTTGCACCACTAGCGGCCATCGTTGGACTGAAGCGGGTTGTGCTCCGCCTGGAAGTCTATCCATCCGCAGCGGAACCGGTGATCCTGGAGAACGTCCAGATACGATTCACATCGAACCCCAGTGGCCGAGGACAGTAATGAAGTCAACGCTCTCCGGTATCGCTTCGTACAGCGATCTCTGCCGCTCGTCCCTATTGCGGGGCGGTCTCGTGACCAGGAACTCTGTAGAAAAACGGTTCGCAAGTTAACGAGCTGCTAATCACCGTTAGTTCCAACAAACTCCGGGGGGATCGGATACGGCCTTATAAAAAAACAGATCTCTGTCCAAACCACCGAAGCCCTCTACCGGCAAGCTGTTTCAAGAAACCACCCTTTTCAGGACATCTGCCGAAACGTAGATCCTCGCGCATCCTTCGCTCACGGCCGGCATGCCGATGTGATCACGGTACTCTCTCACTAACCTGTCACACATCCGGCATGATAAGAACTGCCCCGGGCTCCTTTCTCCCAGGAAAGCCCGGGGCAGTTTTCTTTTCCCTCCTGCTTCCCGGTGCTTGCCCGACGAATATCCAAGGGAGTAAGCTGGTGTGGTTACTTCCCGGACACGAGCCGGGTCTTTCTCACTCACAGGAGATGACTCCATGAAGTCCCTTCGCTACTCTATCCTGCTGACCGTACTTGCCCTGATCGCAACCCCCTGCCTCGTGGCAGCCGAAGAACACGATGCCATCAAGCCGGTACCCCGACAGGGTGGCTGGATGACACGTCACCAGAGTTTCAACAAGCGCGTCGCCCAGGGGAACGTGGACCTGGTCTTTATCGGTGACTCGATCACCCAGGGCTGGGAAGGTGGCGGCAAGGGAGTCTGGGCCAGGTTCTACGGAAAAAGGAATGCGGTGAACCTCGGCATAGGTGGTGATCGCACGCAGCACGTCATCTGGAGACTGGACCATGACAACGTCAAGAACATCTCACCCCAGGCGGCGGTGGTGATGATCGGAACCAATAACTCCGGAAGCAACACGCCGGAACAGATTGCCGCGGGAGTGGCCGTGATCGTCAAGCAGTTGCGGACAAAGCTCCCCGAGACCAAGGTCCTGCTGCTGGCAGTCTTCCCCCGGGGGGCGGATAAGAATGACAAGCGACGACAGGTCAACGAGAAGACAAACGCCATCTTCAAGAAACTCGCCGATGGCACACACGTCCATTACCTGGACATCGGGCCCAAGTTCCTCCAGGACGACAGCACGCTGACCCGCGAGATCATGCCGGACCTGCTTCACCTGAGTGAAAAGGGCTACACGATCTGGGCCGAGTCGATGGAGCTGACCCTGAAAAAACTGATGGGTGAGAAGTAAACCTGCTACCAGTTGAGCAGTCCCGGCTTTTGCTGCCTCCATTCGTCATCGGAAGGAAACAGCGTTTTCATCGTCGTGATCTCCAGCTCCCCGTCAAACATCTCCTCGACGATCCCTTTCCAGGTAAGGAAGTGGGGTGTCTCCAGGTGTGCCTGGAAGGCGGCTTCATCGGTGTAGACCTCGTAGAGATAGAAGCGGGTGGGAACCTCCGCATCCTGGTGGATATCAAACCGAAAACAGCAGGGCTCATCGCGCACTGAGCCCTGCGCATCACCATCCCCGGCCGCGATGACGGCTTTCTGAATCTCGCTCATCCTGCGGTACCCAAGCTCCAAGGATTGCAGTGCCGGATATGTTCTTACAAGGCTGAAGACCTACAGTTGTTGGAGACTGGTGAACTTCGACGTGCCTCTCAGCCGGAGGACGAGGATTGAGGTCGATGCCGCGACTCAACTCCCTCATGTGATGTTTGGCTAGTCTGTTCTCGTCCGCGCAGGTTCTTCTTTGCTCGTTTTCTCCGATCACTATGTTTATTATGCTCCTCCCCGGCCTAATCTACTTTGCGCTCAAGGGCGGGTACAACTATGTCTGTCCACGCTGCGGTGTCCAGACACGATCTGATTCATGACTGACCGCATTAGCGTCGAGTATGATCACCTGATCGTGGTACTCGATTAAGCGAAAAATTTAACTACATAGCCAAACCGCAACTCTAAGTTTTCTTTTGGCGCGTTTAATCACATCAAAAGCAATGAAGAATTACGAGAGATAAATAAACGACGTCATTAATATGGTATGCCGAAATGGATGAGTCGAAGGAAATTCAGAGGGGCGGATGATTTCCGTGCTATCACCAGTGCAATTTGGAAAGCCGCTGGCCAGCTCGAACAATTGCATGAGTTAAACTTTACTTCAGATTTTGAGGAACAACTGACCTGCCCCCACGGTAGGTACCAGTGTTTAAGTTAGTGTTGGGGTGGCTTCTAAGCCAGCCCTGGTGGTTCGCTGAGGCGTAGCCGAAGTGAACAAACAGGGCTGAATCGCTTCCGGTGCCGAGGGGACGTATCCGAGCGAGCTGTGTGGACGCACCGTGTTGAAATGCCGTCGCCAACGCTCGATAAGTACCTTGGCCTCCAGTAAAGTATTGAACCATTCTCGGGCTAACAACTCGTCACGGAGCTTTCCGTTGAAGCTCTCGATATAGCCATTCTCCCCAGGGCTGCCCGGCTCGATGAACAGCGTCTGCACTTCGGCACGATCAAGCCACTCACGGACCCGGTTTGTTGTAAACTCAGGACCGTTGTCGCTACGAAGATAACGTGGCACGCCACGGCGGATAAACAGATCGCTCAGCCGCTCCAGCACATCCTCGCTGGTCAGTCTTCTAGTCACGTCAATCGCCAAACATTCCCGAGTGTATTCGTCAATGATCGTCAGCATCCGGATTTTCGGCCATCGCTCGTGCGGTCCGCGACAAAGTCATAGCTCCCGATAGGATCCTTGTGCGGTGGCCGAAGTCGCACGCACGATCCGTCCGCTAGCCAAAGCCGTTTCCGTTTCGGCTGTTTCTGAGGCACTTTCATTCCTTCCAGTCTCCAAAGACGTTCGATTCGTTTGTGATTTATGTGCCAACCTTCCGCCCGTAACAGGGCCGTTATTCGGCGGTAGCCATATCTTCCATATTCGGTAGCTAATTCCACCATCCGCTTTACTAAGTGTGATTCATCACTCGAAATCTGCTGCTCACGCCGTTGGGTTGACCGTGGTTGGCCCAAAATATGACAAGCCCGACGCTCTGACATGTGATCACGCCCGAGAGCATCTCGAGCATGTTCGACAGCTTGACACCGCTTCGTCGGGCTCAGAAGTTTCCCGACACGGCTTCCTTCAGGATTGCTTTGTCCAGTTCCGCATCAGCGAGTAGCCGTTTCAAGTGAGCGTTTTCTTTTTCCAATGCCTTCAGACGCTTCGTCTGATCAGTCCGCAGACCGCCGTATTCTTTTCGCCAACGGTAGAACGTCTGTTCTGCTACTCCGATCGTCTTGGCGGCGGCTGCAGCAGAGTGGCCCTTTCGAAATTACCACCTCCGCTTCGCGAAGCTTGCTGATAATCTGTTCCGGTGTGTAACGAGTTCCTTTTGGCATCATAGCCCTCCTCAAGCTAGGTCCATTACACCCGATTCTCACTCAGGGAATGGACGCGGTTAAGGGGGGCCGGTCAGACATCTACACGACCTCCTAACGCGGGATTTAGAACGAGTTCGTAATAGGTTCTCTGCCGTGTTACGTTGACCGACCGCGGCGACGAAGCCGGCACGAGGCTGGAGTCCGACTCTCCACTGCCGCCGGTCACCACTGGTAGAGATGAACCGACCAGGGACCGAACACGTCACCGACCGTGACGGCCGGTTTGACCATCCGGCGATCCTCGAACAGCACCGTCGCCTGCACCGGTTTCTCGAAATGCCAGGTCACCGGCAGCGTCCCGGCCGACATGTTGACGGCGATTAGAATGTGACGGTCACCGTGTCGAAGTTCGCGGAAGAAAACGGATCCGGTGAAGGGTCCGGGAGCCAGCCGCGCGGTCCCGACATCGTGGCCGGCGGTCAGCGGGCCGGCGATGTGGCGGACCCGCCGTGCCACGTTCAGGGCGGTGGCCCAGTGGTCGGGGAAGTCCCTGGCGTTGAGGAAATTGGCGTAGAGCGCATAGCCGTGGACGCCGCAGGCCAAGCTGTAGAAGGCCATCGCCCGCACTTCGTTGGGTGTCGGCCGCATCGGCCGCGACAACTTGAACCGGGCTCCGTAGCCGAGATCGACCGCCTGAGAAAGGAACCACAGCGGTTTGTCGGGGACCAACTTGCGGCACGTTCCGATCGTGAAGCTGTTGATCGTCATCGGATGATATTGCGGCACCGAGTACCGGTAGCTAAGCAGGATGTCGCCATAGGGCATCGCTGGTTTCAGTCGGGGGAGATTGGATATGGCAAACACCGAGGGGATTCGTGGAAACCCCTTTTTCAGGGCCACCCGGGCGTTGCGCATCTTGGCGATCGCCGTTGCCGAAATCGGCGTCGCCTTCGAATCCTCGACGTTTTCCGGATCGTCGGCCCAGAAGGCGACCACGCCAGGATGATCGGCCAACCGGCCTTGCCCCTTCTTCAGCAACGCCATCTCGGCCGCCGCGGGATCGGTGCAGTGTTTCAGCCCCGACGTGATGTTCAGCGTGCCCATGATGCCGTGGGCCAGTTCGGTGTCGAGTCCCTGCCGGGTCTCGATGGTGTTGAACACAATGTTGAAACCGGCGTCGGCAGCCTGCCGCAGATGGTCGGCACGAAACCGGCCATCGCCGGGATGACAGGAGTAGGCATAGATCCCGATCGGGAAAAACGGCTCACCGTTGAGCCGCGTTGACCCAGGTTCTGCGACCAGCATGTTCCGCAGCGTTCGGCCCACGCCGAATTGCCAAGTCAGCGTGTTGCTGCGGACGCCGCTGCGGTCGGCGATCGAGACCGAAACGCGATGGGGGCCCTCGGCCAAAGGACGGGCGGGTGAGAGCCGGAGACCGGTGACATTGATCACGGCTCGCGAGGTGACATTCTTTCCGTCGAGCAGGACTCGAGCGGTGGTCGGATCGACCCCGGTTCCGTCTTCGGAGAACATGACCTGGATGACGGCGTCGCTGGCGGCCTTCGTGTTCGGGAGTGGCAACGGACGGAACACCGAAGGCGGCGTGGTATCGCCGGTGGCCCACAGAGGATCGACAGCGATGGTGGTGGCCGGCGACTTGCCCTCGACAACCGACAGGTTGTCGAACCACACCTGCTGGGCGTAGTGACAAAGCCGCAGCTTGACGACCAATCTGGTCTGTCCGGACCGGGTCTTGAACGAGTGCACGAAGCGAGACCATTCGGTCGCCAACGGCAGGAAGATACCACCCACCGGGTCCAGCGCGATCCCGATGTCCGACCAGGCCGTCGGTCGCCCGGCGTCGGTGGGATCGGCCGGCAGCATGCCCAGTTCAATATTTGGACCGCCCGGACGACTGCGCTGGAAAAACGGAACGTCCGACTTCTCCCCCCGGTCTGCAGCTCGAGCCCGGTAATCCAGCGAGATGGTGTAGGTGGTGTGGGGCTTGACCGTCACCAGCGTCTGCCAGTAACCCAGCCCGGACGAGTCCTTCGTCGTCACCGAGACGCACCGCCGGCTGTTGTGGCCTGGAGACGTCCACGTCATCTCGGAAAATGACTTGCCGACCCGACCCGTCCGGAACCCCCGCGGGCGGGCGGTGTGCTCCGGATCGGCGGTTTCCAGCCCACTGTTGGCCACGAGATTGGGCGGGCCGGCCGTCAGAGTCGGGCACGCCCCGGACAGAACCATGACGGCTACCGCCAGCCTGGCGCCAGTGATACGGGTGTGATCGAGGTGGAGATACCCCAGCTTTGTCAGCCCCTTGAGATGCACCAGCCCAGCGTCAGTGACTCGGGTGTTGGTGAAATCGACGATCCTAATCTCGTCCTGATGGTCGTCCCGCAAGATCTGGGCTCCTAGTTCCTCCAGCGCGACAACATCCTCCGTTTTGTCAGGTCCATACCCGAGCGCTCCCAGCAACAGTATCATTAGCAGCCGTTTCATCTTTTGCGCTTCACTGGGAAGAGAATCATGCAACAAGGCTGCTGCGGCCAAGGAATCACACTCAACGCAATTGGCAAACCCCATCCTAAGAGATTGGCATCTCTCTCGCGAGACCCTACTACCACCCTAGAGCCCGCCGCAGGCTGGAGTGCGCGCTAAAAGTCAGGGTATTGCTGCTGCAATCTAATTGCCACAGCCACACTGGCGGGGTGTTTGGTCATCGAAAGATGTTACATTTGATGTCACATTTTGGCAAAGCCATTTTCAACTAGAAAACGCCAGGGCGGGTGACTTGGGTGTTTTCGAGTTCGAGCCTCTTCAGCTTTGTCAGCCCCTTGAGGTGCACCTGCCCAGCGTCAGAGAACCTATTGGTCTGCCGTGTAACGGTGATCCTAAAGGGGACCAGAAGACTGGATTTCGGCAGCCGATAAAACTGGCTTACAGATCTAGCTGCGATAGCTTCTGCCCCGCGCAACAGCCAGCACCAACAGCAACAGGCCTGATGGTTCAGGAACAGCCAGCAGGCCATCGGTCGAGAGCGTCCATCCCTTCGGAGCCCGGCACAGGCTCAGCAAGACGTGATGGCCGGGCTCACCAGACTTATTGACGGACAACTTATGACAATCACCCGTCGGAAACTCGTTGTGCCGCTATCAGGTGACGCCCGCGATGTGCAGAAGCGACTCGCCAGGTATGGCGACTTCTCTCAGATCAACAATTGTTGGAATCAGACTCACAGCGATAAACTGGCCAGACGCCTCCAGAACAATTCGGAAGAGTGGGAGCAGTACCACACTCTCTATCGTGAGGCACGAGCTCGGTGGAGTGTTGTTCCGGTCGAAGAGATGATCAAGTGGTACCCTCAAAGTGGGGCAAGGATGTTTTATCGAGCGCTGCCAGCGAGACGTTGTGGAAAAGATCCTCCGTCATTGTGGTTGGTGGGAGGGCCCGTTGCGAACGTTGGCCACGGCCAGGTCTCCACCCAACGCAGCGGACTTGGATCGTGACGTATCTGAGCCGCATGAACTCCAGTTGGTCCTCGATCCAGAGTTCCTTTAGCGAGCATCTTAGCCGCCCGCCAACAGGCGTGCGCACCGATCAGGTGGTGGCAACTCCCGGATTGCCAAAAGAAAGGGCCTATTCTCGTGAAAACTGCCCGATTCTCGTTTGCGAGGGCTCTGCTCAACTGTTCGGAGCGGTCCGCAAGAAGTCACGGCCTGGATCGTTTCAAAAGCTGCCCGGATTGCCCCGTGACGTAGCCAAATGGAAGAAAAAAATAAGTAAACTTGGAAGAAAAGGAAGTCGAAAACCGGTCCATCCGGTGCGTGGAGCTGACTGGTGTGAATGAGAGCGATTCCAATCCCAATACAGACACCCCCTTTAACCCGATACTTCGCGCAGAGCCACTTCGTGCAATTGCCGGCGGGCAAGATTGGAATGCCGGACAGGAAAGCAGCCTGCGCGCGGCCTGGCCTCGCACATCATCTCGTCGACTGGGCCGGGCCTCTCCGATTTTGCACGCGGCCCTGTTTCATAGGACCAGAAACAGGAAGGCCAGGAACAACGTCTTCCGCTGGCGTATGATGTAGCTATTCGTTACGCAACTCGCCCAGCGCGATCCGCGTGACCCCCTCGTCCTCCTTGTTGACGGAGTAAGCAATGTACAGATGATCCTTCCACACCACTGCTGTGGGATACTGCCAGCCGTTCATTTTGTTCGTTCCCTTGAACCGCATCGACGTTGGTTCGGCACGGACCGCGTACGCACGATCGAACAGCACACCGTCACGGCTCAGCGCGATCGCCAATGGATTGCGGCGCCCGATGCTTGAGTGCGTTGAGCTGGAGACCGTGTTCGGGTTACTGATAATAAAAGCTGTTCCGTCCGGCAGATTTCCTGCGAAGGCGCGAGCCGTCGCGTCAGGAAAGTTTGTCTTCACGGGCCTGGACCAGGAGACAGCATTGTCCTTGCTTTCGCTGGCGTAAAGCCACGGAATTTCATTCGTGGTGCGAAAGATCATCACGATCGTGCCGTCGGGCCTCAGGAACCAGCTTGGTTCGGGGAAGGGAATGATGTCGCTTACTTCTGGAATCTCGCCGTCCTTCCAGCCGCCAATGCCGTCGGCGAGGTCCGAATATCGAAGCCGGGGTTGCCCGCTGGGCCACTGTCCATTCATCAACAAACGCCCGCCGGGGAGTTTTCGAGGACCTTCAAGAAGGGAATTCTGCGCCAGCTTCCGCGGGCGACTCCACGTTGTGCCATCCTTCGACGTCAGATAAAACAGGGCATTTCGTTCATCGATCCCGGGACGGTTTTCGAAGATCGCCGTGTAATAGGCAACCAGCGTATCGCCGTGCCCGTGAAATCCCGCAGAGATACACACCAGCGGACCCGGCCCATCGTGATCTTCGGCCAGTACGACCGGCGTCGACCATCGCAGACCATCCGAACTCCGAGAATACATAATACGCTGGCCATTGTGGCTTTCGTGCTGGATTCCGTTCGACCACATCACATACAGTGTGTCCTTGAAAACGGCGATGTTCTGCTCGTGACAAAACTTGTAGCTGTCTTCGGTTGCCCGATAGAGAAGTCTGTGTTCTGCCTTGACGGTACGAAGACCGAGCGTTTCCGGGTTCGTCTGATCGAACAGCCGATCGGCAGCCTGGATCGGCGCGGTCGCGGCCTCTTCACCGCGTACGGCCATGGCCAACAGAGCAACAACGATTAAGCCAAGAGAAAGCGAGGACATGAAGAATCGCGACATGGTTTTTTCCTGGGGAAATTCGGCTAAGTGCCTCGCGGAATGACGTTGCGCAGGTTGGGTTGCAATGTACTGCCAGCGATTCTGCACCCGATCGTTTACTCCACAATGATTCTATCAAAGAGAATGCAATCCGAAACACGGCACAAGCTTCTGCGACACCACATCCTCTTTATTCAGTCGCGATGGCGATAAATTCTTCGAGTAACTTTACACGACCGTCTCGTTTTATGTTTATGGTACCCCCGTCCAAAATCCGGCGCGCCGCGGGACAATTTCAACCGCCGCCGGGCCTAGGTCGCACAACCGGCGCACTGCGGTGCCGCCATTGACGTGGTCAGAAACCAGTTGTAGTAACGCCTCCAGATGCTCCGTTTTGCCCGTGAACACAAACAGTGCGTGGTGGGCTTCGGCGAGCACGTCATGGTTTCCGTAGACATCGCCCTCAGGGCCTAGTGGAACCGCCTCCTTGCGGGCGAGCTTCTCGATCAAGGGTATCGCTCCTTCCGCGGCAGGCCGGCCGATGGCGACTAATGCTGGGATATAGTACGAATAACCGCTTAGATACCAGTCCGGCCAAGTTTCGACGATCTTCGTTGCGGCCGGCGCCGCCCCCGGACCGATTCCCTGAATAACCATCAAGGCGACACTCTTCGCTTCGCGCGACCCGCCGAGCATCTTGATCAGCGTCGGTAAGGCGCTGACGCTTGCCGGTCCATATTCCTTCAGCGCCATGCCGGCAATCTCAGCAACATGCTTGTCATCGTCAATCAAGGCTACCTGCAACGAGGCTGCGGCCGGCGCACCCATCTTTCGCAACGCCATCGTCGCCCCCAACCGTACAAAACTGTCGCTGGAACTATACAGCGCTGCAATCTTCGGCCCCGCCGCGACTGCAGCGGGGCCGATAGCCTCGAGCGCCCGTAACGCCGGCATACGCACTTCCGGGGTTTCCAGCTGCGCCGCCAGGGCAGCCGTCGCGGGCGCGGCGGCAGTGCCCCGTTCCCTGAGGGCCAGAGCGGCGGCTCGCCGCACCATGACGTCGTGGTCAGACAATGCCGCAATGCACGCGTCGAGTGTCTTGTTCCGGAAGCGCCTGGCTTCGTCCTTGAGACCATTGCCACGCGGTCTGCCGCTGATAGGCCGCCGCGGCGGCGCACCGAGGCACGTAATATAGTCGGCTGCCTTCGCCCGGATAGCGTCGTACTCCGCCACCTCCAGCGGCTTGTCTTCCGCGACCTTGTGCGGATCGACGACTATCCGCGTCCGCACGGCCGCGAGCCAGCCGGCTGCCTCGTAGGCGACCACGTTGTTCGGCCGCGCCGCGATCGAATCTTCCAGCAGCGTCATGCAACGGTAGTCGTCGATTCCCTCCCGGCGGCTCTCCCAGCCAATTGTAGGCATTGGACCTTTGTCACCCTCGCGCATCCAGACACACTTGTAGCCCCCCTGCGCGTAATGATGCCAGGTGGTGTGCCCTTTGAGCTTATTGGCCCAGACGTAATAACCAGCGTAGTAGCGTTCTTTGATGGATTCCCCCGGGTAGAGGTGGCAGCTATAGGTCCACACCTCGGCGCCGAGATAGTCTGCTTCGGCGTTCATTGCAGGGGTGATGACACCGGCGTATACAACCCAGACGTCGAACAGATCGCCGTAGCCGTAGACACCGCGTGAGCCAATGGCTGTGATGTGCCGCACGCGCACGTCACGCATGACCCGCATGTGCTTTTCCATCTTATCCTGGTACTGGTTGTTCGGATAAGACGGCTCGTCGAAATTGTACAACAACATCTCCGGCCAGCCACGCTGCAGGCGCTCATTTTCCCACCAGTCGGCGGCGCGGTTCTTCTCCTCGACGCTCGGGCCGCCCTCCGAAGGCAGTGGACCATAGCTGTGCACCCCACTGACGGCCGGGACATCCGGGCTGAGCAAGCCGAGTTCGATGGCGGCCGGAATCAGGGTCGATGTGTAGGCGTTTTCCGGCGGAGGCAAGGACTTGCTCAAGTCGACGTTACCGCCCTGCGGAAAGCCGTAAAAGGTTACGGAGGTAGAACCGTGTTCTGCCATGTCGCGGTAGATTTGCTTGACCCAGGTCTCGTTATGGGTGAAGGGCGGCGGGCCTTGCCACCAGTTTACGTAGTAAAACGGGAAGTACGAGATGCGCGGACGATGCAAGTAAAACGGATGGACATTGAGTTCAATCTCGCGTTCGACCGCAAGCGATTCTCCCCCCCGCTCGGCGGTAAACCGGAGCTTGCCGTGGTGCACGCCCGCTTCGATGCTCGAGCCGGCATGGACAGTCAGCCAGAAAAAGTCGTTGGCGTCTCCGTCGATCCCCGAGATTACGGCGGATTCATCAAGGCAGTAATTCTGGAGCCCCGGCGGGACTGGATTACTGTAGCTCGTCAATAACTTTCGCACCTCGCCGTCGATGCGCCGGAAAATACGGACATCGAAATCGCTTTCCACGGCAAGACGTACGTTCTTAATACCACCGGGCGCCAGGGCGTGCACAGCGATCTGCAGCGGTTCGTACTCGCCCTTGGCGAGCGTGCAGCTGATCTTCCCGTCCGCTGCGGCCGGCACAAAGTCTCTCTCGACCAGATTGATACTGTGGTGCTGAAACACGGCGACGCCGCGCTTTATCTGCGCATCCGTCCATGGCGCGGCGGCAGCGGCAGCGGAAATAAACAGAAATGACAAGAGGTTTACAGCGAGAGACAAAGACAATATCGGGGCTCGGGTTTTCATCGATATCTCCCTATTCTTTGCAATACTGAGACAGGTTAAACCAATCCCCTTTTCTCATGCTTTCCTGAATGATGCTTGTTCGGCTCCGTCGCCGGGCCATTCGGGCTCCATTGTAACGTTGCCCCGCGACAACAGGGTGAACACCTCTTCCTGTTGGCCCAGCACGATATTTCTGACGACAGATCGAAGGTCAAAGGCACACGAAGGAGGTTTCAAAGGGGATGACGTAGAGCGAAATCGCGGGCTCCCGTGGTCAGGCGGTAGATGATAGGAGCTGGTAGGACTTTTTGTTTTCCAGGCAACCTGAGTCTAACCAAGAGAATTTGGCGAATCAAGGGAGTGACGGTCACGACACTCGCGCACTGTCCCTGTGACGACGTCCGCCGGTGATCCTCAGAAGGTCGCCAGAAACGTGTCCACGTAGGTCAGATTCGGCTGGCCATCCGAACAACCGGCACCCTCCATGCCTTCGCCGCCTCCATCAGACGGCAGCGCTCTGGCTACCAAGGACCGCCACAGGATCTTTTCGATCGTGGCCGTCGTTCCTGAAACGAGAGTTTGCAATGCGGCGGTGGCGAGCAAATTTCCGGCCGTTGGCAGGTTCGTACCCTACGTCCGCGGGGACTGGAGCTTTTTTCCGCGCAGCACCATTACGTACCGAAATGAGGCGAACCGGCGCTTGACTTGTTGAACAAGGGGACAGCGTTGGAAGGTGTGTTATTCGAGCTATTAAAGGATGACTCTGAGCGCGACCAACGGCAATTGGCGATCATCGGCATGACAGGCAAGGTCGCAGCACACAATCCAACGGCGGCCGGAATGGGCAGTCGTTACTGGGGCGCGATGACCGGGCGCGGTCTCGCTTTACCAAAGAGTCGGCAATCGCATTCACCCCGGAAGAAAGTCGCAAAATCCACCTTGAAAAGTTGCCGGGCCGACCCAAAGGAGAGGGTTTTTTGCCTATCCTTCGGAATTTCCAGAATTTTCTTGACGCCGAAAGGGTTTGAATTAGGATGTGGGCGTCGCGTGGTTTGTCTCCCAACCGAAAGACAATTGTTTCAGCGTGTCACCCAAAGTAAAACGCCGTTTTTAGACAACAATTGCTCGTGAGTCGCGCCTTGAACTGACACCATCTTCCGACATGTGTTGGATGTGGTTGTGTTAGTGGGTGCGGGCACGGTTTTTTTATTTTCTTGATCGATGTGATTTAAGTACTTTATTCGAGAGCAATCGGAGATAACTGACGCTCGTGAATCACGCTCTATAACTTCTTTGTCTTAATCGTAACTATTGCGTGGGCGAGGGAGTTTATCGGGTGTGATGGCGAGAGCGTTTTTTTATTGGGTTGCGCGACATTTTTTTATTTTCTATGGAAACGGTCTTATCCTTCGAAAGATTTCTATGATACGCGATCGATCGTTCCTTCCCCGGTTCTTCATTGGTACATCCCTGTTTATGTGGGCGGCGAACGCCGATGCGGTGACAATCTGGAGCGAACTGGTCAACGGGGACCTCTCAAGCAGCCAATCCAACGCCACGGCCCTGGGGACCCTGTCCCTCGGAAACAATTCGCTGTACCTGGACGACTCGGGATCGCTTTATGATCGTGACTACTTCACCTTCACCGTTCCGCGAATGGACAAGAAACTTCCTAGAGGAGGAGCTTGCTGGGAAGCCGAGTTAATAGAGTCAGTGGATTTATCACGTGCAGAGAATCGACACGCTCAGACGGTCCATCCGGTGCGTGGGGTGTCTGTATTGGGATTGGAATCGCTATCATTAACCACACTTTCTCAACTCATTCCCAGAAGCCCCCGAGTTAAGTCGGTGAGAGCGTTCCCGCATTCCACCTAACATTCAAGGCTTGATAACCCCCGCAGCTTGCTGTCGGCGTCGGTCAAAATATAATGTATGGGGGTTCAAGAGGAGGTGGATGTTGTTTATGGGTATTCCACGCGCGAATACTCGGCTGTGGTCATTTCTGGCAGTCGCCGCAACATTGATTGGTGGCGCGGCACCGCTGGCAGTTGCCCAGCCGGTCACGTTCGCTGCGTTTGGTGACTTCGGCAGCGTCAACCAGACCGTGCAAGACGTGACCGCGCTGGTCAACAGCTGGAATCCCGAATTCATTATCAGCCTCGGCGATCACAATTACGGCAATTCGTCGCTGGGACACCCGGATTGGGATTTACGGGTGGGACAAGTTTACGGCAGCTACATCAAGGGCAGAACCGCCGGGCTGGATCCCTATCCTCTGCAGACCAGCGCGACACAACAGTTTTATCCCACGGTGGGCAATAAGGCCGTGTCGGGCGGCACGATCGCCGGCTACGTCGATTACTTTCACACCGACCCCGGCGATCCGACTGGCCGGCTCCCGGCGGGTGTTCACAACGACGACAACAGCTACTACGATGTGCAGCTCGGACGGATCCACCTATTTTTGGCCGACAGCGAAAACGCCATCAGCAGTACCGTATCAAAGGCGGCCCAAATGGCGTGGCTCGAGCAGGCTCTGGCCGCTTCGACGGCCACCTGGAAGTTCGTCTTCTTTCATCATTCCCCCTATTCATCCGGTGGCGCCGGCAGCTATACCGATATGCAGTGGCCGTTTCATGAATGGGGTGCCGACGCCATCTTCAGCGCTCACAGTCACATGTACGAACGTCTCATCCAAAATGAATTGCCATACTTTATCAGCGGTCTTGGAGGCCACGGTATTCATTCCGCGAACACCCCTATTTCTGGAAGCCAGACGCTGTATCGAGACGATTACGGCGCGATGCGAGTGACGGTCGCCGGTGCGACGGCCACGTTTCAATTCGTGTCACTGGAAAACAGCGAAACGATCATTGATACGTACGCCGTGAACAAAATGCTCACCCCTGAACCGGAAACGCATTTTTGGACGGCTGTTGTGGATAGCGGTGCTTGGGGTGATGGGAATAACTGGGACGCCGGTGGTGCGTCGCCTGAGTTGCACTGGGACGCTGTGCTGGAGAACACCCTATTGGCTAGCGGCCAGAGGACGGTTGTCGATGGCGATTCAGCGGTCAATAGCGTCACGGTCCAGGGCACCGTCGGGCCGATGACGCTGGAAGTGGAGAGCGGCATAACTCTTACGGCTACAGACGGCGTGCTGGTCAACAACCTGGGCGTCCTAGACGGAAGCGGTTTGGTGACCGGTAATGTCCTTGTGAACGGCGGCACCGTTTCGCCCGGCAGCGACGCGCTTTTAGTGGCCGTGCCTGAGTTGGGTGGGGTGCCGCTCTTCGTATTAGGGGGCATGCTGTTGATGGGCATAAGACGTCGATGTCGCCAATGGCCTGTAGGTCCCCGCACGAGTAATGGCGTCGGATAAGGGGACCTCTGAAGGTCCATCGTCGGATTTGCTTAATACTGGGTAAGCGTTCTGTGAATCGGTGACATTCCTTTGGCGGATGTTGAAGATCGATCTCGACCGCAGCCTTTACATGGAAGAGTATTCGCTATCATTTCGGTCGACTTCTGGAGGAACATGGGCAGCGCACGCAACGTCCTGGCAAGTAATCGCCTCTTCACCGGTGCACGCCTTGTGGCGCTGGCTTAACGACGGATGAACAGGGCTGTCACCGCGCTGGCCAGCGACAGTGCGGCCACCATCGGAAAGATCAGACCCGTGTTGTCGACCCACACCACGGGTGCGGTTCGCGAATGGGTCGACGACGAC